>Ga0172379_10011296_pt1 | contig 10652 bp, 8 predicted proteins | sample GrowelOW334metaG_FD_119756 | JGI IMG/M metagenome (GOLD analysis project Ga0172379, IMG submission 119756) | Groundwater microbial communities from an aquifer near a municipal landfill in Southern Ontario, Canada - Groundwater well OW334 metaG | ecosystem: Environmental > Aquatic > Deep... | reverse complement strand
TTCGTGACCATTAATCATGACGAACTTCAGCCTTCCCGTTCCGGATGTTCTCCGCAACAGTTTATTCTTACTCGCCTGTTCTTTCTAATGTTTTATCACTCCTCCTTTTCTACTTTTATTTTTTGAGACAAATCATCAATTAACTTTGAAATACTCGCATTTGAAATAGCCAAGTCATATCGCGCGATCGCATATTCATGACATGATTTTATCATGTCTGCAGTTTTTCGAGGAATTTCTTTTATTGCTTGCGCAAGAGTATTTGCATTAATCGGTTCGATAAATTTGCCATGATCTTTATCAGCCACATATGGTACCCCAGAGATATTAAAACCCAGAATCGGAGTTCCACACCCTAAAGCCTCTAAACAGGTGTTTGGCATCGCATCTGCAATACTTGTACATACATAAGCATCCGCTAGAGAGTAATACTCCGACAACACATCTGGATTTGATACATAAGGGATAGCAATATAGTTTGTAGGGCACTCATTTTTATTCCCATCAAAGCCAATATTAATAAATATTATATTATACTTAATAAGTATTCGAGCAGCAGCTAAAAAATATTTTACTCCTTTGATGTTGCTCGAGTAAGGAGCACAATTCAAGACAACTATTGCTTCGTTTGGAATACTGAGCTGTTCTCTTAATTGATTTGAGCTTCTCGGATAATATAGCGAGCGGACATCAACAGTGGAGTCAACAGCTAGCAGTTGCTTATCTCCTATAAGAGCAGACTCTTTTGCTCTTTCTATAATATAAGGTGCACTTCTAAAAATAATTTTATTAAAGCCATCATATACTTTCTTTTTTTTGTCAAATAACATAGATGAGTTATCAAAAAATAAGCTTTTCGGATAGTCTCTCAAATGTGGACATTTTTCACACCTTACTTTAAATTTTTCACAATTATATGTATTTGTACATTTTCCGACAAATGCATACTCATCTGGCATACTATAAATAACATAACATTTGCTCTTTTTAAGATACTGCATAAGTCGGAATTCGCTGACATAATACCCATGTAGATTACCAAGCCAAACAATATCAGGATTAAATTTTTTTAGCTCTCTTAATAGTTTTCTAGTTGGAAGGTTTGAGAGCATTCCAGAAAGCCCGAATATCCTGCCTATTATAATATGCAGATACGTAGCGATTCTTGATCCAAAAAATACTATATCATCCGGTAAGCCATATTGTTTATAAATACCATAAAAAACCTTTGCATCCATTCCTAGATACTTGAAGAGTTTATAGTTACTTAGCGCAATCTTCCCTGTGCTTCCAAAGCCACAAACTGAATTAATTACCGCGATCTTCATTATTCCACCCAAATTTTAAGTTGTTTATCATTTTAATTATTTTAATAAAAAGCACAACCGATCAGATATTATAAACTTTTTTTTATCGAACATTCAACAATTTTTTTGCTATTTCCCTATAAGAAAAAAATGTAATGTCTGCCATTTTTGCGAAACTCTTCATTTGTTCAAATTTTCCATTTTGGAATATTTTTTTAAGATCATCGAGCAAACCGTCTGTGCTAGTATTTTTAAAAATATGTAAATTACCTCCGATATCTAAATACTCTATCATCTCACTATATCCAATCGCGAGAGGCAGTCGGCATCCAATTGCTTCTTGCCATAAAACAGACTGCCTACCGGGGAATATCGCGATGTCTGAAGCAAGGTACAAGTCATAATATCCAGACTTGTCTAGAAAACCTAGATAAGTTACAAAATCACTGTTCTCCTCCACAAGCTTAGTAAACTCCTCTTTTACATCATCGCATATATCACCAAATATCACCAACTTAAGTCTTTTATCATTAAGTAAAGAAAATGCTTTAATCAGTTCTATAGTCTTTCGCTCTTTACATATTGTACCGCCATGAGCTGTCACAATATCCTTAAATAAAAAGCCCATCTCGTTCCTTTTTGAATTATAAATAGCATTTTTATCTTTCATTTCAAGCATGTCGGTGTCAAATCCTAGTGGCAATAGTTCAAGTTTTTTTTCAGGTGCTCCATAAGATAATGTCGCATATTTAATACAGTCCGGGGTAACTCCATATATCTTTTTATAAATTAAGAACATTTGTTTATTCATGATATGACGTACTAAATTTAGTATTTTTCCTTTGAGTGTATTTTGAATATGCCGTTCAAGATACATCCCGTTATGAATATCCGCGACAACAGTACAATTAATGTTATACCGCATTACATACTTACGTACATCATATGCAGAAACACTTCCAACAAGTCCATGAATCATTATTAAATCTGGCTTAATTTTCCGGAGCAAAGGCAAAATATCATATGGCGCTAAAAATTCTTCGATTTTTAAAAAGAAAAGTCTTTTTCGATGAATTCTTATTAGCCTTACATTGTCAGTAGTAATATAGTCACAACTTTTATCTAGATACTGCTTTTTTTTGTTATCTAATGAAATACTGCTTGCTATAAGGGTTACTTCATGTCCCTCTTTGGCATGACATTTCGCTAACATCATATCTTGATAACCGTTAGAATATGTAAAAGCACTATTCAAGCATAAATGAACAATCTTTATCATATCTCTCATCTGCCTTGTTAATTTAATTTAACTTTTTTAACAATAGAATTTCTTAATATAAGATTAAAGAAATATGTAAATTCAGGAGTTTTAAAGGAGAGTGCTATATATAATATATTAGGTAATACTGCACATATAATAAATTTTATAATGAAAGAAACAATTGAGACACCGCGAATAAATGAGCAAGCCCCGAAGGTAAGAAATACTCCCGCGACAGTTGCACAAATATATATTATTAGCCTGATAAAATATTTTCTTATGTCAGTATGTAAACCATATTTATACAACACTAACGGATATATCCAGAATGTCGTGCTTAGGTTACTAACGAGATTGCCATAAAATATTCCAACAATACCATACCGCTTTCCGAGAAATAGTGATACAACAAGATTGATGATTATTTCCGGGATGCATTTTAGCCTATCGTACCAGAATAGCCCCATTGCGTCACGGGTAGCGGCTATAGGTTTACGCATGCCTATTAGGTAAAAATTTAAAACAATAACGATAATTGTGTGCATCCCAAATAGATATTTATTGCCAAGCCATACTGTAATAAATGGGTTATATAAACAAATTAAGCCGGTTGCACAGAATCCAAACACCCAAGCAGTTAAAAAAAATAATCTATTGAAAACTGTTAGTTTATATTTATCTTCAGCCTCAATATTTAAGTTTCCAATGCTTGGAGTTATCGATTGGTAAATAAGATTTGTAACCATATCGAGAGAGTTTCTAATTAGAAGGTAATTAGAGTATAATCCCACCTCAAACACACCAACAATTTTCCCAATTAAAAGGTTTGTAATTCCATTCACTAAAATATCACCAAATTTATGAAAAGACATTCCGATAATATTTTTCTTTAATGCAAGTTTTTCGTCAGCAGGAAGTTTGTATGTCGCTTTTTCACTAAGAAAAGGATACATCTTATCTGCTTTCAAAGAAATAAGTAGATTTTCTCCGATCGTAAATGTAATCATCGTTAGTAGGAATAAAATGTATTCTTGAGTAAAAAGAAGAACAAGTATTTGTATTACATACATAGCGAATTTGGATATTGTGCTGTAGATTGTGCAGATATATCCATTTTGGTTAGCGATAATAAAAGAGCGTTTATAGACTAGAAAATAAGAAATTCCGGAATTCAATACATAGAGTATGTATATAAGTTGAATATTGGGTAAATTCGGCATTTCCTTTACAAACGAATCAAGAAAAGGAGTGAGAATAATGCCGAGGAAACTGACAAGAATTCCAATGGCAGAATAAGTCTTTTTATATATTACCATTATTGTCTTTATTTTCTCGCGGTCATCTTCCACAATTGGTTTATAAAGACAATAAATCAGTGCGCTGCCAACACCAAGCTCTGCTAAAGAAAGAAGAGAAAGTATATTTGAAAAAACTCCGCTAAGTCCTAGATATTCTGTCTCGAGAATACTAATAAAGACTTTTCGAGTTGCAAAACTAAGTACAATATTTATTGCTTGTCCGAATAAAGCAAACTTTATATTTTTAAAGCTTTTTTGAGTTCTTCCCACTATTTTTTCCCTTTTATTATAAAACTGTTAAGATAATTTAGATTTCCAAAATAATCCTCTCTCGGATCTTTCTGTCTGCTCTGAACTGCCACTCTTGTATTACTACTTGTCTTCTAGCCATGCCAATAAGAGCATCAATAAGAGACTCCAAAAAAGCTTTCATCTTCATCCTCGCCAATACCATGAGGTTTATCACTAAGAATACAATCATTATCGACATCTCAATCATTTTATTAATTTTTATACCAATCCTATCAAACGTATAACATCGTTTCGCCTCTTTAGGCTGTCCTTCAAATACAATCCTCTTATTCTCATCATTACGCTTGATCTTCTTTTTGTTCTCATCTTCTTTCTCTATTCTAATCGTTATCTTTAAATGGCCTTCCTAACTTCAGCCTTAATATTCATATCCTATATTCTTGACAGTACTACAGATTCTATCGAGTTTCATAGGTCTAATCTGTACACTCTGCTTCTGGCTATCTCCCATAGCGTTTCTTATATCTTTCAATTTGCCCATGGAAAGCTTTGCATTCGTTATAGGAACTTCATAAGAGCCTATAAACATCGGCCATCCCATTCACAAGACTCAAGAATAGTGTCGCGCTAAACTCATACATCCCTCTAGCTTTCTCTCATGCTATCAGTCGTATACAAAAATCAATTTTATTGTCACACCAGAATTATATATTCACATATGGATAAATACTGATTTATTGCTATCTACATTATGCAACTAAATATTCACTTAGCATTTTGGATCTCTCTTATATCGTGTTATAAGTCAATTAATCTCATATAAATATAAGTCACCAATACTCGTATAATATAAAAACGATAGAATTTACGAAAATTAATCCTAAGATTAACTAACTACTATTCTTTATGATTCCTACAACCTTTGGCAATTTAAATTGATTATTAATACTACAAATTATATTTTATTTATATACTAAAAGATTTTTCTTTAAATATTTTTTCTGCAATTATATTTTTCGAAATAATAACTTCCATATTATTTACTTAGCCACCTTTTGGCTTAAGTGTTATAGAAATCACATTTCTTTTACTATTTTTCCGAATGACTTATTAAAATTGAATATTGTTTATTATTTTATCTACACTATTCTTCAAAACTATGTTATAAAGACTCTGCCATTTATACTTAATACAATCCCAAGAAAAAATAGATTTAATAACATCGCGATTACCGACAATTTTTTCTTTACCACTCTCAATGACTTCGGTAACAAGCTTCGAAAGTTCGCTGAAATCTCTAAATTTTATATAAAATACACCACAATTATCAAATTGACAGTATTTAAGCCATTCACCGCTTATAAGCATACATCCAGCATAAAGATATTCCATTATAGAGCCAGAATAATCATCCGTTACCTGCGCGTTAATATAAATATCGGACGCAATACGTAGCCTTGCAATCTCATCGAAATCTAGAAAAGTATTTAAAAGAATTGTCTTTATTCCCAGTGTATTTGATAAATTTTTTACTTTTTGTATATATAATTTTGAGCTTACTCCATATCCCATATGTAAAATTATGTTTATTTTATCTTTTATCTTATCCGATAGATGAGCGAGCTGCTCAAGTACCATATCATGCTGTTGGGCTTCACTGCCATTATAACCAATAGAAATTAAAATTTTATCTGAATCAGCATTGAACTCTTTCTTACAGTCTTTATGAGAAAATTTCTTTTCAATATCATCAATATGTAAAAAGACTTCATTGCCAAATGGCATATTCAAGATACACTTGTCCATAAATTCATTTCCATAAAGCTCTAAAAATCGATCAGTGATTTTTTCTGACAACATAGTAATAGCATCTGTCTTCTCAAGCTTTTTCTTAATTATTTTCGCTCTCTTCTTCGAAATACGAAATATATCACTTCCCCAATATGTACCAATAATTTTACTTTTTTTTGCTTTTGCAAATAATGCAAACCTTAATGCACCGTTTGAAAGATAATGAATATGGATAATATCCATCTTTATCTTTAGCTTCGCATATAAGAGATAATAAAGCCGAAATATTTTATTTGAAGATTTACGCGGATTTCCTAGAAATAAAACACAGTGTTTTTCGTAATATTCAATATAATATTCTCGAACCGGTTCATAACATAATAGATAAACTTTAAATCCGGTATTGTCGAAAACATTTCCGATAAATGATTTTATCCATGCAGAATTTGGATTTCCGATAATTAGAATTTTACTTTTTTCCATTTTCAATATATAGGTGTCAGCCATTTTTCATAACTTTGTAACTTACCGTAAACAGTATCGAGATACACAGTTTGAATTTTTGAGGTAAGTGTTGAGTCTTCGTGGTCACTGTAAATATCATATCCATCAATATTAATTACTGGTACAACTTCTACCGCTGAGCCACATAAAAAAGCCTCATCGCATATATAAAGCTCAGTGCGATCTATATCCCTTTGGATTGTTTCGATATTTAATACTTCTTGTGCCAGATGTATAATTGTGTCCCGCGTAATACTTTCAAGTACTGAAGCCGAGCAAGGAGGAGTAATCAACTTTCCATCACGAATTATAAAAAAACAAGATCCGGGCCCCTCAGCAATTTTACCTTCATTGTTCATAAAAATGGCAGAATCATACCCGTTTTCCAGCGCCTCAAGTTGAGCCATACGGCTGTTTATATAATTTGCGCCAACCTTAACTTTAGGAGACATATTTCTATCGCTTATCCGTTCCCAGGAACTAACACAGCAACGCAAACCTTTCTTATCTGTAGGAATAGTGCGCCCTTTTGGTATCGGAGCTACGAACATCCCAACAGGTCCACGTGAACTCCAGTTACCAAAACCATCTACAAAAACGGTCTGGCGCACAGCGATGTCCTCTTTATATTCGTTTGCATGTATAACATCCATCAAGGCAGTGGTAAAATCATCAAGAGAGTATTTATCTTCCAGACGAAACATTTTAATAGAATTTTTCAACCGCTTATAATGTTCAAAGAGACGAAAAGCGTAAAGCTGTTTTTTCTCGTCATTCCAATAACATCGGATACCCTCAAATACATTTGCACCAAACTGTGATGTGGGAGAGAGAATATTAATTCTCGCTTCTGAAAGTGGGACAATCTCTCCATTCAACCAAATGGAGCGTTCATTTTTATTGGTTGCCATATATTATCTCCTATCTAAAAAGTGTATGTTCGGAACAAGTCGTCAAAGGTTTCCGGACGCTTTATAAGGTTCACAGTACCATCGTTTTGTAGCTCAATAATCGAAAAATTTGGAAGGATAAATGGAGGCTTGAGTACCACCGAGTAAGAGCCCACATTATTAAAAACTACATAGTCTCCTTCTACTAGTAAGCCGTCAAATCCACGGTAAAGATAATCTGATTCAATACAAGTGAAGCCGCTAAAATCAAGGTTACGATACTCCATTTGCAGCGGTCCATTTCTATCATGGAAAACAAAAATTGGAGGATTTTTCTTATTAAGTGTCGGATTAATATTATATATACTACCAAGTAAAGTTGCAATTTTCTTGCCTCGGATACTCTTTATCCCAACAACCTTAGCAGCAAATTTCATCGCGTCCCCTGCAAGAGCACTACCTGGCTCAATAAAGAGCATAGGCGGATTTACAGAATTTTTGAACCTCTCAAAAAATGCAGAGGCAACAGTATGTGCGTACTCTTCAAAGCTTGGTATGTAAGAGCCAAACTGTACCTTAAGTGAGTCTGCCATATTCCCAAAAAGCCCGCCGCCAAGGTCAATCCGCGGAGGTACATCAACAAAATGGGTATCAAGTAAATCAAATATACCGCTTACACGTTTTTCCCAAACATCAAGCTTCCGATTGGCAAAGTGTATATGAAGCGCACATAGACTGATATTCGGAGCAGACTTCAAATATGCAAGCGCTCTATTAAAGCTTTCACTGTAAATGTCAAAACCAAATCTAGAAATAACACCATCGCCAACATCGAAATTGCATCTTATCCCGACAGAAAGATTTTTATCTGTGTGCTTCAAGGCAAGCTTCTGTACAATCGCCAAATCAAAATCAGAGTCAATATTCACAAGCCCACCAGAAAGGATAATTTCCTCCACAGCAGTAGGATTTTTATATGGACCGTTGAAAATAATCCTCTCATTAGGAACACCAATACGCCTTGCTATTTCATATTCCATGTCGGAAACAACTTCGGCATAGCCTCCTAGCGAGTCTACAATTTTACAAAGTTCTGGGATATAATTTGTTTTATATGAATATGCAATATGAGTGTTTGGATATACTTTGCGAAATTCAGATAGTAAATTTTTATAGTTATTTTGAAAACACTCTGTGTCAAGGATATAAAAAGATTGTCCGTATTTCTGAGCGATATCATTCAGAACATCATATGTCAATTCTTTCATTCCAATTGTTTCCTCTTATTCATATTTTCTCTGATCTTTCTTGCAACGGCACCTACCTCTTCAATCACCCTTTGCCTATTCCTCTCAAAGTATTCATTAGTTTCTTTCTCAAGTCTTTCTTCATAGTCACGGATTTCTGTAATTCCGAATTTGAATACTCGCTTGATCTCCTCTATTTCATCCTCCAGCCAATAATCATAAAAACTTCTTGATAGAATTGCCATAGAAGAACCAAGCCTATAATGCTCTGCGATAATATGCCGTGCCGGTAGAAGCCCTTCGTCCAACCTCGCAATGCCTCCAAAGCCGAAAGGGAGTCCAACACTTTTTATAATACTGCACATCTCATCGACTTTGCCATTTGCTAGAAGTTCAAACATGAAATCTTTTTTATATTCTAGGTGTAGATCATTGAGGCCAATATGAATTTCATCAATTCCTGGTACACGAACGATTTCAGCAAGGTTCTTTTCAGCCTCAATCGTTTCTACTAGAAGCATAACCTTCGCTCTTCCTCTGACACAATCGACAAAATGTGCCGCATCCACAGCGGTATGAAACATCGGAAGCATAACAATATCTGCACCGCGAGTAATAACCTCGTCAATTTCATGTTTCGTGTCTTCGTCGATAGGATTAACTCTGACTAGAAGATTAGCTTTTGACAGAACTTTTCGGACAGACTCTATATCGGCAAGTGTGTGTTCGGATATAACAGAATTTACATTCGCTTGTCTAGCCTTTTTACCTTTGTATTCAAGATCTACCCATATTCTGTCAACTTGATTGCTCTCAGCTATCTTTGCCACATCAGGTCTGTTGGTAATATACATCAATTTTAACATTTAGCTGTAATCCTTATCTATTCAATAGATCAGTTTAGTTATTCCGGTATTCTTAAAAATATGACAATAACAATGGTATATATAAGAACACATAAAACCCGATTCCGAAATTTGTAAAAACTGGATTAAAAAAAGCGAGGAAAACATACGCAAGTAATATAACAAAAAGCACTCTTTTAAAATATTCAGGATACTTACTATTATGCTTATTGAATCTGCTGATAATTCTACTTATATTTTTAAAGGCAATTATATAAATAAAACCTCCAATAATACCAGATTTCGCTAATGTATCAAAAACAGATGAATGGTTCCCAATTAAGTCATAATAAGTGTTAATATTTTCTGCACCTAAAATAGGACTTTTAAAAAATGTTGTTATCGAAACTGTAAAGACATTTAATCGATCGTTTATTGAAGTTCCGCGTGTGCTACTCGTCAAGTAATTTGAAACTTCATAAAGTTTCGATCTTACCGATTCTGTTTTGACAATACTAATAATGTTTCCGATGTTTAAAACAAAACACGCTAAAACAATAATTGCAAAGAAAAAAATAAACAACAGTTTAGTTCTGTTACCAATAAGTAGTAATATACATACTGCTATACTAAGTATAGTTATAGCTGTAAAGTATGCTGTACTTAGTACAATAAATAATATTGCTAAAAAGAATAGCATAGGTATTAACTTTATTTTTTTTCTTATTACTAATGAAAATACAGCAATTGCGAGAAAGCACATACCGTAGCTGAAAGAAAAGCCACCTATGTTTTTTAAATGATATAACTCAAAACCTTCTTCTTCATGTGCTAAAGCACGAGCAATATTCGGCATCTCTACAAGTGCCTTTGAAGTTTGAAAAAATACTATTAAGCACATTATTGTCATGCCAGTGAATGCAGCTTGCTTCAAATTATAGCTTTCATCATTTAACAATAGCAGTAAAATTGCTGGTAAATAGCATAAGTACTGTTGGGTAATAATACCAGTTGCATGACTTATATCACCAATATATGTAGATATATAATAGATTAAAGAAACACTAAGCATAATTGCAAGCATTTTAGAAAAAATACGTATTTTATATATATTAATTTTTCCATTCTTAACTAAACACATACATATAAGAATTAAAGAAATTATAACAACCACTGAGGGTGCAATAATATACATTGCTGCAGGTAATATGTACCATGAACAGCAGAACAAGATGCCTAGAGCTTTCGCAATATCTA
>Ga0172379_10011295_pt1 | contig 10652 bp, 8 predicted proteins | sample GrowelOW334metaG_FD_119756 | JGI IMG/M metagenome (GOLD analysis project Ga0172379, IMG submission 119756) | Groundwater microbial communities from an aquifer near a municipal landfill in Southern Ontario, Canada - Groundwater well OW334 metaG | ecosystem: Environmental > Aquatic > Deep... | reverse complement strand
CTCTCCATGATCGTTTACCGGGATGAGGCTTTCCGGCGGGGAAAAGAAGTGGTGGAAACTTTAAAAGAAACTCTGCCGAGGCAGATGTTCGTGATAAAACTGCAGGCGGCCATCGGCGGAAAGGTTATCGCCTCCGAAAGGTTGTCGGCCATGCGCAAGGACGTAACCGCGAAACTTTACGGCGGGGATGTTACGAGAAAAAGAAAGCTTTTAGAAAAGCAGAAGAAAGGAAAGAAGAAGATGATGGAGCATGGCAAAGGAAGCGTTGAAATACCGAGCGATACTTTTATTAAAATATTGAAGAGGTAAAACTATGGCTAAACAAAAAAAGATAGTAAAAATCGTCTGGGCGATTCTCAGTATTATGATTATCATTTCCATGGTCATCTGGAGCGTCGGCATGGCTTTTATGTAGGGTGATAGTGTGCTATTCTGGATTTAGAACTTATGAGAAAAAAGTGGCAAATCGCGCCGGAAATTAATGATGAAATAATGAAAAAATATCCCGAATACAATCGGGTTATTTTGCAGTTGCTTTTAAACCGGGGACTCAACGCGAGAGAAGATATGGAAGAATTTTTAAACGACGGCTATGAAAAGCTCCATGACCCGGCTAAATTCAATGACATGACCGCGGCCGTGGCGCTCGTCATAAAGCACATAAAAGAAAAAAATAAGATTCTTGTTTACGGTGATTATGACGCTGACGGGGTTACGGCTTCGGCTGTCATGACTGAGACCTTAAATACTTTAAAAGCCGACTCGGGAGTCTATATTCCGTTCCGGACGACTGAAGGCTACGGGCTTAATAAGAGCGCTTTAGAAGAAGCGAAAAATAACGGCGTAAAGCTCGTAATTACCGTGGACACGGGCATCCGCAACGCGGCTGAAGTCCGGTACGCGAAAGAACTCGGGCTTGACGTTATTGTTACTGACCACCATTCAGCTCCGGAAGATAAAAAAAACTGGCCCGAATGCCTGATTATAAACGCCAGCCTAACAGAAGAAAAATATCCGTTTAAATTTCTGGCCGGCGTGGGAACGGCCTTTAAACTGGCTTCGGCCATAATCGCCGCGTCCAGCTTAAGCGGAGAAGACAAAGAAAAATTAAAGGAAAGGATTTTGGATCTCGTTGCCATCGGCACGGTTACCGACATGGTAGTTTTACGCGGAGAAAATCGGATTCTCGTAAAAAAAGGCCTTGAAGTTTTAAATAAGACCAAGCGAATCGGACTGAAAGAACTTATAAATATTTCGCAGATAAATAACGGCAAAACGCTTGACAGCTGGAATATCGGTTTCCAACTAGGTCCGCGCCTGAACGCGGCCGGACGGCTGGATCACGCTAATACGGCTTATGAGCTCCTCGTTACCCTCGACGCGGAAGAAGCTAAAACTCTCGCCCAATCGCTTAACTCAAGGAACATGGAGCGCCAGATGATAACGGAAAAAATCACCGAAGAAATCATCGCCGATTTGGAGGCTGATTCAAAGCGCGCGGATAAAAAGATCATCATTGCCGTTGCCGATAAAGGGATTGAAAAAAAAGCCTGGAATGAAGGCGTGGTCGGCCTCATTGCCGGCCGGATTGCCGAAAAATATTATCTTCCGGCTCTCGTTATCACGGTCGGATCCGGCGGGGAATACAAAGGCTCGGGCCGGAGCATAGAAGAATTTAACCTGATCCATGCCATTGAGCGCTGTTCACAATATTTAGACAAGTACGGCGGCCATCCGGCGGCCTGCGGTTTTTCCTTTAAAAAAGAAAATCTGGACAATTTTAAAAAAATGATGGAAGAAATCGCCGAAAGCGAGCTCGGAAAATTAAACCTCCGGCCGAAGATTAAGGTTGACGCGGAAGTTGACCTTGCCGAGATAAACGAATATTTTATAAAAGAGCTGGAAAAATTCGCGCCGTTCGGGGCAGGGAATGAAAAACCGAAATTAGTTTCAAGAAATCTCCTGGTCATGGACATAATAAGAATGGGCGCCGACAACCAGCATTTAAAATTAAGGTTAAAAAGCGAAAATTCGGGTCTCATATACGCTATAGGCTTCGGTCAGGCCGCGGAACGGAAGGATTTAAGGATCGGCGATAAAATTGACCTGGTTTATTACGCCGAAATTAACGATTATAACGGCAGAAGGGAAGCGCAGTTGAAGATTATTGACGTTAAAAAGTGATTTAAAAAAAATGAAAAAATTAATTATCTACACCGACGGCGGGGCAAGGGGGAATCCGGGTCCGGCCGGGATCGGGGCGATCGCTTACGATGAAAAAAGGCAGGTGGTATTTACTGTATCCGAATTTTTAGGCGTAGGGACTAACAATCAGGCCGAGTATAAGGCGGTTATTGCCGCCTTGGAAAAAGCCCGGGATTTAAACGCGGAAGAGCTGGATTTTTACCTTGACAGCGAGCTGGTTGTCAAGCAGTTAAAACGCGAATACAAGGTAAAAAACGAGGGAATAGCGCCGTTATTTTTAAAAGTCCATAACTTGACTTTATGCTTTAAAAAAGTTAAGTTTACGCATATTCCGAGAGAAAAAAATAAAGAAGCCGACCGGCTGGCGAACGAGGCGATGGACAGGGGAAGGTAGTTAAAAGTTATCCTCCTCCGCTTCCGCCGTCGCTGAAGCTATGGCGGACAAGAAAGTTGAGAGTAGAGTTTCTTAAAATTGATTTGGAAATTTTGGGATTATTTTCTGCTTGGTAATTCCGTCTTAACCTCATGGGTTAAGGCGTTTTTATATTTTTGATCTTTGATAATTTTTCGTCCCGCGGTTTATGGCGGGACATTTGCGTTTAGAATTTTTTTTGCCCGATGCGGGCAGAAGGAGGGAAAGATGAGCAAGAGCCAAGCCTTGCGTCAGAGGCGACCCGAGGAAGTCGCGGAAGCGAAGGATTCATTGATCCTCCGCTACTGCGACATGGTGAAATACATAGCTCTTAGGCTGGTCTCACGCCTGCCGGACTGCGTTCAAGTGGATGACCTGTTCAATGCGGGAATCATCGGGCTCATCGATGCGATAGACAAGTTTGACGTCTCCCAGGACGTCCAGTTCGAAACCTACGCCCGGATCAGGATCAGGGGCGCGATGCTGGACGAGATCCGATCCATGGATTGGATACCCCGCTCACTCAGGCGAAAGAGTAATGAGCTCGAGAAAGCATGCGTGGCGCTGGAACAGAAGCTGGGGACTCATCCGTCGGACGAGCAAGTCGTCTCCGAGCTCGGGATCAGTATTGAAGAATACTATAAGCTCTTGGACGAAATAAAAGGAATCTCTCTGATGCCTGAAGACATCCATGAAGTCATCAATGAAAACAAAGACATGTGTCATCTGGGCACTGAATCCGATGAGCTGTTCGAGCAGACCTATCGCCAGGAAATCAAGGCCCGTCTGACCGAGGCCATCGGGGCACTTCCCGAAAAAGAGCAATTGGTGCTGACGCTCTATTACTATGAGGAGCTGACCATGAAGGAAGTCGGGGTGGTCCTCGGGTACACGGAGTCCCGAATCTCCCAGATCCACACCAAGTCTATTTTGAAATTGCGAACCTGCCTGGCGCGGAAGTTCAAGAGGGACGACCTTCCCGGCTGGGTCGGGGAGGTCGGGCGGCTGGCACCGGTTCTTGTCCTGGTTCCGAAAAACGGAGCCGGGAAGGAGGAGCCTTCTCCTCCAAAGCCGGAGGTTGTTCCTCCGGCGGCAGTCTCTTTCGGCCAGCGGTTGTCCGAACACCTTGCGGCCAAACGCTGGTCCCCAGCCGACCTCGCCCGACGGGCTGAATGCACGATGGAAATCGTGCAAAAAGCCTTGACAGGCGAGGGAGTTCCGTCGGAGAAGGAAGTCCGGCGGATGACTAAGGCCTTTGGCATCACCTGCGATGCTAAAAAAGAATTTTTTCAACTAGCCGGCGTGGACTATTACAAATAGTCCGTCGGAGAAAGGAGGAGAACCTGTGAACAAAACCCGAGGCCATGGGATTCGCGCGAGCATTATCAGCGCGGATCCCATGGCCTCAATTACTTCCGGCGGTTTATCGTAAGGATTAACCAAATTTATTGACTAAGCCGGGAATAAGTAATAATATTCTCATATCGTATCGGGCTGTAGTATACCGGTAGTACGCGCCCTTCGGGTGGGTGTAGACTGGGTTCGATTCCCAGCAGCCCGACATAGAATTGCCAATTGTTAATTTTCAATTGCCGATTGGCTAAATTGTGTTGAAGTTAGCAGGGGCTCCGCACGGGCGGAGCTTTTTGCGTTTTATGGATTTTGGTTTCATGATAAAGCTGGAGGCAGACCGGACTCTTTAAACCCCATTCATTTTATTTCCGCTGTCTGCTATAATGGAGAAAAGAAAAAAATATGCCTAAAGACTCATTTTCATCCATTGAAGACTTGCTTGACAAAGGCGGGCGGGCGGTTGGCGATACGGGCGCCGGATCAAAGCTTAAGGAAAAAGAGGAAGAGCTGAAAATTAAGGAAACCGAGCGGGCCGTAAAAGGAAAAGCCCAAGCGCTCGGGCTACCTTTTATAAACCTGATCGGTACGCCAATAAGCCAGGAAGCGCTAAAGCTGGTTCCCGAAGCGACGGCCGGCGAACTCCGGGCGGCCGGCTTTGTTTATGACGGAAAAAATATTTTAATGGCAACGACCGAGCCGACTGATAAAGTACTTGCTTTGAAAGAGGAACTCGCGAAAAAATATTTCAGCGACGCGAGACTTTACCTTGTTTCTGATCACAGTTTTGATTATCTACTCGGCTGCTACCGCAATCTGCCGAAGGTCAGCAAAGCGATTAAGGGAGTGGTTATCGGCGAGGAAGACCTTTTACGCTACCGGGATCAGTTTAGAAATTTCAAGGAGCTGGAAGAAAAAATAAATTCTTCCGGAACGACCGAAATCGTAACCATAATTATCGCATCCGCCATCCAGCTGGACGCTTCTGACGTCCATATTGAAAGGGAAGAAAGAGACGTTAAAGTCCGCTTCAGGGTGGACGGGATTTTGCATGACGCCGCTATACTGAAAGAGGAAGCCTGGGCCAAAGTAATTTCCCGCTTAAAACTTTTGACCGGCGTAAAAATCAATATCGCCAATAAACCGCAGGACGGGCGGATGTCCATCTTTTTAAAAAGCGACCGGCTGGATATCCGGGCGTCTTTTCTTCCGACGTCTTACGGCGGGGAGAGCGTGGTTATGCGGCTTTTGCAATCTTCAAAAGTCGGCTTTGATTTATCCGATTTAGGGCTCACGGGCGACGCTTTTGAACGCCTGAAAAAGCAGATTGAACGTCCGAACGGCATGGTCATTACGACCGGACCGACCGGATCGGGAAAAACTACGACCCTGTACGCGGCCATGAAAAAATTGAACAGTCCGGAAGTAAAAATCATTACCATTGAAGACCCGATTGAATACCAGCTTTCCGGCGTAAACCAGTCCCAGACTACGGAAGTTTATACGTTCGCCAAAGCCCTCCGCTCCATTGTTCGCCAGGATCCGGACATCATTATGGTCGGCGAAATTCGCGATTTGGAAACCGCCGATACGGCCATTCAGGCGGCCCTTACCGGCCATCTTGTCCTTTCAACCATTCATACGAACGACGCGGCCGGCGCCATTCCGCGCTTTTTATCCCTCGGAGTGAAGCCTTTTCTTCTCGCTCCGGCCATTAACGCGATAATCGGCCAGCGGTTGATCCGGCGGATTTGTGAAACCTGCAAGGAGGAAATAAAACTGGAACCTGAAACTATGGACCGGGTCATGAAAACGCTTTTAAAAATCAAAGAAGAATACCGCGGCGAAATTGATCTTTCGCGTGACGGCGCCGACTTAAAATTTTATCATGGCAAAGGCTGTGAGAAATGCGCGGGGCTCGGTTATCGGGGCCGGGTCGGAATTTTTGAGATCGTCATCATGTCCGAAGAGCTGGAAAAGATAATTTTGTCCGGCAGTATTTCCGAATACGACATGCGCGAATACGCCCGGCAAAAGGGATATTTGAGCATGGCGCAAGACGGACTTAAAAAGGCTTTGCTCGGAATCACGACCGTGGAAGAGGTATTTAGGGTGGCGGAATAAATTTTCAATTATCAATTTACAATTTTCAATTACTTGAGATTTACGGAAATAGCTGAAATTAATTTTTCCGTAGATATCAACAAACAATGTGTTGAATAAAAAATTCTTTACAGGCTTGAAAAAAGATTACGACCGGCATGAAGCCGAACGGAGGCAGATCATCAGCCTCGCGAATCAGGTTCTCCACGATTCAAAACGGGTGATTTTTTCCCTGCACAGGGAAGATAAAAAGAAGGCCGGCGAATCCCTTAGAGAAATTGAAGAAAAACTGGCTTACCTTGACAATAAATTCTCTTACGCCCGGCTTTACGAAGAAGGCTCTTTTAAGGCCGCCATGGAAGAATATGTTGAAGCGAAAATGTACTTTAAACTCTTGTCCGGCGAAAAGATAGATAAAATTCCGCGGCTGAAAATCGGCATTGAAAGCTACATCGGCGGCATCTGCGACCTTACCGGGGAACTAACCCGCCTCGCCATTAACAAAGCCGCCGCCGGCAAACTGGATGAGGCCGAACGGATTAAAGGAATTATAAACGGCATTATGTCCGAGCTGGTGGAGTTTGACATGACCGGTTACCTGCGCACTAAGTATGACCAGGCAAAAACCAATTTAAGAAAGATTGAACAGGTAGCTTACGAAATTAAGATCAGGCGAAGCTGATCGGCCGGTTAGTTTTCCGGCCGGGCATTAAAAGTTTTCTTTATTACAGGGAAATTAAAAAACTTTTTTACGCATGAACAGAAAATTCTTCCAGGCGCTCGCGGCGATTGTCGGTTATATAATCGGAGTGGGCATGTTCGCACTGCCGTATCTTTTTATTAAAGCGGGGCTTTGGCCCTGCCTTATTTTAATTGTCATAATCGGAATCGCCCAATATTTTGTCCATCTGCTCTACGCGGCTGTCATTTGCGACAATCCGGGCTATCACCGCCTGCCGGGGCACGCGGAAAATTATTTCGGTCCGGCCGGCAAGCGCCTGACGTTCGTCGTTACGATGATTGGGAATTACGGCGCCATGCTAGCCTATATAATCGTCGGCGGAGTTTTCGCGCGCCAGCTTTTTTCCCCGTTTTGGGGCGGAAGCGAAGTTCTTTACGCTTCAATTTTATTTTTTATCGCGGCCGGGGTGGTTTTTTTCGGGATAAAAACCATCGCCCGTTTTGAATTTTATTTTACCGCGGCAATGGTTGTTGTTCTTCTCTTGGTGATTAAACGGAGCCTTGGGTTTGCTTCTCCGGCTAACCTTACGCTCGTTAACTGGAAATACGCGCTTTTACCTTTTGGCGCGATTTTATTCGCCTTTGACGGCGGCGGAGTTATTCCGCTGGCCGCGGAAATTTTAAATAAACGTAAAAAAAGCTTAAAAATCGCCATCGGTTTCGGCACTTTTTTTTCCATCGCCCTGATCGTAATTTTCAGCCTGGTTACGGCCGCGGTAACCGGAGGGAAGACGACTCCGGACGTCCTTACCGGACTTTGGAACGTTATGGACGGAAAAATAGTTTTAATCTCGTTGGTTCTCGGGCTTTTAGTTATAGCCACTTCGTTTTTCGCCGTTGCCGAAAACATCAAAGACACTTTTTCCCGGGATTACGGGATAAATAAAACAATATCCTGGGCCTTGGCGTTTTTTATCCCTTACGCGTTTTACCTCGCCGGTTTTAATAATTTTATCGGCGTCATCAGTTTTGCCGGAGCAATTTCCGGCGGATTTACCGGAATCATCCTGATACTTATTTTCCGGAAAATGGAAAAGGAAAAAAAGAAGCTGTCTTTTTTCCGGCATAAGCCGGGCCGGCTTTTCTTAGGACTCGTCGCTTCTTTGTTTCTGGCCGGAATTGTTTACGAAATTTGGAGTTTTGTTTTATGAAAATCGCCGTCATCTCCGACATTCATGATAATCTCGCGAACCTGAAAAAATTCCTTAACTGGGCGGGCGCTAATGATATTAAGGAAGCGGTTTGTTGCGGGGACGTGACTAACGCCGACACTTTGGAATACCTGGCGAAAAATTTTAACCGCCGCGGAGACGGGCAGGCCGGCGCTATTCACCTGGTAAGAGGCAACATGGAGATATACGATGAGAGTGAGGTAGAAAAATATTCCAATATATATTATCTTGGCCGTTTCGGCGCGACAATGATCGGCGGCCGACGGGCGGGAGTCTGTCATGAGCCCGCTTATATAAAAGAGGTTATCGCGTCATGCAGTAAAGATTCAGCCAAGAAAAAAACGGCCAATCCGACCGCTTGTGATATTATTTTTTACGGCCATACCCATAAGCCGTGGCTGGAGAAAATTGACGGCATTACCGCTGTTAATACCGGGACGCTGGGCGGAGTATTTCAGAAAGCGACCTTCGCGGTTTGGGAGCCGGAAACAGGGAAATTAGAATTGAAGTTGCTGGAAAATGTATAGCGAAATTTTTAATATCCAATTTCTAATATCCAATAAAATGTCTAATTTTCAATGTCCAAAAGTTAAGCGGTGATTTTGGTTTTGAGTATTTGGATTTTTATTGGAAATTAGAAATTAGGAATTGGAAATTATTTTTGAGAGATATTGTCCTGTATAACTCTTTTTTACTTTGGCGACATCCCGCGGAGTGCCTTGGGCGATTACCCGGCCGCCCTTGTCTCCGCCTTCGGGTCCGAGATCAATTATCCAGTCAACCGATTTGATCACGTCAAGATTGTGCTCAATAATTAAAACCGTATTGCCTTTGTCAACCAGCTTCTGCAAAACGCCGAGCAGGCGTTTTATGTCGTCAAAATGGAGTCCGGTAGTCGGCTCGTCAAGAATGTAGAGGGTTTGCCCGGTATCGCGCCGGGATAATTCGGTTGAAAGTTTTACGCGCTGGGCTTCGCCGCCGGAAAGCGTCGTGGCCGACTGGCCGAGACGGACGTATCCGAGGCCGACTTCAAGAAGCGTTTGGAGTTTTTGGCTCACCGCCGGGATATTTTTAAAGAATACGGAAGCTTCTTCAACCGTCATTTTTAAGACATCGGAAATATTTTTTTCCTTATAATGGATTTCCAGCGCTTCTTTGTTGTACCGGGTGCCATGGCAGACTTCGCATTCAACGTAAACGTCCGGAAGAAATTGCATTTCAATCTTAATCATGCCGTCGCCGGAGCAAGCTTCGCATCTTCCGCCGGTAACGTTAAAAGAAAACCGTCCGGCTTTGTAGCCCCGGATTTTCGCTTCCGGCAGCGAGGCGTAGAGTTCGCGGATAGGGGTGAAACAGCCGGTATAAGTAGCCGGGTTGGAACGCGGGGTCCGGCCGATGGGAGATTGGTCAATGTTTATTACTTTATTAATAAATCCGGTTCCTTCAATCCGGACATGTTTCCCCGGGGCGGTTTTTGCCCGGTAAAATTTCGCCGCCAGGGCGCGCGACAGGATGTCGTCCATCAGGGTTGATTTTCCCGAGCCGGATACGCCGGTGATTGCCGTAAATTTTCCCAAAGGAATTTCCACGTCTATATTTTTAAGGTTGTTCTCGGCCGCGCCGATGATTTTCAGTGATTGTCCCGTTCCCGGCCGGTACTTTTTCGGCGTTGGGATGGATTTCTTGCCTGAAAGGTATTGTCCGGTAATTGAGCCCGTTGATTTAATTATCTGTTTAAGGGTGCCGGCCGCGACTATTTCGCCGCCGTGTTCGCCGGCGCCCGGGCCGACATCAACGATATAATCCGACTCTTCAATGGTTTCCCGGTCATGTTCAACGATTATTACCGTGTTGCCGATATCGCGGAGGGTTTTTAAAGTATTGATTAGTTTGGTATTGTCCCGCTGGTGCAGGCCGATAGAAGGCTCGTCTAAAATGTATAAAACGCCGACAAGCTGGGAGCCGATCTGCGTCGCGAGGCGGATGCGCTGGGCTTCGCCGCCCGAGAGGGTGTTGGCCGCCCGGCTTAAAGTAAGGTAATTCAGGCCGACATTCAAAAGGAAATTAAGCCGCGATTTTATCTCTTTTATTACCTGGCTGGCGATTTTTTTATTTTTCGCGCTCTGGTTTTTGCTTTTTTCAAGCTGTTCAAAAAATTTGAACGCCTCCTCAATGGATAATGAAGCGATGTCATGGATTGAACTGCCTTCAACGAGGACGGCGAGCGCTTCTTTTTTCAGCCTTTTTCCTCCGCAAGCCGGGCAGTTAAGGATCCGCATGAAACTTTCAATTTCTTTTCTGATAAAATCTGATTCGGTTTGTTTGTATCTTCTCTCAATATTAGGGATTACTCCTTCAAATTCGGTGGTGAGCTGGCCGGAAAAACGGTCGCTTTGGTAGTCAACATTGTAATTTTTTCCGCCGGTGCCGTAAAGGACGATATGAAGCTGTTTGGGGCTTAACTTTTGGATCGGGGTGTTAAGGTCAAAGCCGTTTTTTTCCGCCACCGTGCCGAGAATGCGCAGGAGCCAGGATTGGGAGCCGGTTGTGCCGTGCGACCAGGGGCGGATGGCGCCCTGGGCGATAGTCAGATTGTAATTTAAAACCAGCTCCGGATCCACTTCCAGTTTTGTGCCGAGTCCCGAGCACTCGGGGCAGGCGCCGTAAGG
>Ga0172379_10011294_pt1 | contig 10654 bp, 10 predicted proteins | sample GrowelOW334metaG_FD_119756 | JGI IMG/M metagenome (GOLD analysis project Ga0172379, IMG submission 119756) | Groundwater microbial communities from an aquifer near a municipal landfill in Southern Ontario, Canada - Groundwater well OW334 metaG | ecosystem: Environmental > Aquatic > Deep... | reverse complement strand
CGGAACGTTTGGTTGCCGTTAATTCGTTTAATCCGGATAATGTTTTAATTTTTTTGGCAATTCCTTATTTTGTGTCATGCCATGGTTTTTTATTCTTGAAATCAGAATTCATGCTTCACCTCCAATGTGAGTTGAGAACAAAAAAGCGTGTTGTGAAAGAACACGCTATATTAACATGAAAATAGGCCAAATTTAGATATAAAAAGGCTTGCTGTTGACTGGCGCGCAAAAAGATGTTATTATTAAGAGTTCGTTGTTCGTCAAAATTAGGTTCAAAACGCAACTTTATGGAGGTTTTACCATGACTGAATCGACAATTGTTTCTTTGCCACGATGGGAGATGATTTTTCGGTCTGTAATTCTTATTATTCTTTTTTTGCTTATGTTGATTCCTCCTATTATGGGTATGTCTAAACTTAGCAGTATAGGAACATCTTTTGCTTTTGGCTTTGTATCGGTGGTTATTTTTTTAGTAGCAAATATACTTCTTGATATAAAAAAAGACAAGATGACCGTAAAAAGAAATATGCGATATCGAATTTGTATCGCAGTTGCCATGATTATTCTTGGTATTTTCAATTCATTCATCGTTTGGCCGAATGGAGTAAGGAATCGTCGAGGTGTTTTTCTTATCGACAGGGATACTCATGAGGCTGAATTTTATAAGGAAGGCTCAGCGGTTGATTTCATGATTGTGAATCCGTTCACGACCAAGATTGTGCCGGCGATTGATGATATCAATGTTGGACTAAAGGATTTTCCTTTTTATTTCATCTGTAGTTTTGATGATAATGAACTGGCTCGGTTGTCGGAAGAGTTTCCTGATAAGAATTATCGTTCGACACTTAATCCATATGCGCAAATATTGTTGGAAGAGGTGAAGGAAAAATATCCTGATGCTTCAGTGGTTTTGAAGGAAATTTTTCTCCAGTTAAATATGGATAATTATTCTGACGATGATGCGCAGAGTGTAGTTGGTGCTTTTATGGCGCAGCAAGTAGAGAAGAAATTTGCTGAACGTGGATACACCATTTCGTGTGAAGCAACAACGGCCAATTTGCAAGAATTGTTTTATTCATTGAAACAAAGCATGCAGAGTAATTATCTGACAGTTGACGGCAGGTTCATGACCATTAAGTTGTATTATGAGCCAGTTGATGAGGCTACGGCCGTGCGAATGGTGGTAAATGAATATCCGCGACAACCGGACGTTAAGCTGGTCATGGCGGAAGTTCGGAAATATCTGAATGAGGAATTGGTTCCTTGCGTCAGAACAAAAGTTCCGCATATGGCCAAACTTCAGGAAATAATGTTGGGTTGGCCCACGGAACAAAGTAGTACAAAAGAGATCAGCGAGAAAATTTCTCAACTGACCGCTAACGAAGTCCGAATGCTTGATTTGTCAAAAGAAGGACTGCGTGCGGTTATTGATCCGCAACAGCAATGTCTGAAAGAGTTGAATATGAGGCTTTCATCATTTGACCCGCATTTCAAGTTTGACGTTTTCTTTATAAAGTAACTGTTATTTGACCGAATCCCTCGTGGTTCGGTTTTTTTGTTTCTCAAATTTTTCAATTACCAATTTTTGTGATATAAGTTATCTATAATTAACAAAAATTATGCGAAAGTTTCAAAATATTTTTTTATTATTTTTTTGTATTGTTTTGTTGGCCGGCGCTTTTGCCACTTCGGCGGCGACAGGGGAGGATCTAAAAGGCCGAATTTTGTTACAGGTGCAAAACAAGGGCGAGGCTTTTTATATCAATCCTACAGATGGTTTGCGTTATTATTTGTCTCGACCACAAAGCGCGTGGGTGGCTTTGCGTCAGTTTGGCCTTGGTATTTCGGACAAAGATTTGCAAAAAGTAAAACCGTTTATTTTGCCAAATCAACAAAATGACAGTGATCAGGATGGATTGAGCGATGAAATAGAAAAATCATTGGGGACTGATTTTCAAAAAAAAGATAGTGATAATGACGGCTATAATGATTTGGCGGAAATTCAGAATGGTTATGATCCGACAAGCAAATCTGCGACAAAGATTTTTGATCAAAATTTTAGCAAAAAATTAAATGGCAAAATAGTTTTGCAAGTGGAAAATAAGGGTCAGGCTTGGTACATAAATCCGAGCGACGGTTTTCGTTATTATCTTGGCAATCCGAATGATGCTTTGGCGGTTATGAAAAAATTAGGGTTGGGAATTAGTAATAATGATTTGCAAAAAATTGCGCAGGGTAAAATTCGGGAAGATATTTTTGTTTTTCCTTCTACGAATGCTACGAATAATCAAACTACGAATACTACGAATGCTACAAACAATACAGCTACGAATGCTACGAATAATCAAACTACGAATACTACGAATGCTACAAACAATACAGCTACGAATACTACGAATAATACGAATAATCAAACTACGAATACTACGAATCTCACGAATAATCAAACTACGAATGCTACGAATCCTACGAATGTTACAAATAATACAAAAACTTCAAATAACCAAAATAACCAAAACGTTTCATCTCCGGTAAATAATGAAAAAAAATGTGATCCGGGTTTGATTTTGCAAGACAACAAGTGCAAAGCGGACAAAAACGGTTGTATGTATACCGGTGTCTGCGGTTCCGGCAAACAGTGTGTTAATAATTTTTGTTTGGCGAAAAGTTTAATTGAACAAAAAAACGCCTTGGCGCAAAATGGGGTGTGTTGTTTTGATAATTATTTAAAAGTCGGCTCTTTTTCCAAAAGCGCTTGTGTTGGTGATAATAAAAATGTAGAAATGAAAAGTTCGACCGGTATTGCCGATTGTCGAACCAAAACTTTGGCAAAAGGTTATCGTTATTCCACTTTTTACAAAACAACTTCGGAATTTGCCATTGTTTGTACCGAGCCTTGCGCTTTTGATGATCAGACATTCGTCGATTCTTCTTTTATCGGACACAAATTGGGCTTTGTTGAATTAAAAGAAGCCACCGGCGGAATTATGCCAAAACAAAAAGCAGAAATTCATATTGATAAAGATGGTGATTGTGAATATAACAAATACTATTCCGGTGGCTCAGGCAGTCTTGATGGTCATCCGATAATTTGCAATGCCAATTATTATTGGTTTATTCATTTAAAAGGGACATCGGAAGAACGGGATTACTTATATTATCAAGCGATTGATAGTCAAACTTTGACTATTCATGAACCGGTGCACAGTATTTTTGATGATTATTCGATAAATGGTTATCCGGATTATGTTATCCAAGAAGCTTTTTGCAAAGGGATTTCTTTGACCAAGGTTGGTTCGACCGATGGTTATTTGCATGAATTTTTTTCCGGTAAATATAATTTGGATAATTTGCCACCAAAAACGGATAATGTTTATAATAATTTTTTCGTTTATTCCCTTGCCAAAAGATTTGGCTTTGACGAAAATGATACAAAACTATTTTTTCAAATTTACGCTTCCGAAAAATATAAAAGTTTAAAAGGTAATGCCAGAGCCAAAGCGATTCTTGATGAAATTTTAAAAGTTAATACCAAGAAGAGTTTTGAGGATTTGGGATTGTCTTACAAATAAAAGGAAAGTATCATCAAAAAAGAAAAAGATCATAAGCGGGGTCTTTTTCTTTTTCGCTAAAATAGTGGTAAATATTGGTAAGATTTGGAGTTTGTGTTGACAAAATATCTAAAATAAGATAGTATGAATTTTCGAGTTCTTTAACTTTGTGGAGGTGTTTCATGAAAGAATCTTTTGGTAATGAGCCTTTTCAACTTTTCGACGGTTCGGTAAGTGCTGTGCATCTGGGTAGAGATTATGGTGATTTTGGCCGTGGGGTGGAGGATAGAGAGAAAAAAATATTGTATGCTTGTGAAAGATCTTTAAATTGGTTTGGGGTTGCTTTACCCAAGATTGCTTTTTCCAATGATGTTTTTCTTGTCCCTGAAATTCTTACAGACCGATTTGTTCGATCTATTGTGTATTCACAACGGGAAAGCGACGCTGTAATTTTGAAAAGGCTGGATTTTGTTTTGGCTATCGCCAATGCTGATTGTCACCTAGGTGTTTTTTATCACAAAGACACAAAACAGTTGGCCTTGGTGCATTTGGGCTTGAAGTGTATAGTCAGAGAAGATGATTCGCCAACGATTATTGAAACGGTTTTTCGAGCGATGAAAGTTCCGCCGGAAGAAGTTCAAGTTTGGGTTGGTGCGGGAATCGGTTCGTGTTGTAATGGTTATAGTTTTGAGTATGATTTTGCTCGCAAAGTTGCCAAAAAGTTTCCGAACTGTGTCGGAGGTGAGGTGATTAAGGGGCCGAGGACAGGACAAGTGGCCTTTGATAATATTGGTATTTGCGAGAAAATTTTGCGAAGTTGTGGCGTTAGAGATCTTGTGCTTGCTCCGCGATGTACCGCTTGCGCAGAGGATGAAAGAAGAAACAAACTTTTTCATTCCAATGTTTACGACACCGACAAAACTTTGGCCAGAAATCTTTTTATGGTAAGATTGGTAAGTTAAGCGAAAATTAGCCGATGAGCATCTCGTCGGCAGAGCCCTATCGCGTGATAGGGGAGCCTCATCGAATGATGGGGGAACCATGTCGAATGACGTGGTTTTTTTTGTCAATAGTAGGGGCGAAAGATTTTTCGCCCCTTTACTATTGACATTTTTGTAAATTTGCGCTATAATGGTTGTGGTTATGGTAAGTGTTAACTTTTGAAAAAAGAATCATATTCATCGCCGATCGGCGCAACCTTGGCGGAATGAATGGTGCTCTTGCGAAAAAAGTCTTCTTACTAACCGTTTTAAATTTTAAAAGTTCCGTAAAACTATGAGTACTAAACTATTTATCGGTAGCTTACCTTTCAGAACAACTGAAGACGCTATCAAAGACTATTTTTCACAAGCTGGCGCCGTTGTTTCCGTCAAGATCATTACTGATCGCGAAACCGGTCGCTCAAAAGGCTTTGGCTTTGTCGAATACTCCAACGAAAATGAAGCTGCTAACGCTATTGAAATGTTCAATGGCAAAGAATTTGAAGGCAGAACAATTTTTGTCAGTGAAGCTAAACCTCAAGAAAAAAGAAGCTAATTTTTTTCTTATATCAAAACATCGACCTTGCGCGGTCGATGTTTTTTTTAAAACTTTTAATATAATTTTGGAATAAAAAAACTCGCCGATGTGGGCGAGTGAATTTGGATAGTAAGGAAGCTCTGATAAAGTCGCATTACAACGAAACTTTTATAATTTCGTCGCGAAAAGCTAAAAAAGAGATGAGGCCTATTTGCTAAAATAAGCCGAAGAACTTTTTTAACTTTGCAGCAGAAGTTTAAAAGTAGCAGATGAATAGACTTTTTCAGAGATTCCTTAAGTAAGTTTGTGGCCACAGAACGGGCAGAATTGGATTTTGAACCCAACATGTTCCATTGATAGCTTTCTATAGATATCAATATTCATGGTGGCGTTGTGATCGACGAGATTGTCAATATGCACCACTTTGTTTTGTGTAAGAGACTCTAGAGAATCGGTCATTTCGGGGCAGTGATGGTGAGTTCTATCCCAAATAAAAACATGTGGGGGAAGTTTGGTGATAGCTTCAAAATGGTCAAACCCAATTTCCGATTCTTGAATTCCTTTGAGCGAACGCCAGCATAAAGAAAGTGCGTCATCGCCGGCGTGAGCCGTGAGTTTTTGTTCTTCTGAAACTCGCGTCCAAAAAACAATTGAGACGCGACGCGTGCCAGGGCGCGGGTCTCGATCAAAAGCATCCAAAAACATCAGAAACTGTAAATCAGCAGGATTGATTTGCACTCCGGTTTTTTCAGAAGTTTCTCTAACTGCGGCATGGTAAAAAGTGGGATCTCCGGTTAAGTGACCATTTTCGATATATGTGTCAAAATGTCCGCTGGGGAGAACCAACTTGTCCTCAAATGGATGGTTTTTGCGTGAGATTAGCAAAATTTCATTTTTTGGTGAGATCAAACAAATATCAACAGTCAAAGACAAAGGAAATCTTTTTTTCATTTGTGCTCCTTTTGTGAAAGAACCTCTGTTTTTTTCTGCTCAGTTATTACAGACATACAGGAAAGATATTTTTATCACAAATAAAATAAAAAGTCAAGACCTTGACAAAGAGATGAATTTGCGCTAAAATTGCGCTAAAATAAGTTTTGGTTCGTTGAAATAGTTTGGGGTATCTTTTTTCATAAGATGCAAACTTTAATTGAGGAGTTATTCATGGAAAACAAAAAATCAGGTGTTCATTTTGTGTGGGTTTTGTCTTGTGGTTTTGTTCCATTATTTTTAACTCCAATTATTTTGGGTTGTTTTGGTTTTTCTGTCACTAGGATATCTATGATTGGTATTTTTATTGGCTGGATTTTGACAGTATTGGCGTTGTTTTTTCTTGCTGGTTCAAAAACGGAAAGAGTTAACAGAAAGTTTTTTTTCATTTCTTTGTTTTCTGTGGTCGTGATGGTTTTTTTTCAAGTTTTTTTGGTTGATTCTAATAATGGGTATGCTGTGGTCCTTGTTGATCGGGAAACGGGCGAACGATTTTATAAGTTGGAGGAAAACAGTGTTTTGCCCGAGGGAATGAAAGAATATGATTCATCGTTTGTTAATCCGCTTGTCTATGAAAGAGTGATAGGCTGTCGAAAAAATTATAGTTTTAATTCTGACAAAATTGAGGGTGCCAATTTGTGGTTGCTTTTGCAGTATGAAGTTTTGCCGGAAAAATACAAAGAGTGTTTGGCAACGGATGGTTGGGGGAAGTCATTGGAGGTGGATGATTTGTTGAGGGGGGCTTTTTCTGAGACAATGACAATTTGTTCTCAAAAAGAAATGAAAGTTTTGATACAAGATTTATCCGAGCTTGTGAAAAAGAATTTGCGAGACTGTTTGTTGGAAAATTTTCCAATAACGGAAAACTATGAATTGAAAGAGGTTATAGTTACGAATTCGAATTCGAATGTGAGTGCGAAATAGAACGAATTAGTTTTCATGAAATTATAGTCGGCAAAACCGTATTTGGTTTTTCCGTTTTTTTATTTTGGAAAAAACGTGGTATAATTTATTTGAAAATAAAAATTAAAAAAAGCAACGCGATTTTGTGTTTGCAAAAACAAAAATATGTTTAATTTTCTAGAACAGTTTCATCAAAGTGTCCGTAATACCATAATTTGGTTTATTGTTTATTTTGTTTTACAGGCGATAGTTTGGTTGACTATGGGAATTTTGATTTTGATTTATCCTCAGACTTTGTTTATTCTCGTGGCGATTTTCTTTGTGATTTTTGCGGCCTTGAATTTGTATTTTATGTTGATTTTTATTCGATATGCGATCAAATTGCATCGGATCAAGAAGTTTTTGCGAATAAAATAATGTAGGGGGCGAACAATGTTCGACCCGTACATTATTAAATTTTATGGCGAATAAAATAAAAAAATTAATTATTCCGGTAGCCGGATATGGCACCAGATTTTTGCCGGCGACAAAAGCCCAGCCAAAAGAAATGTTGCCGGTGGTTGACAAGCCAATTGTGCAATATGTTGTTGAAGACGCGGTAAAATCGGGAATTGAAACGATTATTTTGGTAACCGGCAGTGGCAAAAGAGCGGTAGAAGATCATTTTAGCTACAATTATGAGTTGCAGAATTTTTTGAAAAAAGCTGGCAAAGACGAACTGCGCGAACAAATAAAAAATATCGCGGACATGGCCAATTTTATTTATGTCCGGCAGAAAGGTCCTTATGGTAACGGCACACCGATTCTTTGCGCCAAGCACTTGATTGACAAAGATGAACCGTTTGCGGTGATGTGGGGTGATGAGTTTTTTTATACCAGCAAAAAACCACAGCTTCGCCAGTTGATGGATGTTTATGAAAAATATGGGGATCCGGTTTTGACCGGCTATGAAGTTTCGCGTGAGGATACGGCCAAATATGGAATTATCGATGGTTTGCAAGTCGAAAAAGATATTTTTCAAGTAAAAAATTTAGTCGAAAAACCCGGGCCAAAACAGACACCGTCGACGTTGGCTTCGCTGGGTGGATTTATTTTGACACCGGATATTTTTGAAGCTTTGGAAAAAACCAAACTGGGCAAGGGCGGAGAGTTGTGGTTGGTTGATGGAATTTTCAAATTGATGAAAAATAGGACTATTTATGCCAAAAAAATTGATGGCATTTATTATGACACCGGTAGTAAGTTGGGATATTTACGAGCGAATATCGAATTGGCTTTGCGTCGTCCTGATTTAAAAAAAGAGTTTAAAAAATATTTGCGGGGATTGGAGGTTTAGGAGCAACAGAGCAACAGAGCAACTGAGCAAATGAGCAACTGAGCAATTGAGCAACGGAGCAACGGAGCAATGAAGTAACTGAGCCCTCCTTCGCTCTGCGAGCTACGGAAGGGCAAGCAACTGAGCAAAGGGAACAATTTAAATTCGTAGTATTAATTAGTAGAAAAATAAAAACAAAAATATGGTTTCACGAAAAATTATAAAAAAAGTATTGGTGAGCTTTTTAAGTTTCGCTTGTCTGTTTTCTTTTTCCGGCTGTACAAAAGGTGGAGATTCAACGGCAAGAACAGCTTATAAACCAATAGAGTTGGTTTGGTGGAGTGTTTGGGAAAACGAAGATAATGTAGAAAATCTAATTAACGCTTATACGGCAATTCATCCGAATGTCAGTATTGAATACAAAAAATTTCGCTATGCTGAATATGAGAATGCTTTATTGGAAGCTTTGGCCGAAGATCGGGGACCGGACATTTTAACTTTACACAATACTTGGCTCAAGAGATACAAGAGCAAAATAGTTCCACCGGTGCCGGTTATCAGAACGCCAATAAAAAAAACCACTGGAACAGTAAAAAAAGAAGAGGTTTATGAATTTTTGACTAGAAATTCTTTGACTCCGGCGCAAATGCGTAAATTGTATTTGGAGGTTGTAGCCAAGGATGCGGTGATGATTGATGAAAATGCCGAGGAACCGGTGGAAAAAGTTTGGGGAATTCCTTTGGCGATGGATACTTTGGTAATGTATTATAATCGTGATTTATTGAATAATGTGGGTATTGTCGAACCGCCGACCAGTTGGGAACCTTTTGCAAGAGATGTGGAAAAAATTACAAAAATAGATAGCGAGACAGGAGAAGTGTTGATTTCTGGCACCGCTCTTGGTACGGCACAGAATGTTGAGCGGAGTTTTGATATTTTGTCCTTGCTCATGATGCAAAATTTGACACCGATGACTGACAGTAATGGTAATGCCGCCTTTAACAAAATTCCATCCAGTTTGCCGGACTTGGAGGTTTTGCCCGGCTTGAATGCGTTGAATTATTATTTGCAATTTGCTTCGCCAAGCAATACCACTTATTGTTGGAATGACCAAAAGCCGAATTCTTTTGAATCTTTTATAAAGGGACAAGTCGGTTATTTTTTTGGCTATATGTATCATTATAATTTGATAAAGGCGCAGTCGCCAAAATTAAATTTGGGAATTGCCAAAGTTCCGCAGGTCGGGGGAGAAAATCAAAAAGCCAATTATGCGAATTATTGGGTGGAAACGGTTTCCAAAAAAAGCAAAAACGCCAACTATGCTTGGGATTTTTTGCAATTTGCGACAGAAGAATCTAACATTGAAACATATTTGACTGTCAACAAAAAATTACCGGCGTTACGTTCCACAAAATTGATAAACAAAGCTTTGGCTGATGAAATTTTGGGACCGTCCGCCGAGCAGTTGTTAACCGCACGCAGTTGGTATCACGGTTACGACAGTGCCTTGGCCGAAGAAGCTTTTGCCAACATGGTGGAGGATGTTCTTTTGGGACGAGTTGAGGAACCGGTCGAAGCGATTAACAGCGCTGTGGACAAAGTTAATTATTCAATTTATGCGAAGCCATAGAAATTTGCTATAATTTAAATCATGAAAGAACCAAAACAAAAATGGGTAATTGGCAAAACAAAAAAGAAAATAAGCGTAATTTTTTTCGTTTTTGTTTTATTTTTTTTCTGGCAAGTTAATTATATTCAGGCAGCCTGGACCTGGAAGCCATTGGTGCCCTCAAAATGTCAAGGGGATGCGCTTGTCGGTCCGGGCGAATGTGATTTGTCGGCAGTGGAAGAATTAATTTCCAACTTGGCGCAAATTATTCTTGGCGCAACAGGGTCAATCGCTTTGTTGGCTTTTGTTTATGCGGGATTCAAGATGGTTATTTCCCAAGGTAATAGCACCAAAATTGCAGAAGCAAAAAAAATGATATCTCTTGCGGTGACCGGTCTTATCTTGGTGATTTTTGCTGGCGCAATAGTCAAAATCGGCCTTGGTGTTTTGGCCGGAGCATAAAGTGTTTTTATGAATGTCAAATATATAAAAAAAATAGTGTTGGTGGTTGGATTGTTTTTTGTTCTTGCCTCCCCATATTGCTCGGCGGGAGTTAATTCTGCGATTACCGAGGCCCAAAAAAAAGTTGATGCGGTTATTACCAGTCAAGCGGAAGGTGATATGGTTAGTGAAACCGATCCTAACAAAATCGCCAATAATATTTTGATGGCGGTTATGGGGATAATTGGTTCAATTACGTTGCTCATGTTTGTTTATAATGGTATAATGTGGATGACTGCGCTCGGAAATCCCAAAAAAGTTGATTTT
>Ga0172379_10011293_pt1 | contig 10656 bp, 8 predicted proteins | sample GrowelOW334metaG_FD_119756 | JGI IMG/M metagenome (GOLD analysis project Ga0172379, IMG submission 119756) | Groundwater microbial communities from an aquifer near a municipal landfill in Southern Ontario, Canada - Groundwater well OW334 metaG | ecosystem: Environmental > Aquatic > Deep... | reverse complement strand
TTCATCCAAGTGCTGCCGACGTTCTTGGAGCTTACGGCTTGTATTGTTTCGATTGTGCGTTCGGCGAAATGGAATCGCTGGAAACCGGCGCGAAACTCCACGGTCTCACCGACGAAGATATCGAAAATTTGATTGATGACCTGAAGAATCTCCTGAGGAAACACGACAAGACCTCCGACGCTCTCACGATCACGCAAAAAGCGGCCAAAGCGCTCAAAACTATCGCGCGGAAAGAAAAAAAGATCGGCTATTTGCTCCGGGTAACGACGGACGCGGAGGGAAAATTCTGTATGGAATTCCGTAAGCAGCGACGGAAGGAAGACAAAATATTCTGTCACCCGGATGTACCCGACGTATCTCTCATCGCCTCACCCGCAACCCTCCGACGCATCGGCGGCGCGTGCGTCGACCTCAAGAACGGAAGATTTACATTGGATTTGCCCACGAAGAAGGAATGCAAGAATTGCGACAAGAACTCGTGTACATGCGGAAAGAACAATTGAAGAACGTGGCGAAAATCCAGCGTTGTCCATTGTCAATTATCCATTATCAATTCCGCCAAGTGCCTGCCGCTCGGTATACTCCGAGCATGGTTCGCCTTCCCGCTTCTCTCGAACGCAAACTTACGGAAATTTTCCCGCGCGCTCGCGAGCGGGATCAATTCGTTACGGATCTCGTCCTCCAGGCACTCGATAAACACCCGACGCCCGAGGCGGGGCAGCCCGTCGCTGTCGGTGGAACGCTGCACCTCTTCACGGATGGCGGCTCGCGGGGAAATCCTGGACAGGCGGGAGTGGGCTGCGTCCTCTTCGATCCGTTGAAAAACGAAGTGCTTCGCGAGTATGGCGAGTGCATCGGTGTCCAAACGAATAATGTCGCGGAGTACCGAGCACTCATTACGGGACTCAAGATTGCGAAGGAGTACCGCCCGAATCACCTGATCTGCCATCTCGATTCGGAATTGGTCGTGAAACAACTCAACGGTGAATATCGCGTGAAGATGCAGAGCTTCCAGCCTCTCATCGAAGAAATCATGGAACTCAAAACACATTTTCCTCAGCTTTCGTTCGTCTATATTCCACGCGAGAAAAATCTGCGGGCGGATCTGTTGGTCAATCGGGCTCTGGATGAAATGGGAAAGGGAACGAAATAGAAGCCTTGTTGCGCTGTTTTGCGTAGAATCCTGTCGATGACGATCGGCTTCCGCACCAGCATCTTCGTTTTTCTGCTTCTGTTCCCGGCCTCCGTTTTTGCGTTGCCTTCTTCGATCACGTACACCTACAAACATCACATCGCTACGGTGGATGTCGCCACACATCCCGAGTGGCGTTCCACGACGCGTGTGTGGTATTTCCAGAGGAAAAGAGCCATCCCACCCGCGCGTTTCCTAAGCTGCGGACGAAACAGCATCATTGATCCCGGCTGGACTTACGAAGATCAAATCGCCTGGAACGAACAAGCAATCACCCAGACAATCGCGACGGATATTTCTTCGAAACTCAATCGTCCCGCGGGAAAAGTCATCATCCGAAAAAGCGGGTCGGGAAACGTTACGTTCGATGGCATCGGACTGCCTGGGAGGCAGGTAAACGTCGAACTCGCCGCGAAGCTCACGAAGAAAGCACTCGAAGAAGGGGTCTCCATCGTCTCTCTCCCCGTCGAAGAAACTCAGCCAACGATGACGGTGGACAGCGAAGAGCTCAAGGCTGCCGGCATCCGCGAAGTGGTGACGGTCGGAGAATCGGTCTTCGCGAAATCGCCAGTCAACCGTCAGCACAACATCAGCGTGGGTGTCAGCCGCTTTAACGGCCACCTGATCCCGCAGGGAACGGTCTTCTCATTCGACGAAACTTTGGGACCCGTCGATGAAAAGAGAGGATACCGCAAGGAACTTGTCATCGAAGGAGAGACGACGCTCCCCGATTATGGCGGAGGACTTTGCCAAGTGAGTACCACCGCATATCGTGGACCCTGGGAATACGGCCTTCCGATCCTACAGCGAAAAAACCACAGCTACGCCGTGAGCTACTACAGTCCCCAAGGAACGGATGCGACGATCTTCCCGCCATACACGGACCTGAAGTTTCGAAACGACACTCCGGGTGCGTTGCTCATCCAAAGTTTTACGGACGACAGTGACCATGCCTACTTCATCTACTACGGCACGCGCGACCAGAGGCGAACCGATGTATTCGGTCCCTACATTTCCGATCGTATAGCCGCCCCGACGGAGGAACGAGTTTCGTATACGACCGAGATTCCCGTTGGAGAGAAACGAAAAGCAGGCGAACGCCACGACGGCATGAGCGCCGTATGGTATCGCTCCATTAAGCAACCGGGGTCAGGTGCCACTCTCGAGCGAGTATTCTCGCCCTACGAAGCCCGACCGCTCCTGTATCAGATCGGCGTCACGCCGGAAGACATGGCAAAACTCACGGCAGGCGCCGCGAGAGAAACGCCAAGCTGGTTGCCGATAAGTCGTTGAACAAACCGCTCCAGCTCAAGGAGAAGCGCCTCGGGACACGGAGGTAAAAACGTAAGATCGAGTGTCGGTACGCGGAGAAGCATCCCACGAAGTCCCCGAGAAATCCTCAGTCCGGCAGGGTCTTCCTGCACGAGACTCAGACCACCGGAGCCGACGCTGAGAACGAGTGCGTCTTCGAGACGAAACGGAAGATGGCTGATGGACGAATGGGTAATGGAAGGAAACGATCCGAGATGATGAAGGAGCTTCAGCGTAAAGAGTGGAACGAGATGCGGAGGATGCGGGGAGCGACTGGCAGAGAGAAACGTGCACGCAAGATTGAAGAGCTCGGGAAGCGGTTCTCCTTCCTCCGTAAGCTTGAGGAGGAGCTCAATCCCCTGGTGCGCACAGGAGAAAATATGCGGATCGCGCCAGGAAGACGTATGCGCGTTGAGACATTCCACCGATTTCACGGTATATCCCGCCGAGTGAAGTTCGCATGTCACCGCGACCCTATGCAACGGAAGAAGTCCCGTTCCGCGGCGACTGAGAACGCGCCGAACGCCGTGCGCCCGCGCGGCAATGCGCCCCATGTTCCGCGTGAGGAAAATACAAAAACGATCCGTCTCTCCGACGTTGTACGTCCGGAGAACGATCGCCTCATCTGTCCAGGTTTTGGGCACGCGCAAGGGGAGAAATTACTGAGCCTTCAGCAGCGGAAGGAGAGACATCGCGACGTGCGACTGCAATGCGATGAACGTTCCGAGAACGGCAAGGACGATAACGGTGACGAATTCGAGGAGCAGCATCCACACGAATGTATGGATGAGGGTGCTCACTGTCGCTTGCGACCAAACACCAAACATTCCATCGGAACCAAGGGAAGGGAGGATCCACGGAAGGAGGAACACGAGGCAGACGGAGAACGCGAGAGAGAGGATGAGTGCCAGCGCGAGAAGGCACAGCATCTCCGTGCAGAACGGGAAGAACACCGTCGCCCGATCCGCACCCACCAGTTGTTCCACGAAGAGTTCTTCGCGCTTTGCTGATGCGCGCCGACGGACAAGCTCTACGACAACGAAGAGAATGACCACGACGAGGAGGCCAACGAGAAGAAGGAGAACGGAGCGCGCAGCAGCCACCGCTTCGGCAAGACGCTGAACTTGCTGTTCTTGATCCGTCGTCTGTGAGAGGAAATTCGGATTGATCACCTTCGTGAAGACCGGCTGTTTCAGAAATTGTACGAATGCAGGATAATCGTCGAGCTGCTTCAAACGAACACCGATCGTCTCGGGAAAGGGATTCGCGATACCGAACTTCGTGAGAAAGCTAATCAGCTCCGGATCGCGCTGTTTCTGGCGCTCGTACGCCTGTTCGCGCGTGATGTAGACGACATCATCAATGATGGGAAGCTGCTGGATATTCTGAAAGAGATCCTGGATCTGCACATCGGTGGCAGTTTCGAGAATTTCGAGCCGCAAGTCTGTTTTCTCGCGGAGCATCTGTAATCCCGCATTCACGCCGAACACAAGAAGCAGGAGCATTTGCCCGAGGAGCAGCACGCCGAAGAGCGACCCGAGGGACATCCCCCATCCTTCCTCACGGATGATGTTCTTTAGTCCACGCTTGACCCCTCGGATAAAAACGAGAGGAAGGAACCCGCTGCCCTGACGCATGGACAACAGTGTAGCAGGACGAGTGGTAAGCGATAAGTCTTATCGCTCCTCGGCCACCGCATGCCGTTCGATCCTCCGTACCATTTCCAAGCATTCTTCCGCACGCTCGTTTTTCGGATCGATGTCGATGGCACGCTCAAGGAGCGCCTTGGATTTCCCGAAATCTTTGAGCTTGAGATACACGACGCCGAGATCACAGAGGATGAGGGGATTTTCTTCGTCCAAGTTGAGCGCACGCTCGAGGGTAACGACTCCCTCCAATGTCCGCCCGACACTGAAGAGCGACCACCCGAGACAACGGAGAATTTCCGGATGGTTCTGTTCCAATTTGTTCGCAACCTTAAGCGATTCAATCGACACTTCCCACTCTTCGCGATGCGAAGCCACAAACCCGCGAACATAATGCGCGGCAAAACTCTTCGGATCGATCCCAAGAACGCGTTGTGCGGCAGTATCGGCACGATCGTAATGCCCGAGACTGAGCTCGTTATCCGCCACCTCTTCAAGGGCAACGACGTGTTGAGGATTCCGTGAAATAATCTGCTCCAAAAGCACGAGTGCTTCCTCGTATTGCCCCTCGGACTTGAGATGCCCGGCACGCGCTAAAAGGTGTTCAACGGTGTTGTCGGGGAGAGAAGGCATACCAAAGAAATTATATGAGAAAAGCGTTTAGCCTGCGATGAAGAAGACCGCGGTACTGATGATCAGCCACGAGGCGAGGACGATGGCAAAACCGATCATCGCTGCTTTCATGATCTTTTTTCCTGCGGACGAAAACTGCTCATTACCGCCGGACCCGACCATAAAGAGAGCGCCGAGAAGGAAAAGTGCCGTCGCGACAAAGCTGCTCCAAAGCAAGAGCAGATTCACGATGCCCTCGACGATAGTTGGAATGTCCGTATGAACCCCCGTGTTGACGGTAATGACACGCTGAGCCATGGCAGGTAGCGCAAGGCTCCAGAGGAAAAGCGCGAGAAGCGGACGAAAGAGACGGAACATCCCACTATTGTACCATATCGCGCGAAAGAACTGAATACATACGTGCTTGAGTGAAGAGTACCGCGCGCTCTAGACTGAGCTGCCCATGAATAGGAATCCACGATTCCAAAGTCGTTCGATTTACCGGGGAAATAATGATTCTCCTCTGCGAAGAGGGAGGACTTCCCGCTGGTATCAGAGAGCGGTCACCGCGTTCTGCGTATTCTGCATGGGATCACTCAGGGCACTGTGGGGATGGTGGAGGCAACCGCGAACCTCCCGCGGGCGTCGCCTTCTGATCGTAAAAGGAATCGGCATCATCGTCATCCTTGTTCTTCTCTTCCTCGCGATCCTCTGGTTCACCCTTCCGAACATCGACGATCCACTGGCGCTCTTTCCGGCACAGAGCACTGTCATCCTGGATCGAAACGGCGTCGAGCTTTACCGCCTGTACTCCGAGCAAGACCGCACGCTCGTGCAAGGCGATCAAATCAGTGAAAGGGTCAGACAGGCGACCATCGCCATCGAGGATGAACGATTTCTGGCGCGCAGCGGCTGCTTCGATGTCATCGGATTCACCCGCGCGGTCATGAGCCAAATCGCCCCGAGCTATTTCGTGCGCTCCGGAGGCTCTACGCTCACGCAGCAATTCGCAGGAAATGCCCTCGTCGGGAGACAGCGCTCCGTCATTCGTAAAATGCGGGAACTGATGCTCGCCTGCCAGCTGGAGCGTCGCTACGACAAAGGTCAGCTCATCGAGCTCTACCTCAACTGGATCCCCTACGGCCACAATGCGTACGGCATTGAACAAGCTGCCAGAAATTACTTCGGTGTCGGCGCAAAGGACGTCACGATTGCACAGGCCGCCGTCCTCGCCTCTCTGCCACAGCGTCCATCGTACTTCAGCCCGTACGGTTCTCACCGCAAAACGACGATCTCCACCAATACCCAACGCAAGATCGCGGAAGGAACGATCACGGAGACCTCGCAAATCCCGGGTGATGAAATCCAGATCGGACTCATCGGCCAAACGTTCGGCTCCGGTGCCGCTCCCATCTATGTCGGAGGACGAACGGATCAGGTGCTCCGAAACATGCTCAATCAGAAGATGATCACGGAAGAAGAATACGCGACCGCAATTCGCGAGGAGCAAGCGCTCACCTTCGCGCCGGAGCGGCAGAATATCCGCGCAGCGCACTTCGTCCTCTGGGTACAGAAGCAAGTGGAAGAGCTCCTCGGCATCGACGATCAGATCCTGGAACAGGGCGGTCTCCGCATCACGACAACGTTGGACTGGAACCTCCAGCAAGCGGCGGAAAAAGCAATTGCCGCTCATCGAGAAGACAGCGCGAAACGCTTCGGAGCTTACAACGCCGGGCTCATCTCCGTCGCTCCCGCTACGCGCGAAATTCTGGCATACGTAGGAAACATCGACTTCACCGATGATGATCACGAAGGAAAGATCGACATGGCGCGCAGCCCGAGACAACCCGGATCAAGCTTCAAGGCATTCACCTACCTCTCCGCTTTTGAGCAAGGATACGGACCGGGTTCGATTCTCTACGACGTTCCGACAAAATTCGGAGAAGATGAGCCGCAGAACTACGACGGAACGTTCTGGGGTCTCACCACCATGCGGCTTGCGCTCGGCGGCTCGCGGAATATTCCCGCGATCAAGGCGTTCTTCCTCGGAGGTGGCGAAGAGCCGCTCCTCGCCCTCGCCGCACGCGTCGGGGTCATCTCGCCTCTCGAACAGAAGAATGCGCTCCGGAAAACGAACCCTGATTTCGATTACGGCTGGCCTCTCGCTATCGGCGCCGCCGAGGTTCCACTCACCGAGATGGTCGAGGGGTACGCCACGATCGCGGACGGAGGAAAGTACCTCCCCATGACCAGCATTCTGAAGATTACGGATAAGGATGGGAACATCCGGTACATCAAGAAGGAGGAGCCCCCTCGCCAAGTGATCGATGAGCGCATCGCGGCGCAAGTCACCTCCATCTTGAGCGACGTAAACGCACGTCCTAATGAATACTGGAAATCGATTCTTTCGATCCCCGGTGAAGTCGCCGCAGCCAAGACGGGGACGAGCAACAAATGTCTCGAGCGTGACGTAAAGAAGGCTTGCACGGTACGACGTCCGGAAAGCACATGGACACTCGGTTTTTCGCCGAACCTGATAGCCGGTGTCTGGGTGGGAAACGCAACGAGTCAATCTCTCTTCGAGAAAGCAGACGGCCTCACGACCGCGGCTCCCATCTGGCATGATTTCATGGTCGAAGCTCACAGAAAGCTGAAGAGCAAAACAGAGGCGTTCTCGCTTCCCCCACGCATGACGCATCCGCAGATTTCCCGTCTCTCGGGACAGCTCGCCTCCGCCTGCACCCCTATAGCACTCCGCAATAGCGATCTCTTCCTGGAAGAGAAAACTCCCACCGTCGAAGATCCGGCCTGCACTCTCCTGAGCGTCGATAAAGTAACGGGGCTCTTAAGTTCCCCCGACTGTCCGGCCGATGCCATGGAACAACAGCCATTCTTCGTACCGAAGAGCGAGCTTCCCAACCGTTGGCCGCTCTGGGAGGAAGCCGTACAAGAGTGGGCGCAAAAGCAGATGACGATCTGGCTCGCCACCGAAAATCATTCCGGCTCTCTCCTGCCTCTTCCACTCGCTCCGACGAAGGAATGCGATCCCGCTCTCACACCGGGGCGAGAGAACAAACCGACCGTGCGCTTCCTCTCCCCCACTGCCGGAGCGAACGTGTCCTTCCCCGTTTTCGCTCCGAGTATCGAGATCAAATCGATCGCTCCCATCAAAGAAGTGACGTTCACGATTGATGAAAAGAAAGCCGGCGACTTCACGGAAGCTCCGTTCATGGGATCTATTCGCGTCCCTCGCTCTCTCGACACCAGCGGAACGCACACGCTCTCCGTCACCGTGACGGATGTGTACTTCAACACGGCGTCGGCCTCCGTGACAATCCGCTTCGGCGCAGACACCGGTAACCCGCAGGTTCATTTCGTAGAACCGGCGAACAACACCACGGTCACACAGGGAACGAGTGTGACCTTCCGTGCGGAAGCGGAAGATCCCTCCGGAGTGGAATGGGTGCAATTCTTCCTCGATTCCGTCCTCCTCACGACCAAACGTTCGCCGCCGTTCGAGTTCAGTTACCCGCTTAATGTCGCACCGGGTCCCCATACCCTCCGCGTCCTTGCCCGCGACAACGCGAAGAATGAATCTGAGGATTCTCTGACGATCACCGTCAAACCGCCTCAGACCGGAGGACTTGTAACGAATTGATTATTGACAATGGATAATGGCGGATCGCACCAACTGACGACCCAGGCCATCATTCATTGTCCATTGTCCATTATCAATTGTCCATTTTCACCTCCCCCGGCTTCCCCTCAGCGACGATTTTCCCGTCCCGAAAAACGTACACCCAATCGAAGAGCGGCAAGAGGTACAGCTTGTGGATGGACGAGACGACACAACGATCCGGGAATCGGTGGAAAATATTCTGATAAATCAGTCGTTCGTTCATGGAATCCACCGAACTGGTCGGCTCATCGAGGAGAATGAAATCGCTCGTCTTCGCCGCGAAGATTCCGCGTGCCAGCGCAAGTCGCTGCTTCTCGCCACCGCTCAAGTTCACGCCCTTTTCCGAGATATCGGTCTTGAGCCCTTTTGGCAGCCGCGCCAGTACGGATGAGAATCGCGCAAGCTCAATGTCCTCGAGAAGCTCGGTTTTCTTGAGTTTCGTATCGACGGTGATGTTGTACTCGACCGTATTGGCGAAGATTTCCGGATCCTGAGGAATGAGCGTCACATGCGGAGCCAGATGTTTGAGGCCGCGCTTCATGACTTTCCCATCGCAGAGAACTCGCACGTCATTCGTCGTCATGAGGCCGCGGATGAGAGCGAGAATCGTGCTTTTGCCGCTGCCACTCTCGCCAACGAGCGCAATCTTTTTCCCGTGCTCCAATGTCATGGATCGCACGAAGAGTTCGAGGCGGCGATGTGACGAAACGCCGGAGGGAGGTTGGGGTTTCGCCTCGAGTTCTCCTTGCGCAGCGGAAAGCTCCTCCTCTGCATACGAGAAGTGAAGATCTTTGATCTCGATTTTCTTCCACCCCGACGGAAGACCGGACGCGATGTAATAGTCGGCACGCTCCGCACGGAGAATCGGCGTTACCGTATTGAAATCCGCATACTGCTCGATCGTGTCGCTGTACTTCCAGGCAAAGGTGTAGAACGCACCACCGATCCGCTGCAGGTACTCGTAGAGCATGAAGAACGTACCGGCGAGCAACACGCCCTCCTGCCGCAGAGAGACCATCGCGTACCAGGCCAACACCACGATCTGCATCACACTGATGAGCAAAGTCATGATGAACCACTTCCATTCGTTCATCGCGTACGTGCGCTTGGAAAACGGCAGGTAGTGCGACATGCGTTTCCACACTTCGGTGCGCGTGAGCTCCTCGAGCCTCAAGGTAATCACCGTAAAAATATTCGTGATGTAATCATGGAGCGCCGAAGCGGTCGAATGTTCGTACTGGTTGATCTGATCGTAACGCTTCAGCAGGAACGTATCGAACAGGAACACCGTAAGCAGCGCAACGATGCTGGCAACTACGGCTAAGACGGCGGCAATCGGGAAAATCAATGCGAGAGCGACAACGGATCCCGCCATGCGCATGATCATCTCGATGAATTGAAAACTGTTCGAGACAAAACCGTCCAGCGCACGCGTGGATTTGACGACACGGTTGATCGTGCTGCCGGAGTGATTGTCTCGGTGCCATTTGACCGGAAGCGACGTGATGATCCGGTACAGGTGATCTTTGTATGCATTCCGGATCTTAAACGCACAGGTGTTTTCCATCACGCGCGCCGGCCCATGAAAGGCCCAAAAACCGACGGACAGGAAGAGCATGATCATGAACAACCCGAAGAGCCGCTGCATCGGATGCGGCAGAGAGGAAATCTCCTGGACACTGTTCAGAATATTCCCGATGACCAGTGGCTCTGCCATCGAGAGCGTATTCGCCAGAACGAACAAACCTATGTACAGCACCACCCGTCCGCGGAAACCCGCAGCGTATTTCCAGCTTGCCCGGAAGAGAGTGAAAAAAGCGCGCATTGAGATGAGGAAACTACCGACACCTGACGTATCAGGGCAACAGAAATGTCGTTGAAATAGTCTATTTGATACCCTGTCCCGCCAATCCCACCAGCACCGGAAAGTGAAGATCAAACACCAAGGAGGGCGTGCGCCACGACAAATAAACCAGCTCAAGCGGATTGAAACAGTAACCAAAGGGGGGCGTGCGCCAGGCGGGGGCATGCGGGGGGACGTTGGCGCACACGCGCTTTCCCTGCCCTGAGCTTGGTCGAAGGGTTTCGTTCTTTCTTTGTCGCTCGGACAAAGAAAGAACAGAACAAAATCGCTTTCCGTTTTACGCCTATGTTTCCGCCACCACCGCATTCGTCGACACCGTCGACACGTCTTCATCTTCCTCGAGCGCTTCGAT
>Ga0172379_10011292_pt1 | contig 10656 bp, 12 predicted proteins | sample GrowelOW334metaG_FD_119756 | JGI IMG/M metagenome (GOLD analysis project Ga0172379, IMG submission 119756) | Groundwater microbial communities from an aquifer near a municipal landfill in Southern Ontario, Canada - Groundwater well OW334 metaG | ecosystem: Environmental > Aquatic > Deep... | reverse complement strand
TCGTAAAACGACCCTGATAATTCTTTTCGCCTATGCCGGCGTGATTATGCTGCTCCTCAACACCTTTACTTCCTATACCATGTTCCTGGTCGGCGTGTGCTCCGTCGGTTTCTGCTTCGGCGGGTTCCTGGGGCTCTATCCGGCCGTGACGGCGGACTATTTCGGAACGAAGAACGTGGGAGCCAATTACGGCTTCATGTTTGCTGCCTTCGGCGCCGGCGGTCTCTTAGGTCCCTGGCTGGCCCCGAAGCTCATGACCATCGTGGGCAAGATCCCTTACGAAGCCATGGATAAAGGCGCTTTGGTGATCAAACAGTTCGCCGCCGGAAATTACGCAACGTCCTTCACGATCGCCGGCGTCATGTGCTTGGCCTCGATTGGGATAGTCTGGATGCTCAAAACCCCGACCAAGTAAGATCGGTCATAATTAATTGAGTCTGTGAGCTTATAAAGGCCGTTCCGGAGATTTCGGGGCGGCCTTTTTTTATCAAATATTGCTGGTCAAACAAGGCGATAACAATAATATTCACCCTGGTAGGAAAAGAGGATTGACAATACGTATATTCTTACATATAATATCCGGTAAGAATTATTTATTGAGGTAAGAAATATGCTATCTACAGTTACCGCCAAAGGACAAGTTACAATCCCCAAAGCAATGCGGGACATTATGAACATCCAGGCTAATGACCGGGTATCCTTTAGCCGGGAGGGCGATCGGATCGTTCTACAGCCCGTTAAAACGCTGAAATCATTCCGTGGCGCTGTCAAGGCGGCTGGATCAGCAGGGCCATTTTCTGCGGAGCGGGCGCGGGCCAAGAACGCCGTTGCGGAGAGGGCCCGGGAGGAAAGCGAATGAAGACCTGCTTTGTGGACACAAATCTTTTCGTTCGCTACCTGACCAACGATGATTCCGAAAAGGCCGACCGGGTCGAGGCACTCCTGAATGAAGCAACCGGCGGGGAAATCAAGCTGATTACCTCCGACCTCGTCCTGGCGGAATTGATCTGGGTTCTGGAATCTTCCTATGACCTGAAACCAGCGGCCATTACGCCCATGATTCGGTCTATTCTAACAACGCCAGGGTTGGAGGTTATCAACGGCGCCATCGTGGGCAGGGCATTGGAGATCTATCAGGATCAAAATGTAGATTTTGTGGACGGCCATATTGCCGCTCTCGCAGAAAAGCTGAATATTTCCGAGATCTATTCCTTCGATAAGAAACACCTTTCCCGAATCGAAAGTATCAAGCGCATCGAACCGTAGGACAATATGGGGGAACGTTAGGCGGGGCTTTCACCCATCGCATGGGCGCAAAGGCTTGGTTAAACATGGCAATTCATCTCCGAATTCAAGAAGACAGCCCCGATCTCTGGTGAACCGTGGCAAGGAGAAGTCAGACGGTAGACTCATAGACCGGAGAACAACGATGTAAGGACGAGTAGTTCACGTCCCTTACCGAATCAAATACGTATTGATTTTTATTTGCAGACAAGTTAATCAAGTCCAGCATCCGCGGCAACAGAGACTTTTGATTATCAGGCTGGGAGCGGAATTATGGAAAAATTTGACGTTATCATCGTCGGGGCGGGTCTGGCCGGGTTGGGGGCTGCCTACACTCTGGCCGGGCAGGACCTCGAAGTCCTCGTCCTGGAACGGGGAGATTACCCCGGCGCGAAAAATGTTACCGGCGGTCGCATCTATGTGAATCCGGTCCGGGATTTGTTTCCTGATCTCTGGCCGGAGGCCCCTCTGGAGCGGTTCATTGTCCATGAAGGGGTTGTCCTGATGGCAAAGGAGCGGTCCGTCGCCATCGATTATGCCGGCAACGAACTGCGGCAGGAACCTCATCAGAGCTACAGCATTCTCCGCGCCCGATTCGACCGCTGGTTTGCCGAGCAGGTCGAAGCAAAAGGTGCCATGATTCTGCCCAAGATCCGGGTGGAAAACGTCATCAAGGAAAATGGGAAAATCGTCGGCGTGCTGGCGGGTGGGGATGAGCTCCACGCCGATGTTGTTATCGCCTGCGACGGCGTCCTTTCCATGCTCGGGGAGCAGGCGGGGTTGCATCCCTCCGAAACGCCTCATAATTACGCCTTGGGGATTAAAGAGGTCATCGCCCTCGATGCGGAAAAGATCAATGACCGGTTTCAATTGCAGGGCAATGAAGGGGCCGCCCGCCTGTTTATCGGGGAGGTCACGAAAGGCTTGTTCGGCGGCGGCTTTATTTATACCAACAAGGAAAGCGTCAGTCTCGGCCTCGTCATCGGCATCGAAGATATGATGGATAAGGGAGGCAGCCTGGAGGCGCCGGCGCTCATGGAGGCCTTCAAGGCGCGCCCGGAGATTGCCTGCCTGATCCGGGGCGGCGCCACGGTGGAATACGCCGCCCATCTCATTCCCGAAGGAGGGTTCAAGGCTCTTCACCCCCTCCATGGCGATGGTATCCTGGTAGCAGGCGACGCCGCCGGTTTTGCCCTGAATATGGGTTTTACCGTCCGGGGGATGGAATACGCCCTGGCCTCGGGCTACTATGCGGCAAAAACCGTCTTGAAGGCCAGGGAGGCGGGGAGTTTTGACGCCGATGCCCTTTCGGAATACGGGCGCCTCCTTCAGGAAAGTTTTGTCCTGAAGGATTTTCAGAACTTTCAGGCGACGCCGTCCTTCATAAATAATCCCAGATTCTTCAGTCACTACAACGAGTTGAACGGAAATATGCTCAGGGATATTTACAGCGTCCCCGCGGGTCCCAAAGACCGGCTCTATCCCACGATCAGAAAGTACTTGGGTTTAGGGGAAATGTGGACCATGTTCAAAGACTTCCGGGAGGTGACGAAGATATGATCGAACCTATGGATCTGAAAGCCAAGTTGGGTATGGACGTTTTCAAATCCGGCGGCGCGGCCCATATAAAAATCAGAACGGGCAAGGGGAAAGATCCCCGGCTGCAGAAGATGGCCATGATCTGCCCGGCCGGTCTTTACAGTGTCGATGAACAGGGAGAGACGTCCCTGACCATCGACGGCTGCCTCGAATGTGGGACCTGCCGCCTTGTCTGTGGAACCGATGTCCTGGAATGGGCCTATCCGGAAGGCGGCGCCGGCGTCCAGTTCCGTTTCGGCTGATCTGGGGTATTAGCCTTGAAAAATTATTGTCATGCTGTTACAAAGGATACGGTCATAATGTCGCTTCATAATGTCAAATTGAACATCAGGCTTATATCGGGCCTGGAAAATATTAATGAGGAGGGGGATTATGGATTTTAAGCTGACCGAGGAACAGGAACTGATCCGCAAAAACATGCGGGAATTCGCCGACAAGTATGTGGAACCCATTGCCGTGGAGATCGACGAGAACAGCCGTCATCCCGCCGAGGTATTCAAGAAGCTGGCCGAGGGGGACTGGATGGGGATCCCCATCCCCACCGAATACGGCGGGGCCGGATCCGATTATCTGACCCATATCCTGGCTATTGAAGAACTGTCGCGCTCCTGTGCCTCTACAGGTTTTACCGTCTCCATCCATGTGGGGATCGCCTGTATGCTCGTCCTTTTGAACGGGACGGAGGAACAGAAACAGCAATACCTGCTGCCGATGGCCAAAGGCGAAAAATTAGGGGCCTTTGTCCTTACCGAACCGGGAGCGGGGACCGACGTCATGGCGGCTACGACGACGGCCGTTCTCGACGGCGACGCTTATGTTCTCAACGGCACGAAGACCTTTACCTCCAACGGGCCTACCGGGGATACCTACATGGTCTTTGCATGGACGGACAAGGCCGCGGGAAGAAAAGGCCTGAGCTGTTTTATCATTCCCAGAGGAACAGCCGGAATGTCGGCAGGTACGCATTTCAGGAAGATGGGGCTCCGTTCTTCCCAGACCTCGGAGATGGTATTCAAGGACTGCCGTGTTCCGAAGGCCAATCTACTCGGCAAGGAAGGGGCAGGCCTCGTGATGGCAATGGCGGGGTTTGATCACGGCCGCGTCGGGATTGCCGCCCAGTCCATAGGCATTGTCCAGGCAGCTCTGGACGAATCTATCCGCTATTCCAAGGAGCGGATCCAGTTCGGCAATCCCATCTCGAAGAATCAGGCCATCTCCTGGATGATCGCCGATATGGCGACGGAGTTGAGCGCCGCCCGTTTCCTGACTTATCACGCCGCCTGGCTGAAAGACCAGAAACTAAACTTCAGCAAGGAGGCCGCCATGGCTAAACTCTTTGCCTCCGAAGCGGCGATGCGCCATACCATCAAAGCCGTCCAGATCCACGGCGGCTACGGTTACTGCAAGGGTGCCAAGGTCGAGCGGCTGATGCGGGATGCCAAGATCACCGAAATCTACGAAGGCACTTCGGAAGCCCAGCGCATGGTTATCTCCGGCAACGTCCTCCGGTAAAAGGAAGGAACAATTCATGCTAAATATCGTTGCCTGTTTCAAGTGGGTTATCGATGAAGCCTATATTCGGAAGGGCGCATCCGGCGCCCTGGATTTTTCCGCCGTAGATTACAAGATCAGCGATTACGACCGCAATGCCATCGAGGAGGCGGCCCGTCTGAAGGGGTTGCACGGCGGCAGCGTCACGGTGCTGACGGCGAACGCCCCCGAAGCCTCCAAGGGAGTGAAAGACGCCCTTTCCCGGGGAGCGGATCAGGCCTTTTTCGCCGGCGATCCAACTTTTAACCAACTTGAATCCTCCCAAACGGCGTCTATCCTCGGAGAGATTATCCGCTCCCGCATCCCTTACGATCTTATTATTTGCGGCGAGGGTTCCTCTGACCAGTACGCCCAGCAGGTCGGTCCCCGCCTTGCGGAAAATCTTGGGATACCTTGTATTTCCTATGTTCAGAAGCTTACCATCGGGGAAGACGGACGAATTGTGGCGGAAAGGAGAGTCGAAGAAGGTGTCGAGGTCGTGGAGGCTCCCCTCCCGGTACTGGTGACGGTCTTGCCGGAGATCAACATCCCCCGGATCCCGGGGGTTAAAGATACGCTGATGGCGTCGAAGAAGCCTGTCGTCGCCATAAAGAAGGAGGATCTGCCGCCCGTCGGCGCCGCCCTTCTGCAGACCCTGGGGATGACGGCGACACGAATGGAGAGGAACTGTGAAAAATTTGCCGCGACGCCGGAGGGGATTGCCGGGTTTGTGGAAGCCCTGCAAAAAAGAGGCCTGATCAGTTGAACGATAACCTCGTATAAGGTTGAATTTAAATTGTAATTGACGAATTCGCAAAAAGTTGTCATCCCGGTGAAAATCAGGGTCCAGTTTTCTTGCAACCGTTAGATATTTCTGGATACCGCCCCGGTTTTTTACCGGGGTGATGCGCTGGTATGACGTTTCTGTTGTATCTTCGACTTTTTGTGAATGCGCTGCACGTGCTGACTGGAGGAGGCATCTATGGCGGGTATTTTGGTTATTGCGGAAAGAAAAGATCTGGCGTGGGAGCTGTTAAATATCGGTAGGCAGCTTGCCTCCCAGGTAGCAACAACATTGACGGCCGCGGTCACGGGCCAAGAGGACAATGCTCAGAACCATATCGCCCGTGGCGCCGATGAAGTGCTGCTCATGTCCACCCTTCCGGAAGGACAAGCTTTCGATGCCTGGATTCCTGTCATTGCCGCAGAAGCGAAAAAGGCCGATCCGGACATGATCCTCCTGGCTGCCACGGCGAGAGGCAAGGATTTTGCGGCCCGTCTGGCCGCCCACCTTGGGACCGGGCTTTGCAGCAACTGTATTGCCCTTTCCCGGGGGGAAGACGGGACTGTTGTTATGGAGCGCCTGGCTTATGGCGGCGCCGCCGTTCAGCAGGTTAGCTGCGTAACCAGACCGGTAATGGCGACGATTCCTACCCGGACCTTTGCCCCGGCACCAGCGGACCATAGCAGGTCAGGGGAAATCAGGAAACTGTCTCTGCCGTCGCCGTCCCCCGTCAGGATTGTTGCCAGGAAAGTGAAAGAGCGGAGCAGTCAGGATATCACGGAGGCCAAGGTGGTGGTTTGTGTGGGACGGGGTATGGAGAAGGAGGAGGATATTCACATTGCCCGTCAATTGGCGGATCTGGTCAGGGGAGAGATCGGCTGTACCCGACCGATCTCGGAGGAGTTGCACTGGCTGCCCGATGACCTCTGCATCGGTCTTTCCGGGGTCCAGGTGAAGCCGGACCTGTATATCGGACTGGGCGTCTCCGGGCAGATCCAACATGTCACGGGCATTCGCGGCGCCCGGGTGATCTGTGCCGTGAACAAAGATGAAAACGCCCCGATTTTCCAGGCCGCCGACTTGGGAATCGTCGGGGACCTCTACGATGTGACGCCCAAGCTGATTGAGGAATTACAGAAGGCGACCCGCCGCTGAAGCGTTCTTCAGAACAACCGCCTTTCCCCCGTTGACCATGGCAAACCCCTTGTCGAGGAGTTTGGCCGCCTCTTTATTCCTGAATTGGGGATTATTTGCCCCCATGAGGATGGCCAAAAGACGGTTGTCTCCTTGTTTGGCTGTGACGGCGATATGCCAGCCAGCCTTCCCGACATAACCGGTCTTCAGGCCGTCCACACCTTGATAGTGTCCCAGTAGACGATTCCGGTTAGGGTGCGTGATGCCGTTATAAGTGTATTTCTGCATGGAATGAATGGTCAGTGAAGCCGGAAACCGCTCCAGATAAGCGGTGGATAGCTTGACGATGTCCGCCGCCGTTGTGTATTGGCCTTTTGCCGGCAGACCGTTGGGAGTCTTGAAGCAGCTCTGGGTCATGCCCAGTTTTTGCGCCTGAATATTCATTTTTTCTACAAAAGCCTCCACGGAGCCCTCCATATGTTCGGCGACGGCTACACAAGCGTCATTGGCGGATACAACGGACATTCCCATAACCAGCTCTCCAAGCGTAGCCTCCGTATTAGCTTCCAGATACATTCTCGATCCTCCGGTCCGCGCGGCCCGGGGACTGATCCGGACCCGGTCCGACCACCGGGCCTTCCCGGCATTGACAGCATCATAAACCATGTACAGGCTGAGCACCTTGGTGATGGAGGCAGGTTGCATGGCAAGGTTGGCGTTGCGGCTCTGGAGGATCTTCCCGGTTGTCATATCCATGAGGACTATTGATTTCACTGCCGGCGCGACAGCTTTCGCTTTGGGAGCGACGGCTCGATGATGTTTCTTCTTGGTCTTTTTTGCCTCGCCGGGGGCGGCAAAAACCAGGCACATGATGACGACCAGAATAATTTCTAGTTTTGCGAAACGGGACATGTATCTTAATTCCTATTTACTTGCCGCCAGGTATCCCTTCGCCAGGGCGGTGTTGACATGGACAACGCCCTTGTTCAAGGTCCGGAAGGGGTAGTCCTCGGTGACGACGGGCAGCTTGTCCGCCTGTTCCTGGGTTTTGATCACGGAGCCCGCGGGAACATAGCGGCCGTCGGCAATGGTTACCCCCATCAGGATGCAGCCGGGTTCAATGACACAGTTTTGACCAATAGAGGCCTTGAATACCAGTGACTTCATGCCGACGAAGGTCTCGTCGAGAACCACGGCAGGTCCGTGGATCTGGACCTGATGGGCTAAAGACACCCGGCTGCCTACATAAACCGCATATTTCTTTCCTTCCACCTCGCAGAGATTTTTTTCAATGACCTCGCCGTTCATCTCTGTTTCCAGGGCGTGAATGACGACCCCATCCTGGACATTGGAGTTGTCGCCGACGAAAAGGGGTTGACCTTCGTCGCCCCGGACCGAGGCAAAGGGAGATACCATGACATTTTTTCCCAAGATGGCATTACCGATGACTGCGGCCAGGGGATGGACATAGGCCGTCGGGTCAATTATGGGATCGTAGACTTTGGAGCTGAAATCCGTCAGAACATTTTTTCCAATCATAGCTGTATTTCCTCCATAACTTTGAAATTACACGTCTTTCTATAACCAATTTCGGGAATATATTCAAGGTGTATTCATTTGTATAAAAAAAGGGCTATCTTTTTTCTCTTTCCCGTCGTACCAATTCCCCCCAGACAGCAACGATCTGTTCCTGTGTTTCCTCGCGGGACCCTTCGTTGTTGACGATCAGGTCGGCCAGGGCCAGTTTGTCCTGGATTGGCATTTGAGCGCTCAGACGGGAAAGGGCCTCTTCCCGGGTATAGCCGTTTCTGGCCATGAGGCGCCGGAGTTGCTCCTCCGGGGAGATATAGACGAGGAGAACCACGTCCACCAGCTGCTTCATCCTCGCCTCGATGAGGAGCGGCACATCGGACAGGACGATGGCGTCCGCCTTTTCATCTTTTATTTCTTCCAGTTGACAGCGCCACGCCGTTAAGACGGCCGGATGGACAATGGCGTTCAGTTGGGACAGCTTCTTTTGATCAGCAAAAACAATCGCCCCGAGTCTGGCCCGGTTGATCGTCCCGTCCTTATTCCGGATCTCCGGACCAAAAGCGTCAATTATTGCCAGGCAGGCCGGCATATCCGGTTTTTCCACCCCGTGGGCCAGGATATCAAAATCGATATGGAAGGCCCCCATCTCAACCAGCATGGCCGCGACCGTGGATTTACCGGACGCGATGCCCCCTGTCAGCCCTACATTAAGCATCGTGAGATTTATCCATCATACGTGATGACCCCGGAAAAAGTCGGAAAATTAGTCATAATCGACGGCCTCGTAAAAAGATCCGCAGGCAAGGCGCGCAAATCCCGAGGAATGAGGCGCACTTGTCGTACGCCGCAGTGACGAGGGATGCAGCGCAACGCCGCATCCGGACTTTTTACGAAGCCGTCATTTGTTGCGGAGATGGATTAGACGTAGCCCCTCCAGGGTCAGCATATCGTCCACCACCTCGATGGTCTTTGTTTCCGGGGCGACGATTTTTGCCAGACCACCCGTGGCGATGACCATGGGATTGCCCTTTACCTCTCCCATCATCCGTCCGACGATGCCGTCCACCAGGCCCGCATACCCATACATAATCCCGGCCTGCATGCTGCTCACCGTATCCTTGGCGATGATTGCCCGGGGTTTGCTCAACTCGACCCGGGGGAGCTTCGCCGCCCGCTCGAAGAGGGCCTCACTGGAGATCATGATCCCCGGCGCGATGCATCCGCCCATATACTCCCCTTTGACGGACACATAGTCAAAGGTTGTTGCCGTGCCAAAATCAACTATGATCAAGTCACGCTTGTACTTTTCATAGGCCGCCACGGCGTTTACGATCCGGTCCGCCCCCACTTCCTTGGGGTTATCATAGTAGATAGGCATCCCCGTCTTGACGCCGGGTCCCACGATCAACGGTTTCAGATGAAAATATTTCTCACAGAGGGGCTCCAGAATATTGAGCATCGGCGGGACGACACAGGAGATGATGATATCGGAGATCTTTTTGGAACTGATCTTGCTGGACTTGTAGAGGTTATAGATCAGCATCCCGTATTCGTCGACGGTATGATCGACAACCGTTCGTATTCGCCAGTCATGAACGAGGTTCTCCCCGTCGAATAAACCCAGTACGGTGTTCGTGTTTCCTACATCAACGACAAGCAGCATAAATCTACTCCTTCAAGAGATGAACATCCCCGGCTATGACCCGCTGGGTCGTGCCGTCGGCGCCTCGCATCATAATGGTCCCGTCATCGTCAATACCCATGACCACCCCGGTTTGGGTATCTTCCCGGAAAACCACCCGGATCGGCCGTCCCAGGATGTTGGCGTAACGGAGCCAGGCATCCCGGACCCCGGGAAAACCGGTGCTAAGGAAGACCCTATACCATGTTTCAAAAAAGTTCAACAGTCCGGAAATGACTTCGATACGATCATGGGTTTTGCCGGTTTCAATTTTAAGCGAGGTGGCTATGTTGCCAAGGGCCGGCTCGAAATCCTCACGATTCATGTTGATGTTTAGGCCGACGCCCAAGACGATGAAATCAACACCCCGGGCCGAGGAGCTCATCTCCGTGAGGATGCCGCAGACCTTTTTCCCTGAGATGAGAACGTCGTTGGGCCATTTTATGGTCACATCCTTCAGAGCGCAGGCGGCAAGCAGGTCTGCCACAGCCACCCCGGCCACCAGGGTGAGTTGGGGGGCGGCAGGAGGATCGATGCGAGGTCTCAGGATAATGGAAACGTAGAGGTTGCTTCCCGGCGGGGATTGCCAGACACGATTCAGACGGCCTTTTCCCTTCCCCTGGGCGTCAGCCACGACGACCGTGCCTTCCGGGGCGCCGTCCCTGGCCAGGCGGCAGGCCATGATATTTGTGGAGTCGATTTCCGGGAAATACCGAACATTTCCACCAATTTTCTTCCCCGCAAGCCTCTCTTTTAACGCCTCTTCCGTAAAATTCATCTAGCAGAGGTCGTCATTGAATGAGGAGGGAGATGTCTGCCGCGTGGACGGAGTGGGTCAAGGCCCCTACGGATATGAAGTTGACGCCCGTCGCGGCAATGGCGCGGACATTGTCCAGAGTTACATTTCCCGAGGCCTCCAAGGGCGTCCGTCCAGCCGCTACGTCCACAGCCGTTTTCATGTCCCCGATGTTCATATTATCCAGCATGATTACGTCAGCCCCCGCGGCCAGGGCCTCTTCCAGTCCGCCAAGGTCCCGGACCTCCACCTCGATCTTCAGGGTGTGGGCGACGCCCCGGCGGGCTCGCCGGACCGCCTCCGTGATGCCTCCGG
>Ga0172379_10011291_pt1 | contig 10656 bp, 8 predicted proteins | sample GrowelOW334metaG_FD_119756 | JGI IMG/M metagenome (GOLD analysis project Ga0172379, IMG submission 119756) | Groundwater microbial communities from an aquifer near a municipal landfill in Southern Ontario, Canada - Groundwater well OW334 metaG | ecosystem: Environmental > Aquatic > Deep... | reverse complement strand
TCCACAAATGATCATCTTAGTAAAATATATGATCCTATCATATTAAACAATAATTACGACAAATTATTAAAATTTATAGATTGTAAGATAGACGATATATTAAAAAGATTACAAAAATTTTATAAAAATAAATCAAATGTTATTACAGAAGACAACGTAAATAAAGTAAGAAAATTTATAGATGAATACATAGAGATAACGAACGTCAAGGTATATAACAGAAAGACGAAAGAAAAAGCACATATAGTAAGCGGTGTAGAGTTATATGCAAAGTTTCAAGAGAGATGCAATACTATATCGGACAAACAATTTTATAAATTGTTGGAAGATGAAGGTTTAGAATCCAAACCCTCACAAAGGGCAAAATGTTTTGTTGGTATAAAGTTATTGGATGAACCGAAGAATAGTATAAAAAATAATGATTTAGAATTAGATAATGAATTAGAATTAGACGAAGAATAAAAACGTTAGACGTTGAATATTTAATGAAAAAATTATACATTGATCATATAATGTAAAATTAAAATTATATCAATATATTTTTAAAGTATTCAAAACTTTAAAAATGAGCAGAAATAATTTGGATGAAAATCTATGCGAGTATGTTCTATCGTTGAATATCATGGAGGATCATATATTAAAATATTTTGACCTGTCGTCATCAACCGACGTCGATCATTTAAAAAAACTTAGTTTAACATCGTTTAGTCTATGGAGATACATGAGGTTATTTTTTAATAGAAATCTAACTTTTGTCTTGCAAGACAATAATGTTGATAAAGTTTGTGCAAAGAGAATAAGGGTGGGATTTCCAGGGAAAAAAATAGAACGATCATTAAATCTTAATGATCGTCTGTTTACAGATCCAACGTTAAGATTTATTAGGGATAATTTTAGACTGTTAATCTTTAACAAGCCGACGTCTTTAAAGGATAGAATAATGACATCATTGGATGATATAAAATATGCTGATGACATTACAAAGATATATTTTTCAAATAATTTTAATCAAAAGATTGATGATCTACCATCATCTCTCACACGTGTATCTCTTGAATGGCATTTTAATCAAGAGGTTGATAATCTTCCTAATACGATATCATATCTTAGTATCCATTCTGATGCTTTTAATTTTAATGTAGATCATCTACCGCAGACCCTCAAGTCTTTATCTTTGGGATCGATATTTAATAGGTCTATAGATCATCTACCACCCCTCAAATTTTTAACGATGTCATATTATTTTGATCAACCGATAGATCACCTTCCGCAAAGTTTAAAACATCTAAAGATGGGTTGTAATTTTAATCAAAATATTGATCATCTACCACAAATCGAATCATTAACATTGGGACACTATTTTGATAAATCTATAGACAATATACCAGATTCTTGTAAGATTTTAACCCTAAGTAGTGTGTTTAATGGATCAACAGATAATCTACCTAAAAGTTTAAAAGTATTGACATTGGGTTCACATTTTAACAACTATATAGATCATCTATCCATCTTTATCACCACTCTAGTATTACCATTCTACTTTAATCACCCCATAGATAATCTACCATCATCCATCACAAATTTAAAATTGGGTTATCATTTCAATCAACCAATAGATAATCTACCATCAACCCTCACACATTTAAAATTAGAATATAGTTTTGATCAACCCATTGATAACCTTCCATCATCCCTCACACATTTAAAGATGGGTGGTATATTTAATCGACCTATAGACCACCTACCTCTAACCCTCGAATATTTAAAGTTGGACCAAAAATTTAATCAACCGATGGATCATCTGCCATCATCTATCACTAATTTAAAATTAGGTTTTCATTTCAATCAAAGTGTTAATCATCTACCATCATCCATCACTCATCTCACATTAGGATATAATTTTAATAGACCCGTTGATAATTTACCATCATTCATCACTCATTTAAAATTTGGATGTGATTTTAATCAACTCATAGATAATCTTCCCAACTCTCTCATTTATTTAAAATTGGGACATACTTTTGATCAACCACTATACCATCTACCGGCTTCGCTAAAAATCTTAAAGTTAAGAGATAAATATAATAGATCGGTGGATGATCTACCATCATCTATCACAATAAAGATAAAATAACGTTTTATAAAAAACATCTGACGTTGAACTTTAAAATGAAAAAATGTATAACGTTATACATTTTACACAAGATATTAAAAACACCATATTTTTTTAAACATATCATATATTATTCATAAATTGTATTAAAAAAGATTAATAATACGAAAGAGAAAGATTCGAACACAAATCATAGATTTATATCAGGGATGTGATGCAATCCATGAAATACATTGTAACATTTGACAGGGTATATAAAATTTTGGAGACGTTGGGTTCTGGTACCTATGCTACGGTATATAGGTGCAAATTCAAAGAGTTGTTGATTCCAAACTTATTAACCATAAATAATTCTTTGACATCGAGCAACTCAGGATGTCTAACAAAATATCTGACAAATAGGGATTCTATAATATACAATCACGATAAGATTAAAAACGAAGAGGTAGAAGATAACGATGGAGCGTTAAAAAAATCAGATCTATCGATTCTATCATATATAGAAAAAGCAGATTCAGATGCAAAAAATAATGAACCTAGGGTAAATTTTAACATAAGGGATGAGAAGAAAAAATATCTACTAGAGGACACAAATGTGCAAATCTCTAGAACATACTCTAACAATAGTCAGGTGGTCGTAAAATTTATGGATTTTAACAAGATGAATCCAAATATCGTCGATATAGAGAAGATGAAGGATGTGTTTATTAACGAGAGAGATATATTGAGACTGTTAAAACACGACAATATCATAAAGATGCTGGATAGCAATCTATTAAAAAAGAGTGACCTTATAAGATTCTCCGTAAACCTTAGAGATCTATGTATGAGATATAAAGACTATAAATTCATATATTACAAACTCATAAAATACTTGGATGTAGGGTGTAATCTATCGGTATTTTTTGATAAGGATGTCTATCATAAAAAGTCAAAAAAGTTTTTAGACATCTTTAAATCAAAGAAGGCTGATGAAAAATATGTAAAGATGAATGATGGTAAATCTACTAATAAATCCGACATCATTGTCTATAACAGAAACAATACAGATTATTTAGGGTCGGCATTATATATATTTGAACACAACGATGGTTATATTAGCATGTTCCCTTGGGTGCAGAAAAAACTTGGAGATACGTACTACACAGATATGAGATATAGTTATGACATACTATCCTATTACACTACCGATAAGATCATAGTAAAGTATAACGTTATAAGAGATTATAATTGTCTAAAATCTGCCATATCCAACGAGGCCGATAACAAGTACATGTGCGGAAAGTTGGTAAAGAATGTATTGGCAAAGAGTATATTTAATAACGATGTATTAAAAAATAGTGAGATTGCATCGAAGGTCACCACATATGTCAATTTAAAATACAAGGTAGACAAACACCTTGATATAGTTGATAAGGTGATGCAACAAATTATCGACGCCATAAGTTATTCTCATAAGAAGGGGGTATTACATCTTGATATAAAGTTAGAGAACATACTCATACATCCAAAGACCTTAGACATAAAGATCATAGATTGGGGGTTGGCGTTGATGAAGAGTAAGGTGAAACTTGAATCACCCAGGGGTAGCATACATTATAGCGACCCTCACATATTGATAAACAAGAATATAATTGGGACGATGTCGACGAACACAGATATATGGAGTATAGGGATTATTCTGTTTATTCTGTTATATTGCAAATTTCCTTTACCATTTGTTGACAACATTAAAAAATATTTGAGGTCTTTGACCATTCACAAGTATGATCTTTACGACAACATATTGAACAACATGCCATTACCTTTGAGAAAATACAAGATCATACTATCAAAGATATTTTGTGACGTTAACCATAGATTAGATTTAGCGACGTTTAGAGATTATATATCAGGAAACGATGTTTAAATTTTACGAGTAGGTTTTTATGAGTAGGTCTTATATTTTACACACAAGATAATTTATATTAAAAAATATAAATAAGAATATGATATTTAAAAATTCTTGATATTAAAATGAACGCATGATTTGGGAAGGTTGTTTATAGAGTGGTGAAAACAACTTCCTAACGTTAAAGATCTGATTAATAAAGGTAGGTTATCTATATGTTGATTAAAATAATATCCTAATTTTAACGATGTTAAACTTGGGGGAAGATGATCTATATGTTGATTAAATTGAACCCCTAATTCTAATCTCTTTAAACTTGGTGGAAGATTATCAATAGGTTGATTAAATTTATCTTCCAACTCTAAATCTACGAGGGTTGGCGGAAGATAATTGATAGATTGATTAAAATCATAACCTAATATAAGACTTATAAGCGCAGCCGGAAGGTGATCTATGTGTTTATTAAAATCACTTCCTAATTTTAAAAATGTTAAATTTTGAGGGAGGTGATCTACGATCTGATCAAAATAATCTCCTAATGTTAAAGATTTTAAACTTTTAGGTAGACTATCTATAGGTTGATTAAAATTTTCCCCAAATGTTAAACGTTCCAAACTTTTGGGAAGATGATCTATGTTTTGATTAAAATCAAATCCCAATGTTAAAGATTTTAAACTTTTGGGTAGATTATCTATAGGCTGATTAAAATAATCTCCTAATGTTAAATTTTTGATAGAGATGGGTAGATGATTTATAGGTTGATTAAAAAAACATCCTAATGTTAAAACTTTGATTGATGATGGTAGACAATCTATGTATTGATTAAAATAATCTCCTAGTGATAAATCTGTTAAACTTTGGGGAAGGTTATCTATAGGTTGGTTAAATTCTAATCCTAATGTTAGATGTGTGATAAACTTGGGTAGGTGATCGATGGGTTGATTAAAATAGGTTCCCAATATTAAAAGGGTAAGCGATGCCGGTAGATGATCAATGTTTTTGTTGAATTGATCTCCCAATGTTAAAATCTCTATAGATAGTGGCAAATTATCGATAGGTTGATTAAATTGTCCTGCTAACGTCAAATATTTGAGTGTTGATGGCAGATGATCGATGGGTTGATCAAACAATCTTCCTATATCTAAATATGTGAGGGTTGGTGGAAGTCTATCAATGGGTTGATCAAAACAATCTCCTAATATTAAATGTATGAGGGTTGATGGTAGATTGTCAATGGGTTGATTAAAATAGAAACCAACATTCAGATATGTGAGAGACGATGGAAATACACTAATAATAGTCGATTCAAAAAATCTACCCAACGTTAAATATGTGATGGATGATGGTAGACCATCTATCGTTCCATCAAAATCTTCGGAGAGTTTTACCTCTTTTAAATCTTTATAGTTTGATAGATCATATATCTTTAATATCTCTTTATCGAGTCTTGTGGGTCTATCAAATGTTAAAGATTCGAACGTCTTCTTAAAAAATGTCAACGTAGAGTTTTTTGTCTTTATACCCTTATTTAATCTTATGTTTTTATACTCAAACCTCATATTTTTGGCACAGACCTCATTTATATTATCATCTTGAACAACAAATACCAATTCATTAAATATAGATGCTACACTGATCTTTGTGTATTTACATACCAACCTCATATTCTTTATATTATCCAAGTAATTGATGTCACGTTTGGGTAAAAAACTCAAGATCGTCTTGATGATCTTTGATGAGAGAACAAATTTTACAACGTCATATTCTTCCTCATCGATATATTCTTCCTCGTTAATTTTTGATATTCTTTGCATCTTTTTTATATTGATATATAAAATTAAAATCACAAGTATCTATATTTTTAGTATTATAAAATTAATTTTAACGATACGTTGATCTGTGTATAATATTTTTAATATTAAAAAATTTATAAAAAATGATTTATTAAAATTTAAAGAGATTGTTAGAATCAATAATCTATCAATATCTATATATTATAAAGTATTACATATTCTTACACTCTTGGTAAATTTTGAACGTTGACATAAATATTTTAATCTTTGATAAATTTTTTACCTCTCTTTTAAAGCTATGGCCTTATTCTTTGAACAACTTAATTTTGGAAGAACTGGTGGATTTATCATTCCCACAGATGCATTATTGAAGGGTGATGGTGATACTTGTAAGTTTGACAGTTACCTTGATGATACTGACCTCTATCAATGGACAAAGGGAAAGGAGATGACTATCAAATACAATGTTGATGGTTCTTTCACAACATCATATGAAAGTAATGATGGGTCTAAAAGACTATCAACGGAGATTCACATCTGTGGATTGGATCAGTATCTCAACCGTCTTTCAAGATGTAGTCCTACAAACTTTTCTGAATTGACCAGATTCCTTGAATTAAAGGTATTGAATAAGAAGGATCTTCATTCTTACGTTGTTGATGAAGATGGAGATTTTCCCGGAACCAACTATATAGTATACCCACGTCCAACTCTTAGAGAAGCTTCATCTTCAGATGTTAATGATCCAAAAAATGAGACTTTAGACGTCGAAAAAGATGAGACGTGCGAAGATGTAGTTATCGAGGATGAAGATGGCAACGTTCAGACATTTTTAAAGACCGGTGAACCTGCGTTAGAGACTACACCTAACAAAAAAGATTTATCATTTTGTGATTTTTACATCATTGACTTTTTAGGAACAAGGACGGTATGTGATTTTAAAGATACTGATAAGCAAAATGTAAAAGATAATGATCGTCTTCAACGATTACACGGTCTTCCACCATTACCACAAGTATCCGAAGTTGTCTCTTCTTTATTTGGTGATAATGGAACGTTGATTAATTCTTTATATCAGATTGCTACTAATAACCCTACAAATAATACAGATACAAAAATTTCATCTCCAAAACCATCACTCCACGAGGAACATGATACTACTGTAATACAACCAAAATTCAAGAAACATCTGCTCAATAATCTACCACCCAGCGTATTAAGGGACAAGTTTATGAATAATACAACTCCTACATCTTCATCTACTAATCAAGGACAAAATACTGATCAGGCACCACAAAATGATGGTAAGACCATCTTTATAAGGGATATTAATAATCTACCAGAAAATTTGACTGAAGAGGAGAGAGAGCTTTGTATGGAATTTATCAAAGAATGTAAATCTAATCCTAATCCATCAAAAATTAGTAATAGATCTACTAATAGATCTACCCCAACAAAGAATGTTGATAGACCTACACCTGCTAATAAATCTACACATTCTACAAAAGATTCTACTAGATCACAAAAATTAATAGACGTAGAAAAGGGTCATATTGATCTTGACAATTTCACAGATGAACAATCAGCAGAGATCGGAAGATCAAAGATCTTGGTTACATTACTCAAGGTAATAAAAGATTATGAAAATAAGTTAAAGTATACCAACACTCATTTGAAAAGATTGAGTAAGAAGATCTCTAATGCAAACAAATCTGACCACGGTAACAAGAAGCTAAATAACTCTTACAAAAGTAATCTAAAAAGAAAAGAAGATGTTGAAGAAAAATTAGAGACGTTGAAACAAGTATATTGCAATATGTTTCAAATCGTATGCTATACCTTGTTTTGCAACAACGAAGAAGAAGATGAGGTTGAAGAAGAGGAAGAGGATAATTTTGACGAATTAAAACGTCAAGTCATTTTAGATATGAAGGATAGAGTTGCAGAACAGACTAACGTTCACTTTCCAAGATCTCATAGAGATGTAAAAGATAATGTTGTTATTAAAAATATTGATATAGAAGATGAAGACGACGAAAATGATGAGGGTGAATTAACACAAAAAGATCTTGAAAAACAACAAATATTAAATTTCTTTTCCATTCCACACCCACAAAGTGATCCTCTCTCATCACATCATGTACACTCGGATCATTGTACCCATACTTATGTACCAAACCATCCCCATACCCATATACTAAATCCTCAACATGCTCACCTTCATACCAATCCATATACTCTTGCACCAAATCGCCGATACAATAGAGTTGCTAATCATACTCCTACACAATTTCATACACCCTCCACATATACCCCATCCACCTATACCCCATCCACCTATAACCACCCCACATATACACCCTTGTATGTGAATCACATTCCCACACCCTTATATGAAAATTATATTCCGGATCATAATCGTACATCACATCCTAACCATACAACATTGATCCCAAATCAAGCATACTCAACGACAAATTATAACGGAATGTATAATCCATTCGTCGTCGTAGCACCAGGTTTTAACGCAACGACCAGTCCCTTCTTGGTAGGAGATACAACCCACGTCGATCCATATGGCAATCTTCAACCATTCTATTTTGTATAAAATTTACATCGATATATACATAAACATTTACATTTTTTATACAACATAAAAAATATACTTTTATCTTTAACCTTTAAAATCTCTGTACAGGGCTATAATATGTCTCACTAATACATCTTTGTCTCATACCCTCACATCTAGATGCATCATCCTTATATACATCTAAGCACGTCCTATAATATCCATCACATATTCTTATAGCGTCACTAATAGGTAACCTTGCCACACCCTTGATCGGTCCACCATAACCCTCCCTCTTTGTTCTTAGTGTCATATATACAAAAAATAATATCACCACTATACCAACGATCCATGTTATCAACAGACCCGTTCCGCTAAAGTTTTTAGTGGCATATAAAAGAATCATAACCATAATAAATATAAAAAAGATATTCCACAAATTCATCATCGTTATGTATTTTTAAAATTTACAATATGTATTATATTATTATATGACATCATTATAATATTTGTAAATGTTATCCATTGGATGCACCTTTTATAGCGTTATATGCGAGGTATGCTATGAACAATATACCGACGATCCACACTATTATGACAGCGATCCCACTAAGCATGAACGTCGCCGCTATAATGATGATGATAAGAAGAGCTATAAATAGCAGATTCCAGATATTCATTGTATTTTGTTGTTTGTTATCTTTTTAAATTTACAAGATATATTATTATAAAAAATAATGCACATCTATGAAATTTTGTATTTTTAATATAATATAACGTTAATAAAATGTATATATTTATACATTTAAAACATGACATCTCCTATATAATATTTTGACCTTATAATTTTACTTATACACATTAACTGGTAGTTTTTTAAATTATAGGTAAAAATTATGACGTTCTTTGATATTTTAAAGACAGTGAAGAGTAAATGTGTGTCTCTGTTTATAAGAGCATCATCTTTTTATCAAACAACAAGAATCTTGATTGATGATTCAAAGATATTAACCACAATGTGGGGTATCATTAGATTTTTGTATAATTATATGATATATGGTCTCATCAATCATGTAAATGTGGGCAACGTTACATATTTAAGAGAATGTCGATCTCTCATCTATAGACCAGAGAATTATAGAAGTAATAGAGATATTATCTCTAATAATGAATCTGATAACGATGATATAATCATAGAGGATGTTGGTGAACCCATAGAAAAGACCAGCACCATATACTCTATGAACATGATGTTTATGGGAAAGATGTACAAAATACTTATCCCATCAAATCCATTGATCATAGATGACAACGATGTCATAGTATATGTAGAGAGAGATAAGTTTGATACCATCATAGGTATAAAAAATGATAATGAGGAGGAGGAAGAGTTGGTTTGGATATCTGAGTATCGAGGTCCCAACGGAAATTTTTATTCTAACGTCATTCATCCCAAGATGTTTGGATACGACTCTTTTAGATTTGAAGATTTTGATGAAGAATATATGACTGTATCTACAAATTTTATAGTCATAAATTAATGACCATCCTTACTTTATAATTTATAATTATAAAAAATATAGTGTGATGAATAGTTAAAAATAAAATTAAAATACAAGTTTTATTAGTATGACGTCAAATTTATAATTTCCCATATATTAACTTTATAATCTTTTTAAATATTAGTAATCTTTAAAATTTTGTTCATTATTTAAAATATGAGATCCTCAAAAGTAAAAGTTCCTGAAGGTCACGTGAGAAATGAATTGTCCCCGACATCCTTCGAAACATTTTTTTGTTCAAAGTTAGCCTTTAAAGTTTTTGATTACCTCCCACCAATGGTGGATTATTTTCAATCAACGCTCGAAAATAATAATCTAACATCGTTAAAAAATTTGAATCTAGCGTCGCACTCTATAAATAAAAATGTTACGTTGTATCTTTGGGATACGTTAAACGTTGTTATTGACGAAACAAATTTTAGGGATGTGCGTGCAAAACACATAAAAGCTAAGTTATGGTCTATCACAAACTTTAGATAAGACGTTGAATTTTTTAAAGGATACGTTTAATGAGTTGATATTTGATACATCAACAAAACTTGAGGGAGATATACTTTGTTTAAAAGATCTATCAACCTTAAAATATTTAAAGGAGATCTATTTTTCAACATCCTTTGATCAACCCATAACATTTTTGCCACCCTCGTGTACAACGATTACATTTGGATCTCGCTTTAATCAACCTATCGATAATTTATACGATTATCAAATTACGGAGTTACATTTGG
>Ga0172379_10011290_pt1 | contig 10657 bp, 14 predicted proteins | sample GrowelOW334metaG_FD_119756 | JGI IMG/M metagenome (GOLD analysis project Ga0172379, IMG submission 119756) | Groundwater microbial communities from an aquifer near a municipal landfill in Southern Ontario, Canada - Groundwater well OW334 metaG | ecosystem: Environmental > Aquatic > Deep... | reverse complement strand
TAAGAAATATCCTATTGATGTGAAAATAATTGCAGATCCAAGTGTAGTCGATTTCGATCTGGAAAAAGAAAAAGAATACTCTTTCGGTCGAGGCCGAAACAGATGGATTGATATGATTTCTCATTACCGACAAACTCACATCTATTGCGTCACTCATAAAGAGAGTGGTGGTCTTACTGTGATGGAAACTGGGTGTTGCGGTGCTTCGATTGTTATACCTAACGATTTCATTAATCCGATTCTCAGAAGTGAAGTCAATTCTTATTATTGCCGAGCCGAGAAAGACAGCATTCAAGATGCAATCGAGAAAGCGATACTCGAATTCGATTTGAAGAAGAATCTAGAGATTGCGAATCGATATACTTGGGATGATACATTAAAGAAGATTCTGGCGGTGATGGCGTAAAAAAGAGGTCGTAAAGACCCTCTTCAAGACTATCATAATACACTCCATATCGGTTTCTCCCCAGGTCTTGGCATAAAGCGATACATTTTCAATTCGAAATCGTAAGACTCTTTAGCTTCAACCTCAGTTAATTGTTTGAATGCTTCACCATTACGGAAATAATCACAAATGGATCCATCCATTTTCTGATATCTACAAATTTTATCTTCTGAGATTACATAAAACATTGGTTGACTTAAACTCTTTAAATAGATCATAGTGTTTTCTCCTATTTCCTCCTTTAGTATTAGTTGATAATAACAAACAGTCTTTATATACTTATTAATTTCTATATAAGAAACGAGAATCTTCAAATAAAAGGACTCCAGATCTTTGCCGCTAGAAAACCATTTTGTAGTAATAGTACCAGTATATAATGCCGAAAAATACATTGAAAAATGCTTAGAATCAATACTAAATCAAACATATAAAAACTTTAAACTAGTCGTTATTGATGATTTATCATCCGATAGTACAAATCAAATCATAACAAATATATACGATAAGTATAATTATAGCTTTATAGTATGTCGATTAGAGAATCATTATGGATCGCCAATATTCAGTTTTAAAACTGCTTGTAATATCTTTAGTAATAATCGTAATGATATCTTAGTCACTGTAGATGGTGACGACTATTTATATGATAATAAAGTATTAGAATACTTAAATGAAGTATATCAAGATCCTAATATCTGGATGACTTATGGTTCATTTTTACCTTTAAGTGAATCTTATGGTAAATTCGGTAAACAAATTACTAATACTAAAACTTATAGATCTAGTGGACAATGGTATACGAGTCATCTAAGAACTATAAAAAATAAAGTATTTAAAGCTATAAATGATAAAGATCTAAGAGATGTTGATGGTGAATATTATAAATTCGCTGGTGATGCTGCTTGTATGTTTTCTGCTTTAGAAATCTGCGGATTAAAGCATATTAAATTTATAGATAAAGTATTATATTATTATAATGATCTTAATCCACTTAATGAAATGAAAGTAGACAAAGATAATCAATTAAGAATAGGTACTAGATTAAGAAGCTTACCTATATACGATGAAATTGAATACTTATGATCATTCAATATAATAACAGTGAAAATATTCATTTAAGGTCAATAAATGAATTCGAGTATATGAGAGCTAAGTATACTAATGTAGCTTTCAATTGTAGTTATTGGGATGGTACACCAAACGATCGAGCTCATGGTAAATCCGTCTTACTTTCGCAAGAAGGCTACATCACTATGCCTGATAACTACAATGTAGATATTATAAAAAAATATGATGCTTATATTACATATAATAGAAAGATCAAAGAACTGAATTCACACCTAAACATATATTTGACGAATGGACCATTAAACTGGTGTGACTATTATTGGTTAGAATCATTTTTAGATTTTAGCGGCAAGATTCGGGGCGTGATGTCAATGCAAACGGTATACAATACCAAGCGTGAAGGTGATATCAATTATCTTAAGCATACGGTTATGAGAGATCTCGAAGTCGAACCCCATCTCATCACTCACACTTACGGTCCGAAACCTTTCGGTAAAGATGGTACATATCAAGGTTCAACCGGAAAGACGCATAGTCATGTTGAGAATCTGAAAGTGATTAACAAGTATCTTTTTTGCTGGTGTCCGGAACCGATGTATCATCCTTACTGGAGTTACGACTACATCACCGAACGACTCTTCAATTGCTTCAAATCGAAAACGATTGCGATATATTACGGATGTTATAACGTCGAAGATCATATCCCTGACGAGATTTACATTGACTATCGGAAATTCGAGTCCGTGAAACATCTTACAGAACACTTGATAGATCTTGCCGGTAATGAAAAAAAATACACTGATATAGTAGAATCAGCATATGAATGGAATCTAAAAAATAGATTTGGTGTTATGAGATATAATGAAGAAATTATAAAAAAAGTTTCTGAAAAATATTTGCGATGAGTCGATTAGGCGCGACTCATCGCATACTACAAAGACGAAGGGGTTGGTTGACTCCCCCTCGCTTCGCAAATATCCCAACATTGGGTTTTTGCTGAAATAACATGGTAACCATCCATGCTATTCTACTATAATAATTTCTATATTAAATCAGAGAATATACAATTTTTGGAGGCTGTTAATGTTTGCGTATAGTCCAGGTACAGAACAATATGAAATAATCAAATCTATTGTACAAGCTACAGGTTGTCAAAAGTATTTAGAATTAGGTATATCTGAAGGTATCAATATTCAATATATTTCACAAGTATGTTCTGATTGTACTGGTGTTGATATAGTCGATCGTAGAAAATTTAAAGATTTTAAATTTCATCATACAACCACGGATCATTTCTTTAAAAAAAATACCGAAAAATTTGATACTATATTTATCGATGCAGATCACTCTTTCGAACAAGTAAAAAAAGATTTTAACAATTCTATTAAGATCTTAAATAAATTCGGAATTATTTTCTTACATGATACAGATCCTATATCAAAAGAATATACAAATAAGTCTCTATGTGGAGACTCATTCAAAATAGTTGATTACATAATTAATAGTAGAATTGATTGGAATATAGTCACACTACCTATTAGTGTTACAGGTCTTTCAATCGTCAATAGAAAAAGAGAAAGAAGAGTTAATGAACATAACAATATTTAGCAAAGATCGAGCATTTCAATTAGATATGTTTTTAAGATCATTATATAGATATGTGAACAACGCAGAAAATATGATAGTAAAGGTCTTATATACATATACTAATGATGAATATAAAAGAGGATACGAGTTACTAATAAAGAAATTATACAATCAAAGAAAAATAAGATTTAAGTTAGAGAACGATTTTAAAAAAGATCTTTTAAATATGAAGTTTCCAGAAGAATACACAATGTTCTTCATGGACGATAATCTGTTTATTAGACCCTTTAGCTTTACAAGTATTTTTTACGATCATCTACAAGATCGAATGAGTTATGATAGTGAAATTCTTTGTTTGAGTTTGGGACTCAATTATTATCTCGATTATTGTTATCCGGCCCAAATGGAGATAAAGAAGAGACCATTCTTCGATAGAAAAGGATGCTTCGAATGGAAAGGACTTGATCCAGATTACGGATACCCGATGTCTCTTGATGGACATATCTATCGAACAAAAGAGATCTTGCCGCTACTCCAGAATTTGAATTATACAAATCCGAATTCACTAGAAGGTCAGCTAGCACTAAATCCGATTGATAAACCGAAGATCTTGTGTTATCCGGAATCGAGAATCATTAATCTAGCGATCAATCGTGTTCAGACGAATAACTTCAATCATTGTGGTAATATCGATGCTGAAGGATTGAATACGAGATTTCTCGCTGGTGATAGAGGTAAAATCGATCGCTTCGACGAGATCGAAAATACGAGATGTCATCTTGTTGTTGACTGGATTTAGAAAAAGACTTGACGGCTCAAACGAGCCGTCATTTTTTGATCACTTCATATTATTCTCCTTTTGTTTTTCCTAAATTTAAGATGATTACTTCATCATTTTAAACCGGATGCACTGGGTGATTTATAAAACATAAATAGAGTTTAACGTCTCGTCTGTATAATTTGAACCATAAACCCATTAAATTATTTGAATATTCACTACCATCGTATTCAGACAACCATTCTTTTTCTATCGCACCAAGTACATGCAAATGAAACATGTGATTCTCCTTTCAGATAAACTTAATCTATTTTTTCTAGATTCAACATAACCGCAACACCATTCATCAAAACATACATATTCTCGATTATCTCCTTTTTGATTATATCGGAAACAAAACCAGTAATATTTCTTTTAGTGGTACCTTCAATACCAGTATTACATTCCTGAAATATCTGTCGAACTTTTTTGTAATAATTAGTATCTGTTGGCGTTTTATAATTAATATCAATAAATCTAACAAAATTTTCTTCTAATTCATTATTATCAAACTCGAATTCGAATTTCATGATTCCTCCTTATTTTTAATATTCTCCGTCAATACTTTTTCAGTTGTCTCAATTACAATAGCTAGAAATTTAGCTAAATCTTCTAATCTATTAGATATTAACGTAATAACATCTTTATAGACCTCTTCATAAATTGAATTAACAATATTATTGAATTCTTCATTGTTAGTCTGAATTTTCGATCTGATTTCATTTTCGGTATTTTGAATTAGAATCTTATCTAATTCTTTATCTTGAAGAGGTGTTCGATTCTCTTTAAAAGACTTCATTATCATATCTGCAAAATTAACATCAGATATTTCGAATTCGAATTTCATGATTCTTCATCTTCTCCGCTAATACTATCGAGAATTTCTTGAGCTTCTGCATATGCAGCATTCTCATTGATTAGTTTCACGACTTGTTCCTTCAATGCCCAACCAACATCAAGCATATTTATATTACTAAAACCAAATAATTTTTTAAGCATTTTGTCGATTTCAGAAAGATGTTGTATCGCCCATTTAGTATATAAAAGATGTAATTTCGGATTTGAATTTCGAAAATCTGACTTGAAAGTTTTAACTTCTATATTCTCTTCTTTAGTCAATGGAGAAGTGCAGTTTGTTTTCTCTTCAGTTTCTTTTTCAGAATTTAATTCTACTATTCTGTTTTGTTCATGTTTCATTTGTTCGTGAAAAATCTGATCTTGAGCCTTTAAACAATCATCATTTAATTCTTTTAGAAATATTAAAAATCTTCTAATTCTTTTTGCTTCATCTTCGTCAGTTACGAAATGTAACATTTCTTTTTCGCAATTTTCCATCTCTTCGAAAATCTTTACACGATGTTTTTCGACAAATTCTTTCATGATCGTTCTCCTTACTTTCTAGGAAAATAATTGTGATATTCTGTGATTATCATTGCAAGTTTTCTAATCATTGATGTGAGATTTTCAGACATAACAGTTTCGAAATTAGACAATTCGCCTTGAATCTTGCTAAGAAATTGAATTTCGTAACCACAAACAATATCTTCCATAATCTTATGAATACGATCACATTCATTTTCATTAAGTATTACTTGGTCACCAAGATTATTAATAATACTGTCAATAATTTGTCCAATGATTTCTTGTTTATTTGGCATTTCAAAAACTGGTTTGATGGTCACAGACGGTCTCCTTATTCATTTTAGAATTTAGACTTTTTGCAAATCTTGCAGTTTTCATATAATCGAAATCTTTACAACTAAATTCAACAAATTTATTTGATTCTTTTATAAATTCATAGAATTTTTTCCACTTTAACAGTTCTATATAATTAGAATCTAAACCAAAATATTCAGGAACTATAATTGACGGATGAAAGAGACAATATCTCTCAGTGCCATCGTAATCTTTTGGAATTTTGAATAATTGCCAATTTTGATTGTCTTGTAGATCTAAAAGAAAATCAGTATACTCATTACTAATCTTATCCCAAATCATACTAAGACGAATCGAAACTTCTTTTTCTTCTTCCGCATATTTTGATACGAATTTTAACATATCTTCTCCTTATAATATAATTTAAATAAGAAATTGTTCTTTAATCTTATAATTTCTATATAAAATTAAAGAAAATATAAATAATAGTCTGTCTCACGACAGTCTATTATCTGAATCTCTCAATCGCAAATGATTGTTGTTTCATCAATATAAACTCGTCGTTTCTTCTTTTTTGACGAGTCTATAACTTCCGATTGCCGGGAGGATTCAAACAATGTTTCATCTTCTCGATCAATATCTTCGAGAAGATTTTCGATAATCTCCTTGAAATCTAATTCCACAAAAATCACCTCCTTTCAATATTGTTTGAGTTTATCTTTCCGTAGTTACATAATAATTTCTATATAATAATAAAGAAAATGCAAATTTACACAACTGAACCGTTTGATCAACTAATTCGTAAGTCAGATCAATTTGATGAAAAAAAATATTTAAGTGATTCTCGTTGGAAGATACTAGAACAGATTTATAATCAGAATTATCTTTCCAATACTAACACAAAAACTCAGATACCAAAGATTATCCATCATATCTGGTTAGGTAGCGATCTTCCAAAAGAATATGAATACTATATTAGTACGTGGAAGAAATATCATCCGGATTGGAAGCATTATTTATGGACTGATAAACATATTAAAGATCTTAATTTATTCAATATTAAATTATACAACCAGACTAAAAATAACGGTCAGAAATCCGATATATTAAGATATGAATTATTATATAGATTTGGCGGCGTTTATGTCGATACTGATTTCGAATGCTTGAAACCATTTGATGAGTTAATGGTATTAAAATTCTTCACTGGAATCTCTCACCAAAGTGATATCGAAATGTATATCGGATTGATTGCTAGTTGTCCGAAGCATCCGATTATTAGATCTTGTTTACGAGAAATGAAAGATATTAGTTGGAAAACTCCTATTGATGTTATGAGTACTACCGGAAACTATTTCTTTACTCGATGCTTTATAGGTGAAATGGACTATGAGAGTCAAGATATCGTTGCATTTCCAACTGATTACTTTTATCCATTTTCGAATATTCTGCGAGATAAAGTGAAAGGAAAAGAAAGAATGAGAAGCGTACGAGAATGTTCTTATGCTATTCATCATTGGGGTGTTTCGTGGGTGTAAAGATTATATTAATACAATTTTTAAGCGGTGAGATTCAGATATAAAATCTATAATAGAATATTTGAATCAAGAAAAAGATGTACTAAATAATTTACTAAAAATCATGTCTATGATTAAATACAATAATAATATTTATGAAGAAATATATAGTTAAGAAGTCAGATCAATTAATCAAAAGCAAAAAGGTATTTGTTACAATCGAGTTGAATTTGAGAGAAATTATTTCACTAAACATAAACATCAGTTCAAAAATCTATTTTGTTTATATGAAACCTTTTAAAAGAGATGATAGTTACCAGTAGATATGATGAGTACTACTAGTAACTATTTCTTTACTCGATGTTTTGTCAATTACCCAGCGGTTAAAGACCATTGGGCTTGCGAGCTAGTATAGTCGCAATGCCGTTTACGGGATTGAACAGACGTAGTGACTAACGATTCACCAGCGGGTGCCACTCCCAGCTCGTTGCTCTGGAGGTAGTGAGATCTAATCTCAAGTCCTCATTGCTAGCTATTAGGTAACGAAGACTAGTATTATCGTTAGCCAAGTCGAGGGAGACTTATTTTTGTGCATGCACAAAACCGATCAAGGAACACAAACATGATTTACTATATCGAAGATTGTGATGGAAATGTAGGACACCCGACGAAGAAACATGATATGATTCGTCGATGGTTAAAGAGTAAAAAAGCGAAGATAAAGAAGAGATCGAAAGACTGGATGTTAATCAAAATTCACAAGAAGATTGATCCTGAGAAGACTATTCCAGCACAATTTCGTATCGGATTAGATCCAGGATACGAAAACGTTGGATTTGCGGTCTTCAAGTTGACTGAAACGAAAGTGGAAAAGATACTTGAAGGAGAAGCTAAGTTACGAACCAAACAAGTGACAGAGAACTTGACTGAAAGAAAGATGCATCGACAAAATAGACGCCAGAACAGACGAAAGAATGTGCTTCGTAAATTTGACTCATGTAAATTTAGACACCCTATTTGGAAGAACCGTAAGAAGCATAAGTTTCAACCAACACAAATACACTTAATTCAGTCTCATACCAACATACTAAAGAAGATTTTTCAACTAGTACCTCTAGATGAAAGTCATGTAGTAGTAGAATATGCTAAGTTCGATTCACAAAAGATAAACGATCCGAGTATCAAGAACTATCAGTATCAAAAAGGATTGCAATACGGGTACGAAAACGTGAAGAACTATGTTCGAGCAAGAGACAAATACACTTGTCAAATCTGTAAGAAGAAGAAGTCTGTTGATCTTCATGTTCATCACATCTTACCTCGGTCTCAGCATGGAACAGATATTCCTAAAAACTTAATCACTCTTTGTAAACCTTGTCACGATAGAGTTCATAAGGGTCAAGAGAAGTGTACAAAACCTAAATTGAATACTTTTGTCGCTAGTGGAGTACTGAATTCAATTATGAAAGAGCTTTATGAAATCATAAGCTCGGAAGTGAGTGCTAGTAAGACTTACGGATATGTTACTGATACTCATCGAAAGAGTTTAGGACTAGAGAAAACTCATTGCGGTGATGCTAGTATTATCGCCTTTTGTGACGAAGACAACGTATTTGAGTATGACGGTGAGTATATCGACAATACAAGTCATATGTTTTTGCAACAATTTCGTCGACATAATCGTAGTTTTACGAATCAAGTTGAAGATCGTAAGTATAAGATTAATGGTAGTGTTGTTGCTTGGAATCGAAATCGACGAGAAGGACAAGATAAGAAAAAACCATCATTAACTGAGTTACAACAAGAATACGGATATCACAAGATTCGTGTTAGTCCTGGAGGTATAAAATCACGACGAAATAATAAAGATATGTTATTTCGTCCAGGAGACATGATAAAGGTAGCACCATCAAAAAAGACCGAGACTTTCGCTAGTTACATCGATATCTGTAAAGGTTGGTTATCGACACAAGGAACCATATCAGGAGTAAACTCGATTAAGAATATACCAAATAGATATGTGAGCAAGAAACTCAATAATGGTGGTCTCGTAATCGATAATAAATTTTGACATTGATTTTTCTTCCTAGGTCTCAGAATCTAGTGAAAAACATATCACTAACGAAGAACCGTAAAATTATATGAAATATCTGCGAGAATCATATTTAGTAAATAGATCTATCAATAATTATTTATGTGATTTATATGAGTAAGTATTTAACCGATCGTGAATTTCCAGGTGTAATAACATCAGAGTTAGCAACATCATCTGATCAAGATCCAAATAATAGAGGGAGATATAAAGTATTAATTCCAGAATTAATGTATAATTGTTTTGATGATGATGGACAGATTTTTTGTGTTAATCATGTTACGAAATACAGAAACAATTATTGTAATACTGGTGAAGGAATATATGGATCATATTTTCCTCTTCATCCTGGTACTAAAGTTATAGTTAAATTTCACGAAGAAGATTTACAAACAGGATATGTTGATAGAATAATTAGTGATTATCATGTAGACAGTCTTCCGTTAGAATTAGAAACTAGTGATAGAGATGAATATTATCAATTATTAAGAACTATTGCAAACGATTTAATATGTTTTACTTGTAATACTACAACAGATAAAGTACCAGCAGGTGGGTTTCACTTATACCATAAAAATGATAATGTTAGATTAATATTTGATGCAACTGGAATACATATTTATAATAAGAAAGATTTAGATATCCAAAATGATGGAGATAGTTATATCAAGATAGATGGTAAATCAGATATTATTATAGAAAGTGATTCAAATATTAATATAAAATCTAATAATAATATTACTATTGATGGTACTAGCGATATTACAGTAAAAGGCAACTCGTCAGTATCAACTGTTGGTAATGGAAATGTTACTGTTGGTGGTAATTGTAATGTGTTAGTTGGTGGTATATGTAGTGTTCAAGCAACAAGAATTAATTTAAATTGTATCACATCTGCTACAAAAGCTACTTCTAATTCTATTTCTGAAAAAGAGAAAACCAAACAAATCACTCTTGACGCTAAAAAAGATATTAGTGATGATTTTATATGAAAATTTTGAAAAGATTTTACATGAAGAAGATATAACAGATATTGATAGTTTTGACCGGCAAGATCTAGCGAGCTCGTTAGGACTGAAGACAAAACTAGTTCCGGAAGATCTTCTTCGTGCGAAAATAGTCGCTGATAAGGACAGTCAGAGTAAGAATAATAAGATTGTAAGACCACAAGGAATAATCTTTCAAGATACATTCAATAATTTCATTTTTCCGATTCAACCGAATCCAAGAATCGATACAGCAAGATTTGATACCGCCGAAGTATTCAAACGATTTCGTGAGTTATATCTTAACTTTCCGTCGATGTTTCTTCCATGGCATTTCGTAATCGAAATGATTGGGAATCGTTATTATATCTTTCAAACGAGACCGATTGATACTAAGTTTCCGCTTTCGAATCAAGAAGTGTTAGATGCGAAACATGATTTCAAAGACGATATAATAACTAAATTCTTTGAGAATAAGACATATCAAAT
>Ga0172379_10011289_pt1 | contig 10658 bp, 10 predicted proteins | sample GrowelOW334metaG_FD_119756 | JGI IMG/M metagenome (GOLD analysis project Ga0172379, IMG submission 119756) | Groundwater microbial communities from an aquifer near a municipal landfill in Southern Ontario, Canada - Groundwater well OW334 metaG | ecosystem: Environmental > Aquatic > Deep... | reverse complement strand
TAATGATAACCCGCGCCCGCATACAGCAGCCCGTGCTTCGACAGCGGCATCTGGCTCACGAGACCGGCGGTGCCGCCCAGTTCCCAAAGCACAAAACCGTCCGTCGGCGCGTAGGAGCGGATCTTGTTCATGCCGATCGTCACCAGTTCGGTGCGCGCGCTGTTTTCCCAGACGAACGGCGTGGACCACGTGCTGCGCTCGTCGCGCGCCACGCGCCAGAGCGTCTTGCCCGTGAGTTTGTCGAGCGCCTCGAGGAACGACTCCTGGTCGTTGTCGTTCTGGATGAAAATGCGGCCGCCGTGCAGCACGGGCGAAGTGCCGGTGTTCCAGCCGTCGCGCATTGGGTAGCTTGGCCAGCGGCGCTCCCAGAGTTTTTTGCCGTTCATGTCGCAGCCGAACAGGCCGATGTTCGCGAAGTAGGCATAGATCCGCTCGCCATCGGTCACCGGTGTCTCGGAGGCGAAGGAGTTGCGCGGGTGCCGCATCTGCGGGGGGGTGCCCTTGTGCGCCTCGAACTCCCACAAGATTTTGCCCGTCGCGAAATCGAGGCAATAGAGCATCCAGCGATGCGTCTCCTTCTGCGCAATATGGCCGCCCGGATAGCCGCCCACGTGCGGCGTCGGCATCTGCGTCTCGCCCACGGCCGAAGTCACAAAAACCTTGTCGCCCCACACGATGGGCGACGACCAGCCCCAGCCCGGGACGGAAGCCTTCCACACGACGTTTTCCGTGGCGCTCCACGTCTCCGGCAAGGTCGCACCCTCGCCCAATCCATCGGATTTCGCCCCGCGATACTGCGGCCAGTTCACCGTGTCGGCGGCGTGCGTCGGGGAGAGGCCGGTCAGCGCAATGGCAGCCAATGTGAAAGAAGCGAAACGCATCTTCATGAGGTAACGGTTCGATGGGAACTCTGTTACGACTCGCCTGTCAACCCGTGCCTTTAGGCCGCAAGCGGGCGGCGGCGTCCACGATGGCGCAGGTGATGCGTGGCTCACCCGGCGGTCGGATACAGGCTGGCCACCGCGTCACGGATTTTGCCGGCGAACTTCACGCGGCACACGGCGACAAGGCCGACGGTGAGGCTGTCCACGCCGTAGCCGACGTAGGCTTTGGTGCCATCGGCGCGGAGGATGTCGCGGGTGAAGTAGTATCACGACTGCGTTCCGAGAACAAACCTGGCACGCTCAAGACGCAACATTTCGAACGGACTCACGCACTTGATGCCAACACCGATGCACGCGTTGGGAATCTTTATCTTTTTGGTCGAAGCGGCGGCGACCTCATGTGTTACGACGACATAACCGTGAGCCAGTGCGTGCGCCACCAAGTAGAAGTCAGCTACCTGCAGGAACGTGCTCACTGCTGCCGGTTCATAGTTCTGCCCGGCGGCCCAACTGCTCACCGTCGCCAGAGCCGGAAGAATGGCGGCGTCTGGCTTGAGAAAGAAGCCATCGCCACGACCAGCGGCCCAAGCCGCCAACTCATCGGCGCCAGCTTCGATTTCATCGCCCACTTTCTCAGTGCTGAAGACTCGACCAGCAGCGTTTGAAGCAACCAGCCAGTCCCAAAAGGCAGGGCAGAAATCCAAGCCGTAGTGGAGGTTCTTGGCCTGGATGAAGACGTCGGAATCCAACATGTAACTCATGCGACCCCCACCCCGAGGCTGCGCCCCAATTCCTTGAACGTCGAAAGTTTGGAAAACCCGAGCATCCGAAACGCATCGTTGTAGCGCGTTTGTCCCTCCAGCGTGCTGGCAACCAGTGCTGCCGCGAAACGTTTGCTCACCCGTGCCGCCTGGGTCAGGTAGAAGTTGCCTCCGCTCCCGCGCGGAATTGCCCGCAACCTTGCCACTTCCGCATGATACGCCGCCCAAAATTCTTTCTGTGTCAGCCCCCCCACATCCAGGATACGGCGCAAGATGACCAGCGTGCTCACCTTGAAACGGCGGGCCAACCGATTCGCTTCCTCATCCAGCTCAGCGGCAGGATGGTATGCCTGCCGCATCGCGTTAAGCGGCACCAGCAGTTCGGCGGCAACTTCGTTGCACCAACGCTCCACCTGCTGGTCCGGGATGGCGCTTGGTTGTGAGTCAGAAACTGCCGATTGCCCCAACCAGATGTGCGCCAGCTCATGGGCCAGCGTGAACATTTGTGCCGCCTTGGTGTCGGCACCGTTGATGAAGACCAGCGGCGCAAAATCATCCGCCATGGCAAATCCGCGAAACTCCTGGGGATCTAAATGCCGGTAGTTGTTGTTTTGCACCACCCCATTGCACATCACGAGGATGCCCAAGCCGTCCGCCTGTTCAATGAAGTGACGCAGTGCATCAGTCCAAGTCAGCATTCGGCGGCGCGCATCCAAATCAAAACTCAGTTCCTCTCTGATTCTAGCGGCGGTGCGGACCACATCGTCCCCCACCCGCGCCGAGCCCACAAACGCCAGCGGTAACTCGCCCATCAAGCGAGCGTAGTTCCGAAACCACTCCTGACGTTGCTGACACACATAAATGGTATCCAGCAGGTCAGGCGAGGGATGTCCAATGCGCTCGTTCCCCGGGGCACGGAAATCAGGGATGGGAATCTTTTCGGCCGGCGGTTCGGTAAGAAACAAGTAGCCCACTGGCGTGTAAGTTGCCTTGGCGAATGCCTCCACTTGCTTCAAAGTAGGTTGTGCCGTCCCACTTTCCCACGCAGACAATTGCGGAAACTTGTGCTCCAAATCGGCATGATCGAACCCCGCTCGCTCGTATGCCCAGCGGAGCAACTTGGGTTGGATGGTCACGCGATTCATGGCGTTAAGCTACCGGCAGAGAATCATTGATTCAATCTTCCAGAGTAATCGCCTCAAATCGCCCTCTCGTAAATCCGTTGGAACACCTTGTCCGCGCCTTCGCCCGCACGGTTCGGATCGCAGATGGTGATGCCGTCGGGGCCGAAGCGCGCGGTGACCGTCGCGCCTTTGCCTTCGGCCAGGTATTTGAAGTTCAGGTCGCGCACCTTCGCGGCGGCGTCCACGATGGCGCAGGTGATGCGCGCCTCCTCGGCGGTCGGATACAGGCTCGCCACGGCGTCGCGGGTTTCGCCGGCGAACTTCACGCGGCAGATCGCCACGAGGCCGACGGTGAGGCTGTCCACGCCGTAGCCGACGTAGGCCTTGGTGCCGTCGGCGCGGAGCACGTCGCGCGTGAAGTGGTTGTTGCTCGTGCGCGAGCCGCCGCCTTTGTTCCACCAGCGGAAGCCGCGGTATTGCTGGTCGCTCTCCACCTTGCCGTCCGCGCCGACGATTTCGTGGCCCTGGTTCACCGGCCCCTCGAAGTCGGGCGGCGTGATCCAGTTGTTGTGGAAGTTGATGCTCATGCCGTTGTCGAAGTCCACGCGCACCTGCACGGCGTCGTAGGCGTTGATGCCGTCGCGCACGAGGCGCTTCTTCTGCCCCACGGCGGTGAGCGAGACGGGCTTGGAGTGGTAGTAGGAGTAAATCAAATCGGTCCAGTGCGGCCCGACGTAGCTGAAGGGGTCGCTCGACTCGACCCACTTGAAGGTGCTCGTGCTGACCTCCAGCGGCTCCTCAAGGAACGCGGTGCCGTAGAGCGGCGCACCGATGCGCTTCTGGATGTCGTCGCGGATGCGCAGGTGGTCGGGGTCGTAACGCTTGTGCATGTCCACGGCCACGATGCGGTTCGCGGCGCTGGCGGCCTCGATGATCTGATCGGCCTCGTGCGTGGTGAGGCACATTGGCTTCTCAGTGAGCACGTGGACGCCCTTCGCGAGCGCGGCGAGGATCGGCTGCGTGTGCAAATGGTCCGGCGTGGCGACGGCGAGCACGTCGAGGTCGGGGAAATCGCGGAGGATGTCGTGCCACGGCTCGTCGCCGAAGTAGGTCTTGGGCGAATGGCCGGTCCACTCCTTGAACGCGGCGGCGGATTTCTCGGCGGACTTCTGCGAGCGTGTGGCGACGGCGACGAGGTCGAACTTCACCGGCGCGAGGTCGCGGTTGAACTTGTCGAGGCCGACGCGGGCGAGCTGGCCGGCGATGCCGAAGCGCTGGAGGTCGGCGTAGGCGCGGAGGTGGACATCGCCGCCGAACATGCCGGCGCCGACGAGGGCGATTTTGATGGTGTGTTCCATATTTGAGAGAGGGGCCTGGACGTCGCTCACTTCTTGGCGAGTTCGCGGAGCATTGCCACGGCTTCATCCACGATGCGCTCGCCGGTGCCGGGCTCCACGTAGCTCTGAAACCCGGTCCAGACCTGGTAGCCGCCCAGCTTGAAGGCGTCGGCGTCGGGCACGTAGCCGATCCAGTCGTTCGCCAGCTCGGCGATGTAAGTCTGCCGGAAGGGCGAGCGGTTCTTGATGTCGATCCCGAGCTTCGTGAAAAACTCCGCCGGGACGCCGACGATGGCCACGTCACCGATCCGCATCACCTGCAACCAGGTCGTGCGCTGCTCGCCCTGCCGGGGGGCGAGTTCCTTCCGCATCTTCTGAAAGACCCCGATGATCGAGTCGGCCCGGACCCCCATGCGCTTCCGGCAGTAGCTTGCGACGGCCTCCTCTTCCGCGGCTTCGTTGAATGTCCGCACCCGGAATGAGAACGGACGCTTGATCGCGTCGAGCTTGTTGACGGCGCGGGGCTGCGCCCTGGCCAGGGCGTCGCTGACGGCGTCGCGAATGCGGTTTTTCGCATCGTCGGGCCTGAGCACGAGGTTGTGCGTCGAGCCGGATGCGCCCTCGATGAAGCTCACGATGCCGCCAAGCCGGGCTTCCATCTCCTGGGCGGCGATGCCGTAGAACCCGGGCGAACGCCGGCCCGGCTGCACCATGCCGATGGTGTGCGTGGAGTGGTTGAAGATCAGCGCGCGCAACTTCTCCGCGCTGTCGCGGAAGGCGAGCACCGGCAGTTCCGGATCGAACGGCCCGGTGGGGCGCACGGCATCGCTGCGGTCGCCGCCCCACAGGACGGTGCCATCGCCGAGCATGAGGCGGCTGTTCGTTCCCACCGTGTCCTCGCGGCCGAGGTGGAACAGAAAGCGGCACTCCTCGCTCGACAGCCCGGCGTCCGCGTCCTGGACGGCCTTCACGATCTTGCGCTGCACTTCGCGGCAGAACTTCTCGTTGCGGTCGTAGCCATGGACGCGGACGGCGCTCGGAGCGTGGTGCGTGTGCGTGCAGTTGATGAGCACGTGGGAGGCGGCGATGCCGGTGGTCTTTTCGATTTCGGCGGCGGCCGCGTCGAGGAAGTCGCGGGTGATCATCAGGATGTCGCACGCGACGATGGCGATCTTCGGGGAGCCGGTTTTTTCGAGCACGACCGCCACGGCGCGGAGCCTGCCCTCCTGCCCTTTGACTTTGCCGGCGAGAATGCTGCCGGCGATCTCCATGCTGTCATCGGATTCAAACTCCGCCGCCGCCGCGCCGACCCGGACGCCGTCGGCGGCGGGCAGGGAGTGCGCGCCGATCAGGAGGCAGATCGAGAACAGGATGGCTGCGAGGGCCGGTTTTGAAACGGGTTCCATGGTTCTGTGTGGGCGGATTCTAGTGGAACGCATTGTTTCAGGGCCAGAACTCTTACCGTGCGGCGGCGGCCGGGACTTCGCGCTTCGTCACGGCTTCAGATACTTCTGTGCCCGCCTTCCGTCGTGAAAGGACGACACGGTGGGGGCCGCCTGCCTTCATTCGCTGTTGCAGTGACCCGGCCGACGGGCATGATGCCATCGCCAGCGGGGAAACGAACATGCCGCCGGTGAGTCAACCGCAGAGAACACAAAACATCATGGGCGATAAATCCCCCAAAGCCACGCAGAAGAAGTCCACCCAGAAGCAGTCCAAGGCCACGAGCGCCGGCCAGAAGAAGCAGCAGGCCGTCGCCGCCAAGCAGGCGGGCAAGAAGAAGTAACCCCTTCAACTGTCTCTCCCGGCGTAAAATCCGGGAGAGGCAGGTTTCGCAGATCATTCGATTCCCGAAACATATTCCCATGCCGAAGCCACTCAAACTTCAACAGGGCCAGGTCTGGAAACTGGGCGACGATTTCCTGCGCATCACGCGATTGGAGCGGCTGGCGGTGGAATACAAGGCCACATCCGGCCCTGGCGTCAAAGCTGGCAAGCTCCATCAGGTCACCAAGAAGGAATTCTGCCGGCTGATCAAGACCGCAACCCTCCTCGCGGCAGCGCCCGCGCCCGCGCCGAAGCTTGTCCGGCCGGAATAACCGGCTGTCCGACGAGAGCCCGCGAAATACGCCAAACAGGCGAAAGGGGAGGCGGTTTTGCAAGGCTCGCCACGAGAACTTGTGTGATGGGGCGGGGCAAAGGCTGTTCCCTTTCGCGGTTTTTCGCGTGTTTGGCGGGAAGCGGCCCTGCCTCAAATCTTCGGCTTCGTTCCGCTGCGGTTGGTCCAGGTGAAGAGACCCTGTGGACGCGCCAGCATCAGCACGATGACCAGCAGCGAGTAGATGATCATCCGCGTGTCGGCGATCCACTTGAGGTTGTTGAACGGCGCGGAGAAGGGGAGCGAGACCGGCGCGCCCGCGAGCATCCGCAATCCCTCCGGCAGCAGCGTCAGCAGCACGGCGGCGATGATGACGCCGGTGGTGTTGCCCATGCCGCCGAGGATGACCATCACCACGATCTCGATGGACCGCATGAAGTCGAAGCCCGTCGGCGCGATGGTGAGGATGGAGTGTCCATACAGCCCGCCCGCCACGCCCGCGAAGAACGCGCCCACGACGAACGCGGTGATCTTGTAGCGCGTGGTGTTGATGCCCATCGCCTCGGCGGCGATCTCGTCATCGTGGACGGCGAGGAAGCCGCGACCGTAAGTCGAGTTCACCAGGCTCACAACGACATAGACCGTGAGCGCGGCGAAGGCATAGACCCAGAACAAGTTCGTGTAGGCGGGAATGCCGTTCAGCCCCAGCGCGCCGCCGAGCGAATCCACGTTGCGGAAGAGGACGCGGATGATTTCACCGAAGCCGAGCGTGACGATGGCGAGATAGTCGCCCTTGAGCCGCAGCGACGGCGCACCGACCAGCACGCCCGCCAGCGCGGCGGCGAGTCCCCCGCCCAGCAGCGCGATCGGAAAGAGAGCATGGATGCCTGCGCCCTGCGTGAGGGCGGGCGCGAACTTCGGCGCGGCGAACATGGTGATTGCCGCCGTCGCGTAAGCGCCGACGGCCATGAAGCCGGCGTGCCCGAGCGAGAACTGCCCGGTGTAGCCGTTGATCAGATTCAGGCTGACGGCCAGGATGACATTGATGCCGATGTTGGAGACGATGAGTGCGAAGTAGGGATCGAGCCGCGAGGAGCACGCGGAGACCATGCCGGCCACGGCGATGGCGGAGATGAGGACGATCTGGGAGCGGGGGATCACAGGGGAAATGCGGAACGCGGAACGCGGAACGCGGAATGCGAGCCTAGGGCGCACCCGGTAGGCACCTTCACGATTCTCAATTCGCAGTTCGACATGGGTCAGACTTTTTCCACCTGCATTTTGCCGAGCAGGCCCGCCGGGCGGAACAGCAGGATGGCGATCAGGATGGCGAAGGCAATCGCGTCGGTGAAGGTGCTGAAGCGGCTGCCGTTGACGAAAGTCTCGACCACACCGAGCAACAGGCCGCCGAGCGCCGCGCCCGGGATGTTGCCGATGCCGCCGAGCACCGCCGCGACGAACGCCTTCAGCCCCGGCAGCACGCCCATGAGCGGGTCAATGGCCTGGTAGTTCAGCGAGTAGAGAATGCCGCCCGCCGCCGCCAGCGCCGAGCCGAGCGCGAAGGTGAAGGAGATGATGCGGTCGTTGTTGATGCCCACGAGCGCCGCGGCCTGGGGATTGAAGGACACCGCGCGCATCGCGGTGCCGACCTTGGTCCGCAGCACGATGTATTGGAGCGCGCCCAGCAGCGCCAGCGCGACGACGAGCACGACGATCTGGTTCGACCCGATGACGAGCCCGGCGATGTTGAACGTGTGGACGGGGAAGAGCGTGGGGAAAGCCTTCGGGGCTGCGCCGAAGATGAACTGGCCGAGATTTTCCAGCAGCAGCGAGACGCCAATGGCCGTGATAAGAACGGTGAGTTTGGAACGGTTGCGCAGCGGACGATAGGCGAGGCGCTCAATCGTTACTCCGAGTGCGGCGCAAATCGCCATCGCGAGAGTCAACGCGAGCAAACCACCCCAAACGGACTCCAGCGGAAGCGAAGGGAAGTTTGGCAGCAGCTTGCGAAACCACTCAGGCGGTTTGGCGATGTAAAACCCGGCGAACGACCCGACCATGAACACATCACTGTGCGCGAAGTTGATGAACCGCAGCACGCCGTAAACCATCGTGTAGCCCAGCGCGATGAGCGCGTAGATCGCGCCGAGCGACAGGCCGTTGATGAGCTGTTGGGCGAATTCGGTCAGGGAAGTTGAGGGTTGAAAGTTGAGAGTTGAGAGAAACCGATCTCCTTCGCATGTCATGGTTCCAACAGAGAGCGTCGGAGGCCGCTTAACATCAGGCTCTGTTCTTCGGCGGCAGCGTAGAGACGGGCATAGTCTGCTTCGGAGAGAAAGCCCTGCCGCTTGGAAATCACCGACTGTGAGACCACCTCGAACAACGAACCGGTGGCCAGTTCGACGAAACGGGCGTAGTCACCACGCGAAGACCGGGACGTTCCCTCCGCGATGTTCGAAGAAATTGAAACCGCCGCGCGCCGCATCTGATTGGTGAGGCCAAACCGTTCGTCGCTTGGAAAAGTCTTCGTGACCGAATAGACCGCATCGGCGAACTCAATTGCCTTGTGCCACACGTCGAGTTTCTCAAAGTTGAACATAAGCACAGTCCTTCCTCTCAACTCTCAACTTTCAACCCTCAACATCCCTGCTCACGGATTCACCGTCTCCTTGTAAACAAACTTCCCGTCCTTCACCTCGATGATGACGGCTGGCTTGGTGGCGTTTCGCTTGGCGTCGAGCGTGGTCTTGCCGGTGATGCCGACGAAATCTTTCGTGGCGGCGAGGGCGTCGCGGAGCTTCTGGCCGTCGGTGCCACCGGCGCGCTTGATGGCGTCGGCGAGGACGAGGGCGGAATCGTAGCCGAGCGCGGCCATGGCATCGGGGACTTCATTGTTCCAGCGGGCTTTGAACTTCTTCACGAAGGTCTGGACCATCTCGGCCTTGTCCTCGGGCGAGTAGTGGGTGGAGTAGAACGTGCCGTTCATCGCCTTGCCGCCGATCTGTAGCAGCTCAGGCGCTTCCCAGCCGTCGCCGCCGAAGATGGGCAGGTTGATGCCGAGCTGTCGGGCTTGCTGCGTGATGAGGCCTGCCTCGGTGTAATAGCACGGCGCGAAGATGGCTTCGGGATTGGACGCCTTGATGGCGGTGAGCTGGGCTTTGAAGTCCTTGTCGCCGCTGCTGAATTTCTGCTCCACGGCAATTTTGCCTCCATCCGCAACGAACTTCTCCTTGAAGAACGTGGCGAGGCCGACGCTGTAAGGCGCGGCGGCATCGGTGAGCACGGCGACGTTCTTCGCCTTGAGCGTGTTCTTGGCGAAGAGCGCCATCACCGTGCCTTGGAACGGGTCAATGAAGCAGACGCGAAAGACGAAGTCGCCGACCTCGGTGACCTTCGGGTTCGTCGAGCTGGGCGAGATCATCGGCACCTTGGCGTTCTGGCAGATGGGCGCGGCTTCCATGGAGCGGCCGGACGCGACCTCGCCGAGGATGGCGATGCACTTGTCACGCGAGACGAGCTTGCGCACGACGCTGGCGGACTCGCCCTGCTTGGACTGAGTGTCCTCGGTGATCAGCTCGAACTTCCGGCCGAGCACGCCACCGGCGGCGTTCAGCTCCTCGATGGCGAGCTGCGTGCCCTTGTGCGACGACTGGCCGAAGGTGGCCTCCTTGCCCGTGAGCGAGGCAAACTCGCCGACCTTGATGGCGTCGCCGGCGGAAGCTTTGCCGCCGTCGCCAGCCTTGCCGGCATCGTCGGGTTTTTTGCAGGCGGTGAGGAGCAGGCCGGCGGCCAGGGCCGCGGCCACGAGCAGGTGACGGTGGGCAATATGGGCTTTCATCGTTGTGAAAATGAACCGGGCCAGTTCGCGGGCCGGCTTGTGGCGCGAAGGCTAGGCAAGCGCCTCCGCAGTTTCAACCTTCAATCACCCCGGGTCCGTCTGGCAGCGGGCAAAGATGAAGTTTTGATGAGAATTGCGGCCGCGAAGCATGGCGGACGCACGGACGTCAGACTGCGGTTTGCAAGCGGTGTCTGAGCGTCTGAGTCGCCGCCACTGCCATGTCGCCCGTCCGGTGTGAAAAAATACTTCGGTAAAAACACGCACTCCCATACAACACCATGCAAATGTCGGAACAACCAGAGCCTGTGCCCGCAGCCCGGCCGGATGAGCGGTTCATCACCCTGCTCAACGCCTCGCACGGGCGGTTGCTGGGGTTTCTCCGGGTGATGCTGGGCAACAACGCCGACGCGGAGGATGTCCTGCAGCGGGCCAGCCTGACGATCTGGAGGAAGTTCGGGGAATTCGACCCCGGCAAGGATTTCTTCGCCTGGGCCAGCAGCTTTGCCTTTTACGAGGCGAAGAATTTCCAGCGGATCACGGAACGGTCACGGCTGCACTTCGATGACGAGCTGATGAAGCGGCTCGCCGAGGAGCGCGTGCCGGACCTGGACCATCG
>Ga0172379_10011288_pt1 | contig 10659 bp, 10 predicted proteins | sample GrowelOW334metaG_FD_119756 | JGI IMG/M metagenome (GOLD analysis project Ga0172379, IMG submission 119756) | Groundwater microbial communities from an aquifer near a municipal landfill in Southern Ontario, Canada - Groundwater well OW334 metaG | ecosystem: Environmental > Aquatic > Deep... | reverse complement strand
GAAACCGTCCTCGATCGAGCAGAAGATCGAATTGATGTAATTGTTGCGTTCGTTGGTTCGGGCCACCATCTCGTGGAGCTGCTTTCGGAGCTTTTCGATCGAGGCCGCCTCGCCCGCCTCGCGAAGGGGGGGGGCGGAGCCTCGCGAGGCTCGCGAACCGCGCTTGCCGAGGCGTATGGCAAGGCGAAAGACTGCGACAGCGACGCAGACCAGGATGATGGCGGTTTCGACACCCAGCGCGGAAAAGAGCATGCGAAGCGCGGCCGAGTCCGCCGCGATGGGACCCGCGCCCGAAGCCGCGTTGCGCAGGCGCAGGAGCAGGTCGAGGCTATCCATCGATTTTATAGCCGATCCCGCGCACGGTTTCCACGTACTCCTTCCCGTCGGCTCGCTTCCCCAGCTTCTTCCGCAGATTGCGTACGTGGACATCGAGCGACCGCGCGTCCTCGGAGGCGCCGGCGACGTCGAGCTCCCTAACGATGCTGGCCCTCTTTATTGCTTTCCCCGCGTTGTGCGCAAGCAAGGTGAGCAGGGAGAATTCGGTCGGCGAAAGCGAGACATTCTCCCCTTTGCGAAGCACCTCATGCCCTTCTTCGTCTATTTCGAGGTCGCCGTTCCTGAGGGTCCCGGCCTTCGGCGGCCCGAGCGTCGGGGTGCTCGAAGCGTGCCTGAGAGCCACTTCGATGCGCGCCAGAAGCTCGCGGAGGCCGAAGGGCTTGGTGATGTAGTCGTCCGCGCCTATCCCGAGGCCAATTACCTTATCGCTCTCTTCGCTTTTCGCTGTCAGCATGATGAGGGGTATGCGCGCGGTACGAGCGTCTTGCCGCAGAAGCCTGCATACCTCGAGGCCGCTCATTCCGGGCAGCATGAGATCGAGAAGGACGAGATCCGGCTTTTCGGCCAGCGCGCGCTCTATGGCGCCATGACCGTCGCCCGCCGAGCAGCAATCGTATCCGTTCTGCTTTAGGTTCATGGCGATCAGCTCGACGATATGCGGCTCGTCGTCCACCACGAGCACCTTTCTTCTAACGCCCATGTCGAACTGCCCTTACACTATTCCGAGCCGGCCAAGGGCGAGGTTGATGCCCGTCTCCTTGTCGAAAACGACGCAGCGTTCGCCGAGGAACTCGACGCCGACTTCCTCGTCCACGTCGAAGTCGATCGCCCCGAAAACCACGGACGTCAACAGCTGGCCGCCCACCCGAATCTTGACGATGGTCTCCATGCCGGAAGGCAAGGTTGAGTACACGCGCGCGCGCATCTTGCCAGAGTCGCCGATTTTTACGTACTCGGGCCTGATTCCCAACACTATCTCCTGGTCTTCGCGCAGCGTGATACTGCCCGAGACGGGACTGAAGATCATGTCGATCCCGTCGGCGATCAGTTTAATATCGTCGAGATTCACGTTGCGGCCTCGACCTTCGATAAGGTTGATGGTCGGACTGCCCACGAAATCGGCAACGAAAAGGTTGGCGGGATTATTGTAGACGCTCAGAGGCGGCTCGTATTGCTGGAGCACTCCTTCCTTCATCAAGCAGGTTTTCGTGGAGAGGGTCATGGCCTCGAGCTGGTCGTGGGTGACATACACGAAGGTCGAGTCGGTTTCCACGTGAAGGCGCTTGAGCTCGGTCCGCATTTCGGTTCGCAGTTTCGCGTCGAGATTGGAGAGGGGCTCGTCCATGAAGAGCACTTTCGGCCCGGTGGCGAGGGTGCGTGCGATCGCGACGCGTTGCTGTTGCCCTCCCGAAAGCTCGCTCGGATAACGTTTGCCGAATTGGCCGATCTTCAGCGTGGCCAATAGCTGCGCGACGCGGGTTCGAATCCTATCTTTTTCCCATTTCAAATTTTCTAGGCCGAAGGAGATATTCTGCTCGACCGTCATATGCGGCCAGAGCGCGTAATTTTGGAAGAGGAATCCCACGTCGCGCTTGTCGGGGGAGACGTCCACGCCGCTTTTCGAAGAGAAGACCGTCTTCCCGTCTATCAGTATCTCGCCCTCGGTGGGGCTTTCGAGGCCCGCGATCATGCGCAGCGTCGTCGTCTTTCCGCAACCGGAGGGGCCTAGCAGCGTCACGAAATCGCCGTCGCCTATCGTGAGATTGAGCCTGTCCACCGCCACGAACTTGCCGAAGCGTTTGGTGACTTCCTTGAGTATTATTTCGGGCATGTCATCCTCCGATTCCCTTGTCGATCGAGGCTCCGGTAGCCTTGTTGATGATGGTATTGAACGCCAGGACAATTAGGACGATCAGCAGATTGATCGCGTTTGCGTATTGGTTCCAGCCCTTTTCGTTGTACTGGAACAGCATGCTCGTGAGCACGCGGTTGGCCGGCACGATTAGGATCACGAAGAGGGCCAGCTCGCGCATGCAGGAAATGAAGGGCAAGAGGTAGCCCGAGAGGAAACTGGTCTTCTGTATTGGGAATATTATCCTCGCCATGCGCTTCCACCAGGGTATGCCCATGATGAGGGCGGATTCCTCTATTTCGTTGCTCAATTGCAGCATGGCGTTCACGCCGGCTCGCGACGCGAAGGGCAGGTACTTGACGGTGCCCACCAGCACGAGGAGGGCGAAAGTGCCGTAGAGCGAGGGCAGCAGGAGCGTGGGCTTGCCGAACATGGAGAGATAGATGGCGCCGAAGGCCATGGAAGGCATCAGATAGGGAAAGAAGGCGAGATTGTTGACCAGCGCGGAGAGTCTGGTACCTCGGGCTTTCACGATCGCGTAACCTGCGAGTCCGCCTATCGTTCCGGCGACGAGCGACACCACCAGCGAGAGCTTCACGCTGTTCCAAAGGCCTAGGTAGATGTATTTATTGAGGAGGATGCCCGGCTCGCCCCCGCCGATATCCTCGCGGCCTTCGCCGATCCAGAACTGCGTGGTTAGGTTGCCGAAGGAATAGTCGCCGGGCGCCATGATGAAGGATTCCACCGCGAAGGTCACGAGGGGCAGTATGGAGATCGTGGCGGCGAAACCGACGAGCAGGATCGAAAGGGGCAATCGGGCTCCCCTCAGCTTGACGAGCGAGATGTTGGAGCTTTTGCCCGTGACCGTGGTGAAGGATTTTCGCTTGCCCACGAAAAGTTGATTCGCGGCGAGGATGAGGGTTCCGATGGCGATCATGACGAGGGCCATTATATAGCCGTATCCGGGATTGATGCCGTTCAGGGTGCGGTAGAGCTGGGTCGTGAGAACCTGGAACCGCACGGGAGTGCCCAGGAAGGCCGGGACCGCGAAGGAACTCATGCAGCTCGAAAAGACCAGGAGGAAGGTGGAAAGCACCGCGGGCATCACTATCGGCAAGGTGATCCGCGAAAGTATTTTCAGCCTGCTCGCCTTCAGTATCGTAGCGGCCTCTTCGAGATTGGCGTCCATGTTGCGCAGGATGCCGCCGATCAGGATGTACGCGAAGGGGGCGTAGTGGAGACCCTGGACGACGATGATCGGGAACACGCCATAGGCGAACCAGTTGGCTGTCTCGATTCCGGTCAAGGCCGTGAAAAGGCCCGGAGCGCCGCCTATCAAGCGGTTTCTGAAAAAATTGATCCATGCCATGGCGAGGGTCCACGAGGGCATAACGTAGGGAAAGATGAAGACCACCGAGATGAAGGGCTTCCAGCGAATATCGCTTCTCGTCACGAGCCAGGCGACACTACCCCCAAGGAGAATCGCTATCGCGCAACTTCCGAGCGAGGTTTTCGCCGAATTCCAGAGCGGCATGTAGAACATCTTCATGCTCGTCTCGCCGGAAGCGAAGACTTTCTTCCAGTGAAAGAGCGTAACGTCCCCAACGTGCGATCCCCTCACGGACATGAGCTCCGAGGGGTGGACGATGAAGGTGTCCTTTGCGAGGGAAATCAGGGGAAACAAAGTGAGAAACGAGAGCGCGATCGCGAGCGTAACGAGGATCAGGTTATGCGGTTTTCGAAAAAAGGATTTCGCCCTATTGCCGATGGTCATCGATGCGGTCCTCCGCCTGGTTTATAGTCCCGGCCGCGCCCCCGCGCGCGGGGCGGGGGACGGGACGACCGGGCGGGGGGAAGCTATTAGTTGGAGATGTTGTTGACGAATTCTTCCACGTCGGCGCGGTTTTCGAAGAGGAATTGCGGATCTTCGGGGACGAGGCGGGGGGTCCAGAAAGAGACAGGGAAATCGTCGGAATTGACCTGGATTCCGGGATTGGAAGAATAGGAGCCCACGTCTTTCGACCAGGGGGCGAAGCCTTCCTTCGACAGAAGATATTCGATGAAGAGCCTTGCGGCGTTGGGATTCTTGGCGTTTTTGGTCATCATGACGAAGGCGGGATACATGAAACCGGCGAAGGGCTGGACTTCGGGCATGGGCTGGAGCGCGAGGTTCTTTTTCGCGTCGAAGCGCATTTTGGAGAAGACGAAGAGGCCGAGGGTCTGAGCCTTCTGCCCCTTGATGCCGATATTTTCGGAAATCGTGGTATCGCTGTTTCCGAGCACGAGGCCGTTCTGGAAGAAGCGCTTTATCCATTCATAGCCGGCGTTTTTGGTCGTGAGCGCCAGCTTCTTGCCGTAAAGATCCGTGTAGGCCTTGTCGAGCTTGGCGGCCCATTCGGGGGAAGTGATCATGGTGAGGAAATTGGCGTTGACGCCCTCGGATTTGGGGTCCTTGAATTGGACTAGGCCCTTCCATTTGGGCTCGGTGAGCTCCCAGACGTTCTTGATCACGGGGCTCTGCGTCTTCTCGCTGTTGAAAATGAAAACCTTATTGATTAGCTGGAAGGTTAGTGGATTCTGATAAGCCGCGGGAATGATCGATTTCATCGAATCCGGGACATAGTTGACGAGGTAGCCCGTGGCGATGAGCTGTCCGAAGACGCGTCCGGAGTCCTGTGCGATCACGAAGTCCGCGCCCACTATGCCGCCTCCGACTTCCTTTGTGACCTTCTCGATCAGCTCGCCGTCCTTGAGATTCGACGCGACGACTTTGATGCCGTACTTTTTCTCGAATTCGGTGGCCGCGTTGGCGATGCGCGAGGTGATCGAATATACGACGACCTTGCCTTCAGCCTTTGCGGCGGCGATGATCTTGTCTTGAGCCGGTGACGTTTGGGCTGCCGAGCCTAAAACCGTCACGATCGCGAGCATGGCCGAGAAAAGCCTTCTTTTCATGTAATCCTCCATTTCCTTAACACTGGTCTTAACGAAATCTTAACATTGCACGATTTTTTCCGCCTGTCAACAAAAAAGCGCTCCCGCTTTTTAAACGAGCGAAGCGCGATCGTCCGGCTAGCATGAAAGCATCGCGCAAGCTAAAGTCGCTCTTATGCAAGACGAGAGCGCGGGCGATCCGGAAAGCACCACGGAACGAGTTCGCTTGAGCGGGGAAACGGTCAAGGAACTCTGGTCGAAAACCTACAATACCCAGGGGAAGCCCGATTGGTCCCATATTTATCCGTACTACCATCCCGAGGTGGTATTCCAGGATTCCATCCAGCGGATCGAAGGGAAAGAAGAATTCATCGCACTTTGCGAGCGCTTGACCAAGCGCTGCGAGGAGCTTCGGATGGATATCAGCGCGGTCGCCACCAACTCGAACCTCATTTTCATGCAATGGACGATGACGATGATGTTCCGAAAATTCCCGAGCACGCCGATCTTCGGCTCTACCGTGCTCACGCTTCATGAGGACGGCCGAATAGTGGGCCAGCGCGATTATTACGACCTTTGGGGCGATATTTTCAACGGCATACCGTATTTCGCGAAAAGCTATCGTAAATTCATGCGCAAGTATTTCGGTTAATTAAGGGGGTCGTCATTGAAGCGAGAGCTGCCGGAACAACTGCAATTCATCGCCAGTAGGCGGGCCGCGCAAAAGACCTGTACGGCTTCCATTGCGGGCAAGACCTGTGTCGTCACCGGCTCGACCTCGGGGGTCGGCCTCGAAGCGGTCAAGCGCCTCGCCCTGGGTGGGGCGCATATCGTCATGGTCTGCCGAGACTCGAAAAAAGCGGAAGCTGTCCGAGCGGGGATTCGAGCCTCCGCGAAGGTCGATATCGAAATCGTCGCGGCCGATTTCAGCCTGCTGTCCGAGGTCAGAAACGCGGCCGCCTCCATCCTCGCGGCCTATCCGCGGATCGATGTCCTTATCAATTCGGCGGGCCTCCACTCGACCAGGCGCCGCTTGACGACGGAAGGCTTCGAGCTGGTCTTTTGCGTCAACCATCTGGCGTCTTTTCTTTTCACGAGTCTGCTGCTGGAGCGAATGGCTAAAAGCGCTCCGGCCCGGATCATCCAGGTCAACTCCGAGGGGCATCGCTTCGGGGGCTTGGATCTCGACGACCTCGATTGGGCGCGGAGGCATTACACCGGACTCAAGGGCTACGGCGCTTCCAAGGTCGCGCAACTTATGACCGTCTGGGAATTCTCGGACAGGTTGGCCGGGACGGGCGTGACCGTCAACGCCATGCACCCCGGAGACGTGAGGACCAATATCGGCGGCAATAACGGAATCGTCTATCGCGCCTTCAAGCGCGCTTTCATTCAGCCCTTTTTGAAAGATCCGGCCATATCGGGCGAGGCCTTGTACTATCTCTCCGCCTCGGCGGAAATGGCGGAAACCAGCGGAAGATTCTTCCACCTCACGATCGACGAAAAGCCAGCCGCCCATGCCCTCGATCGCGAGACGGGCGCGCGCGTATGGGAGATCAGTCGGAAGCTTACGGGGATCGATTCCCAGCCGGCGACCGCGTCACTTTTTTAGGTCCTTGACGATTCTGTCGGCGGCCAACTTGCCCGTAAGTATCGAAATGGGCAAGCCGGAGGGGCTGAAGGACCACTGGCCCGCTTGATAGACATGGGGGATCGGCGTTAGTACGGAACTGGCCACCTTCGGAAGCGAGTGGACGGCTGGCATCGTCGCGTTGGTGAAAGCCCAGCCAGTGATCGCCCCGTCGGTATTGCCGGTGAGTTCCTCAATGGTCAGCGGGCTGGATGCGAAGCTGTCGATTACCGAATCCTTCAACCCCGGGTATATCGCCGCGTCCAAAACCGCGATTATCCGGCTGGCGCAGAAGGTCTTAAGCTCCTCATACCAGCCTCGATCTCGGATGTGCCGCGTCAAAGAATAATCAAAGAGGCTGCTGACGATGAGCCCTGTTTTACCCTTCGGAGCGAGTGAGGAATCGCGAAGGACGGGGCAGGATATCTCGTAGGTCGTAAGGTCGAGGTAGCGGCCGAGCCAGTCGAAAATCGCGGCCTTGTCGCTGGTGAAGACCGGCGCGGCGCCGCATTTGGACGGAACTTTTAGGTCCGAAAGGGCGATCGAGGAAAGGCCCTTCGTAAGTGGCGTGTAGAAGAAATGCGGGCTCGAAATTTTCTCGAAAAAACCTTTATCGATATTCGAGGCGAGGAACAGGGAGAAAATGGAATCCCCGCCTTTTTTGTCCGCGACCTCCGCGGCCTTGCCGGCGATTTTTTTTGCGACCTTTCTATCGCCTATCGTCTTCGGATCGAGACTACCGTAAAGACGGCGCGAATCCGCTGCCCATAGCAACTTTTCATATTTGTATTCGCCTCCCCGCGAGTCGACGACCATGCGGGCGCTCGGATCGACTCTCGACGCCTCGGCCTCGGTTATGATCATCCCTCCCTTTCGCCGAACGTGTTCAGCCAGCTTTTCCGTGAGAGTTCCGGTGCCGCCTTGGGGGTATCGGTAGTCCAAATAGAGGCTGAAATAGCTCAGCGCGAAAAAGGTCGGCGTCTTCTTGAAGAAATGCTGGGCGAACATATCAATCAGGGCTTGATTGTCCGTGAATCTCGCGAGGTATTCGTCCACCGGGATATTGAGCTTTCCCACCTTGGGCATAGTTAAAATGTATTTTAGCATCCAGGGCAGTATGGTCTCGAAAATATAGCGAGGGTCGCTCTTCAAGTCCAGAAAAAGGGGATTGTCGATGCCGTAGAGGACATCCATGTAATCCATCACCTTTTCTATTTCCGCAATAATGGCCGCTATATCATCCTTGTTTTTTGGGAATTGCCGGCCGAGCTGATCCTGATACTCGCTCAAGCTGTCGCGTGAAGATAGCCTGAGGACGTCCCGGCCGAAGCCCACGGAAACCGGGCTCGCGACGAATTCCACGTCGATGCCCAATTGCCTCAACATGGGCGCGACTATGCCGGAGTTCTCGATCGCCCGTATTCCGCCGTCGAATACGAAGCCGCCCCTCTCGAAAGAATTGACGAGACCGCCGACGGTCTTTTGCTTTTCGAGCAAGACCACATTTAGGCCCGCATCGCACAAATACGCGGCGGCCGTGAGCCCCGCCGCCCCGCCGCCCACGATTACGACGTCGTAGTTCATGTCGTCCCCCCTCCCGGAAATCTCGCTAAAGCCACGCCTCCGCGCGTTAGTGTATCGCACGCTTGCATAAAGCCGCCGGGACGGCGCGCCTCGATTCAGCGTGCATCGAAGGATTAGGTTAGTCCAATGTGCCTAAACAAAAAGCTCTCGTCCACTGATTTTGAGAAATAGCGTCCAGTCAATCCACTAAATCTTTTTCTATACATTGGTATTTTCTTTTTTTTGATCCGATGCCCGATCGCTCTGGATGTCCCGACCGAAGAGCGCGAACAGCAGCGTGCCCGCGACGCCGAAGCCGGCGGCCACGAGAAAATTGGTCGCCGGCGAGCGGTTCCAAAGCCATGCGCTCGATAGGGCGGCGATGGAAACCAGGATGTCGCGCAGAAGATAGTATGCGCCGAAGGTGCGCGCCTTGGCCTCTTCGGGCGCGAGATCCATGATGAGGGCCTTGCGCGTCGGCTCGCCGAATTCCTTCAAGCCCCTGACGATAAAAGCGAGCACGAACATCGGGAAGGTATGCGAAACCAGGAGTACGAGGGGGAAAAGAGTGAAGAAGACGAAAGTTATGAGGACGAAGCGTTTTTTACCGTAGCGGTCGGCCATCCAGGCCACGGGGATGTAGACGAGCATCGCGGTCGCCATCTCGATCGTCGTGAGGAGGCCGAATTGCAGCGGCGTGAGACGGTTGTTTTCGACCGCCCAGATCACGACGAAAGCGTAGGGTATCTGCTCGGCGAATCGGATGAGGATGTCGCTCGCGAGCAGGCTTCTCAGCGCGGGATTGAAAAGGTCGCGCATCCGCGTCCGTCCGGCTACTCCTGCCGGTTTTTCGACTTTGTCGTCGGCCATGAATTTACCGACTATGAATAGGGCCACGAGGCCCATTCCGAAGGCCGCGCCGAAAGCCGCGCGCACGCCCTCGACCCGACCGAAAGCGGCGATAAGGAGGCCGCCAACGATTGGTCCGAGCGCCATGGGGATGCGTCGGAAAAAGGAATGGAGCGAGACCCCGAAGCTGCGGCGCTCTTTCGGAACGGCCTTGGATACCAGGCTCATGATCGCCGGCAACGAAACGGCGGTCCAAGAAATGAAGAATATCGAACCTACGAGAACGGCCTGCCACGAGGGGATCAGGATTACGAGAAGATAGCCGAACATGGCGACCGCGGTGAATATCTGGAGGGACTTCTTGTAGCCGAGGCGGTCCGCCAGGTAGCCTCCGGGGAAGGAATAGAGCGCCGAGAGCAGGTTGTCCATCGAATTGAGGAAGCCGACGGCCCAGGTGCCGCCGCCCAAGGCGAGAAGATAGAGCGGAAGGAAGCGTTCGGCCATTTTCTCGCCCATACCGACGAGGATTACGAGAAGGAGCATGGCCGTCATGCTACCGGTTCTCTTGACGATTTCTTTTCTCACGGCTTACTCCTCTATCGTTTCGCGGCGGCTATTAGGGCCGACCACCGGGAATTCGGGACCGCGAGCTTCCTACCATACGCCCCCGCCCAGGCGCGGTCAATCCGTAATAAGGCGCGTGTTCATGCCATCGGTTCGGCGCGCTCGAAGAGAGAATGCATACAGATTACGAGGACTTGCGTTCGCGTTCGCTAAAGACGATCATAAAAGTTCAAAGGAGGCATGCATGCGACCGACACGAGCTGGCGCGCCGGAGCACGCCGCCATTAGGCTTCTTCGGGCGACAGTCCCGACCGCAGTGGACCCGCTCGTCTATGGGCTCGTGCCGAACGCGCCTCCCAGTAGCTATGTCGACGTCGAGGGCAGACCCACCGGGCTTTTCATCGAGCTTTTTCCGCGCCTCATGGATGAGTTGGGAGTAACCTAAGTGTTTCGCGTCGGAACGTTGCCTTAATTATATCCCCATCTCATCGAGGGATGGATCGCTTTATTCACGACGCCTCAAAGGAACCCGGAGCGCGAGAAGCGTTTCTTTTTTTCCGAAGAGGCGGTCAGCGCCGATTGGAGCCAGCTTTTCATAGAGAAGGGAGTCGACCTGTCATTCGTGCTCGACCTACGGCTCAAACGCGTCGGCGTCATGGCGGAGGGTGGAAACGGCGGCAATGTTCGAACGTATGCGGACTCGCTCGCCGTCCCCTGCGAGATCGTGGAAACCCATCGGGGGACCATTACGCTGGAGCCGAACTCGGGAGTGGCGGCTCTTCTCGTAAAGCTCCCGGTTGCGGGCATCGTGCACGAGGCCGGGAAGGAGTTTTCATGAACGCGAGCGCCTTGCCGTCCCTGGCCATGCTATGCGTCGACGACGAAGCGATCATTCTCCTCGCTCTCGAACGAACCTTACGCAATTCTTTCG
>Ga0172379_10011287_pt1 | contig 10660 bp, 6 predicted proteins | sample GrowelOW334metaG_FD_119756 | JGI IMG/M metagenome (GOLD analysis project Ga0172379, IMG submission 119756) | Groundwater microbial communities from an aquifer near a municipal landfill in Southern Ontario, Canada - Groundwater well OW334 metaG | ecosystem: Environmental > Aquatic > Deep... | reverse complement strand
CCGTGCTTCACAAGCGCGCAAAGCACAAACTGAAAATAAAATACCTACAACTGGACAAAACGTAGTAACTGGCTCGGGAGAGAATAAAGACCAGGATGAACGACAGAGGATGGATATGAATGAATATGAATAAGAGATACAAAAAACATCCGCATATGACGGATGTTTTTTCTTCCTCTGCATAAAAATCCTTTCGTCCAGAGGAATTTTGGCCAGCGTGGGGTAACAATGTGATACACTGGCCAGGTAGGAAAGAACGGTCAGCCGTCAGCCGGATTTTCCCCTGGCAGTTCGGGGTACTCACCGGGCTCAGGCCGCGGGGGAAGCGAGAGATCGCACACGATGGGAGGACCAGGAACCGGACCGGTTGGCTCCTCGTAGCCATACCTGTCCATACCCAATCGAGTACAGGGTTCGGTTGCGCCGAACGCCATCTCCATCGCGACGACCTCGTGGAAGGTCGATCCCCGGGGGACGCGGAGAAGTTTCACTGACCCAGTAACCACCAGGTCAGCAAGCCGGACGATTTTCGCGGACATGTGTCCTCCTTTCATAAAGCCGCCAGACTTGTACAAAATACCAGACAAGTACATCTGTGTCAAACAAAAACAGCCTTCTCCAGGCTGTTTTATATTTCTTATTCCCTATAGTATTTGTCCGTATTCGTCTGTATTTGCCACTATTTCTTCATTTCTCTATTTCTTATTCTATTTTCTGTCCTTAATCTCACTCAACACTTTTTCAACAAAATCCTTCTTTGCAAGTTTTTCTTGTTTCTCCTGTCCGCGTACCCTAATCATCCAATCTTCTCCAGCAATTTCCTTATCCCCTACCACCACAATATATGGTACTTTCTGCGCCACTGCTTTGCGGACCTTGTTTCCCACTGTCTCGTCTGCATCATCTACAGCTACACGAATACCAAGGTCTGACAATTCTTGCGCTAGTTTCTTTGCACCATCAACATGTTTGGCAGATACTGGAGCAAAATGAACTTGTACGGGTGAAAGCCAGACAGGAAATGCGCCAGCATAATGCTCGAGCAAAAATCCGACAAGCCGTTCATGTGTTGAAAGAGGTGCACGATGAATACATATGGGTGTTTTTTCCTTGCCGTCACTATCAACATAAGAAAGGTTAAATCGTTCTGGTACAGCAAAATCCAATTGGTTGGTTGCAAGTGAAAACTCACGGCCAATCACAGACCATATTTCGACGTCAATTTTTGGGCCATAGAACGCTGCTTCATCATCTGCCTCCACAAATGGCATGCCAGACTTAATCAGAGCATTACGGACTTGATCTTCTGTCTTTATCCAGAGTCGTTCATTATCTACATATTTTTTTCCCAAACCTTCTGTGCTGTGTTTGGAAAGACGCATCTGATATTTGGTAATACCAAATAATTCAAAATAATATTTATACATATTAAGCACTTTGATAAATTCATCCTCAAACTGTTCCTCACTGCAATAAATATGTGCATCATTCATACATAGAGATCGCACGCGCATGAGGCCAAATAGCGCTCCAGAATCTTCATACCGATAACAATGTCCATATTCTGCGAGGCGGAGTGGTAAATCTCGATAGCTATGCTTTTTGCTTCCATAGATCTTATGGTGGTGTGGACAATTCATGGCTTTCAAATAATAGACCTCATTATCCATTTCCATAGGTGGAAACATGCTATCTTTATAATATGGCAAATGTCCGGAACGGAGATATAACTCTTGTTTTGCAATATGAGGTGTTCGCACACGAACATACCCGTATTTGGCTTCAACTTCTTTGCCCAATTTTTCAATTTCTTCAACAATAGTAGCGCCATTGGGCAACCACAAAGGCAACCCGGGACCGACTTCGTCATCAAATGCAAATATCTCAAGCTGCTTCCCAAGTATGCGATGATCACGTTTCTTTGCTTCCTCGAGCATATTCAAATACTCGTCAAGTTCTTTTTCAGTTGCAAATGCTGTACCATAAATTCTCTGCAACATTTTGTTTTTCTCGTCTCCATGCCAATATGCACCCGCAATTTTCAGTAATTTAAAAGCACTGATTTTTCCCGTAGATTCTACATGAGGTCCGGCGCAAATATCTACAAACGTTTCGGGGATATCTCCACCTTTATTTCCTACCCAATACACACTTACCTTTTCACCACGTTTTTCTATTTCATCCAACCATTCATGTTTATATTCATTACTATTATAAATATTTTTCTTAAAAAAATCTCTTGCTTCCTGCACGGTCATTTCATCTTTCACAATGGGCAAATCTTGTTTGATGATGTGAGCCATTTCTTTCTCAATTTTTTCAAAATCATCCTCTGATATTTTTATATCCGAATCAAAATCAAAATAAAAACCTTCATCTGTTGCCGGACCCATAGCAGCCTTCACTTTATTGCCCCATATACGAAGCATGGCCATGGTGAGGACGTGCTCACAAGAATGGCGGAGTGCTTCTAAATTATTGTGTTCCATATTGAATTAGTTAATAATTAAATTTTAATTTCGAATTTCAAATTTTGAAATTTATAAAACCCCGATGCACAATCCCAAACCTACGTTTAAGACTATGCACCGGGGTCCATTGGACGTTTCCACCCAGTTGTTTAACTTATTGGTTCAATCAGCTTAGCTCTTACGAAACCTTATACAGGTATGCGTTTGGTAGACGCATCAATTACTGATAAGCTAAATCATACTATACTGGAGCACAGGATGTCAAATCCTCAGTTTTTTATTCAAACTTCAAACTCGCAACACCCACTCCAGCACTAGAGCACAAAAGCACAAGAGTCTTTTTCTTGTGCTTTGGTGTTTGTGTGTTTAAGTGCTCAGGTGGTTACTCCACCTGTCTAACGGTGATAGTAACGTGATCCGCAACATGAGGTACACATCGATTCCACATGGGACGGAAATTCATCTCCACGCCTTGTACATGATTGAGGGACATGACATAGCGCCGTACTTCATCCTCGGTTTTTCCAAAAAACATTATCTTCTGCAATTCTTTGCTATTGGGATCAATATTTACAAGCCCCCGATGAGTAGTTGACAATACGGCAGTGCCTTTTTCCATATCATAACTAGACAAAGTAACTACAGGCTCGCTGTCTTCAGACTGTAAGACTTCGCTATTATCTACAACCTGCTTTCGCAACATGCTCGTCGCGTACTTTTTCATTTCATCGTTGTCATAAAAAACACCAACGACAGTCGCTGTCCCTTTCACGGCGAAGGAATCTGTTTCTTTTCCAATAATCGCATCAAGTGTGGAAGATGAATTATCTGTTGAAAATTGTGCGACGGTAAAAACTGATTTTTTGTCAGGGAATAACTTAGCAAGCGTATCGCTTCCATTTTTTTCCAACTCGCCCTTCATCGCTTCTTTTGCTTTTTGATAATCAGCATCAGACACAATCCCAACTTTGCGCACGCCTCCTTGCATGGCTTCAGTGCTCTTTGCATATATCACTTTTTGTTTTTCTTCATTTAGTCCAGGTATAGTGAAATTGCTTGGTGCTATTTCACTCAGTTTTCCTGCCTGATCTGCATATACTTCTGTTTGGATTGTTTTCTTCGCAGGCACAACGACACGGGTCTTCAACCGAAACAAAATACCATCAGTGCTCAATAGTCTTGTCTTCTCGATAAGCGGTTGATCAACGGCAGTGTCATTGTAAAGTGTTACCATCCCTCCTGCAACACTCTCTGCGTCTTTTGTTCCTTGCGGTGCATAGCTTTTTTCCAACTCCACAAGAGTCGTTGTCACAAAACCATGGACCAAACTATCTGTGGCAGTTGGATCAATAGTTATGTTCATGTTTGTTTCGATTGGTTCGGAGCGTGTGATGATAGTGACATCTGCTCGTTTTGCAGACATAAACATGATAACAGCAAGCAACACAATAGTCACTGCCAAAAAAGTAAGCGCCACAAACTTATAAAAACGAATTGGTTGCCCCATAGGCGCCATCCCTTCGTTTGATAGTTTTTTAACCATAGACAATAGTAGAAAGTGAAAAGTAGAAAGTGAAAAGTAAAAAATTAACTAGTGTATAGTTCTTACTTCCTACTTTCAACTTTTTACTTGTAACTCAGTTCGCCACCCTGAACACCTCTTCCAGTGAGGTCATACCATCCAATGCCTTGAGTATACCATCTTGAGCCATGGTTGTCATACCTTCAGACATGGCAACCTTTTGAATTTCTGACTCAGGAAAATCAGCGGCACGCATTACATCTTCAATTTTGGGCGATTTGGAAAATATTTCACAGATAGCAATTCTTCCTTTGTATCCAATATTATTGCATTTCTCACATCCGACTGACTGAAAAAAGACCAGATCTTTCTTTTGCACCTCTTCTTTTTCTTGGACCGGCAATACGTCGATCAACTCATGCACATGTGTACTCACTTCTTGCCCAAGTGCATCTAGCTGAACCTGTTTCCTGCACACAGGACACAATTTTCGAACGAGTCGTTGGCCAATAACACAATTCAGTGCAGGTATGAGCAAAAATGGTTTGACATTCATAGATATAAATCGAGGAATAGCACCTGATGCGCTATTTGTATGGACAGTAGACAACATGAGATGACCGGTCAAAGCAGCTTGCACCGCGATATCTGCAGTCTCTGCGTCGCGAATCTCACCTACCATAACCACATCTGGATCCTGGCGAAGTAATGAACGCAATCCCTTTGCAAATGTATAATCTTTACTACGATCTACCTGACTCTGATTCAATCCTTCAACACGATATTCCACAGGATCTTCCAAGGTAATAATTTTAACGCCTGGTTTATTCAATATGCCCATGATGGCATACATGGTCGTTGTTTTACCGCTGCCTGTAGGACCAGTCGTAATAATCATGCCGTTTGGTTTTTTTATTTCACGAGTTAGAATATCAAACGATCTACCTCGAAATCCGAGATTCTCCAATGTAATTGTTTCTTTCTTCTGAGGTAGTAAGCGCATGACAACACTCTCGCCATACACAGTAGGAATCGTAGATACACGAACGTCCACATCATATTCTTTCAATTTTATGGTGAAACGACCATCTTGAGGTCTATCAGTCACATTCAATTTCAACGACGACGTCAATTTGATACGTGAAACCAGACGAGCAAACAATTCTTTTGCAAGTGTTGCGGCATCATGCAGAATTCCATCCAAACGAAGACGTACGACAATTCGTTCTGCCTCAGCTTCTATATGTACATCCGATGCGTCCAACTTCAATGCAGCTCCCAAAAGAACAGTGACAATATCAGTTGTTGTCTGATTTTTCAATGTTTCTTGTAAACTCTTGAAATCATTTACGGTCGCTTGTACATTTTGCAAGTCATCTTCTTTTATTTCAATGTCTTTGTTGACAGGTTTCACCACGGGCATGCTTGCATACAGCTTGAGTACGTGCTTCAAACTGGCTTCTGAGATAAGATATAGTGCGCCATGGGCATGGGTCCTCTCTTCTATATCATTCAGAATTTCTTGAGCTTCTTCTGTAGACGGATCAAGCGCTCCAACACGAAATTCTTCCTGGGTTACAAAAAAACACGCAACCCCCTTTTGCTCCGCAATTTCCTGCGGGATCTGACGCAATGCTTCGTACACAATAGGAAATTGTTGCAAGTTGATATGAGGAAACCCAAGTGCTGCAGCTTGTCGTTGTGCCTGGACTTCAAATTCCTTATTCTTGATTTGCCCCATTTTTTTACCAAAAGCTTCCTCAACTTGTTTTGAGGATACATTCAAAGTAGGATGGGGTATTTGTACACTGTCATCCTGTTTTGGTGTTAGATCATCTATTGCAGGTACCTGCTGTCCCATAGTTTATCTATGCTTTACCCATCCATGATAGTACACGGCTTACCATGCCATGTGTATGCATTTTTGTGAATAAAAATGTCCATGCGGAGGTAGTAAATACAGTACATATAGAACCAAGCAACATAACATAAAGTGTAGAGAGTACAATCCCTAGGACGATACCAATAGTCAAAAGTATATGAGCCTTAAAATATATTGAAAGAACCAACAAAAATAGCGTTGGGAAAAAAACAATAAATACACCCGCAAGTGCTAGTAAAGATGCGATCACGTCCAAAATGATGATGACAAAACCTACTTCAAATGAAACGAGCCAATGGTTTGTAAATAATCTCCATGCGGCGCGAATTGCTTTCACAAAGGGGTATTCTTCAATCACCACATACCCAACCGCATACACAAGCCACAAAGAAAATACTAAACCCATTAGACTCGCAAGAACAAACAGAATCAAAAATAATATATTATCCCCCAAAGTAGGCTCAATCAAAGCATTTGCAACTGCCCATCCCACAAACAATGCCATAGCTATGATCAACACCTTGCGCAATATATTCAGCGAGAGTAATCTCCAAAAATGTACCACGCTTGCGTGCCAAGACTCATGGGCGTCAGGCATCTTTTTTCCTTTTTTTGCAATATACACAGCGGTTCTATGCACCAATGCACCCTGAGAAATAACAGATACAAATAAAAATGCGATGCCAAAACTTACAAAAATAACAACAAGCCACGCAAGAAGAAACCAGCGATCCACAGGCAGCGTAGAAAAAAAACTCATATCGCTGTGCCGTAATTCAGCAATAAAATTCCATACCATAACGAGCGCTGAGGGTATCTCTAAATTACTCGTCGTAACCCCAACTTTGGTGAGTATCTCGAGGATACCCATCTGGCCCAAAAACGCAGCAAATAACCCAAAAATCCACAAGGACTTATGATGCCACGCAAGATCCCAGCTTGTTTTCAAAGCATCGAGATAGGTTGGTTCTTTCATATGATGTAACAGAGTAAAAAGTAAAAAGTATAAGGTAGAAAGGAAATCAAGTTTTTTCTTGCTTTTTACTTTCTACTTTTTACTTTATACTTTGTTGTAGTATACCATAATTTTCTTTCAAACGCACTATGGTATGCATAGATCTCATTTCAATGACGCCCATACCATCTTCCAAATACTCCTCATCGTTGTAGCAATCGCATAATCTTCTATGATAACCCCTGCATAGGGTCTACGAAAACTCAAAAGCATCACTTTGTTGCCGTAAATATTCACTTCTGTATCAAATTCAATATCTTTCGCCAGTCTTGTCTCGCGCATCTGGTCTTTGTCCCATTCTTTCACTTGTCTTCCCCATGGCCCATCCTTGGTCACAGAAGAAAAAGACATATGGTATGCTTTACGTCTGGCGGGGAAACCATTCAGAAAATCATGCGGCAGTGCTTCAAACATTTTTTCATAATCTGAAAATCCTACAATGTTTTCTTTTGAATTCAGCATTTCTTCATACGCCCGCATAAGTCCATCAACTCCTTGATAATAATGTACTTTTGGCTTATTGCCAGGACGATTGAATATCGCCATGAGATCGGGCAACAATTCTGATATTTTCTGTGTTTGTTCTTGCGCGCGCTGTAAAAGAATATTTGGATCCTCAGGAATGAGCAACACTTTATTTCCCTGCTTCACTTCTGTTACCAAACCTTTTTGTTTTATTTCTTCTAAAAAATTGTAAATGCTCGTACGCTTCACGCCAGATTTTTCAGCCAGCTCCTGTACGGTCGCGCTTCCCAATTCCAAACAAGCAAGATACACACTCGCTTGTTTTTCATCTATGCCGAGTTGTTCCAATGTTTTAATTACATCCAATGACATAAAAACAAAATCTTTTAATCTTCTAATCTTGAGTCTTAAATTTTACATACCTCTTTGGGTATAACCGTCTCCTAAACTACTCTATCCTTAGCCAAAATCTATTCCGTCTACATTCTAGACAATATCATTTTTATAACAAATTGTCAATTTCAGCTTATTTTAGATAAAAATATATAAAATTATAAATATCTATATTTTTCGTCTTAATAATTGACAATAGTATACTATTAAATTATGATTCAGCGTCGGCATGCCATAATCTATTTTTCTGTTTATCCAACAACACATAAAATGTATGCGTATAAAATTACTCATGCGCATTATTTTGGTTATTCTGTTGTTTGTTGCAGTAGGCATGGGATGCTCCAACACACCAAATAATGCAAGCCAAACACCACAGATGAAAGATACCGGTCCAATAAAAATAGGTTTTATTGGTCCATTGTCCGGAGACGTGGCAAATATCGGACAAAACATGCGTGCAGCAATAGAAGTCGCCCGCGATGATATAAACAAAAATGGAGGAATCCAAGGCAGAAGTGTAGATGTAATGTTTGAAGATGGACAATGCGGTGCAAAGGAAGCTACAAATGCCGCAAACAAATTGATCAGGATTGATGACGTTGTAGCACTCATGACTGTCTGTTCTGACGAGACATTGGCAGTCGCTGCCACCGCAGAAGAAAACAAAGTAGTACTTATTTCTCCAGCTTCAACAAATCCAAAAATAACGGATGCTGGGGATTATATATTCCGCATTATCCCGTCAGATTCATATCAAGGAAAATTTGTTGCAAACTATGTGTTCAATACATGGGGAAAAAGAAAAATAGCTATACTATACAATTCAGATAAAGACTGGAGTATAGGTGTGAAAAACGTATTCAAAAAACAATTTCTATCATTGGGCGGGGCTATTGTTGCCGAAGAAAGTTCGGCAACCATTGACCGTGATCTCAAAACACAGATAACAAAAATCAGACAGGCAAATCCAGAGCTTATTTATTTCCCCAGTTTTGTAGATTCAGGAATTATTGGTATCAAACAAATTCGTGAAGCAGGGATTACTATACCAATTTTTGGCGGGGATGTATGGGATGACACTACAATGCCGCAAAAACTTGGCAAAAATATATATAGTATTAAATTCACTCGTACTGCAAATCGTAAACTACCCCAATCGTTCGTCGACGCGATGAAAACTATTACAAAAACCGATCAAATAAACTCGTATGCTCCGCGTGCGTATGATGCTATGCAGATCCTTGCACAGGTGATGAATAAAGTCGGGACTAATACAGAACAAATAAAAAATGAACTCTACAATGTTCAAAACTACGAAGGCATTGCAGACACGTATTCATTCGATGCAAACGGTGATATGAGCAATGCAAATTATGAGATAAAAGAATTTATGAACGGACAGATTATTGATGCGAAGTAAACAAAGCAAAACAAAAAATCCGCGTCATAAGCGGATTTTTTAATATCTTTAATATCCTAATATCCAGTATTTATTCCCCCATTATCTTCCTAAACTCTTCTTGCTCTACAGTTTCTTTTTCAAGCAATGCTTTTACCAGCCTATCCATGGCATCACGATGTTGTTTTATTATTTCTGATGATCTCTTTTCGGCATCGTCGAGCACGCGATTGATTTCCTCATCAATAACTTCAGCAGTCTTCTCACTATAATTTTTCTTATCATGAATTTCTTGCGCAAGAAAGATCAATTCTTCGTTTTCGCCATATTGACGTGGACCAAGCTTGTCACTCATACCATAGCGCATGATCATAGAGCGTGCCATTTGCGTTGCTTTCTTCAAATCATTTGATGGTCCAGTAGAAAGCTGTACATCGCCGTAAATTAATTTCTCGGTTACATACCCACCAAGAATCATAGCAAGATCATCTTTGAATTTTGCAAGCGTGTTGTAGCGTACGTCACGCTCTGGCATAGAAAGGGTATAACCGCCTGCCATACCGCGTCCAATGATAGAAACTTTGCGCACAGGATCGCATTCTGGCAAGAAATGTCCTGCAATCGCGTGCCCTGCTTCATGATAGGCAGTCATCTCACGTTCCTTGTCTGTCATGACGCGTGAACGTTTTTCTGGTCCGAGAATTACTTTTTCGATACTTTCCAAAACTTCTGATTCCTCTACTTCTTTTTTACCGCGACGTACAGCAAGAATAGCAGCTTCGTTCAATAAATTCGCCAGATCAGCGCCAGAAAACCCAGGCGTTCTCTCTGCAACTACACGTAAAGAAACCTTTGAAGAAAGTGGTTTACCTTCGGCATGAACATGTAATATCTCTTCACGGTCTGCGATGTCTGGCATATCAATAACTACACGACGATCAAACCGGCCAGGACGAAGCAATGCTGAATCCAATACATCAGGTCTATTGGTCGCGGCAATTACGATAACACCGATATTTGGATCAAAGCCGTCCATTTCTACAAGTATCTGATTCAATGTTTGTTCACGTTCATCGTGACTTCCACCCAATCCTGCGCCACGTTTGCGTCCAACTGCATCAATCTCATCAATAAATACAATGGCTGGCGCAGCTTTTTTTGCACGGTTAAATAAATCGCGTACACGTGAAGCACCAACACCAACAAACATTTCCACAAATTCAGATCCACTCATATGAAAAAATGGAACGCCAGCTTCTCCGGCAACAGCTTTTGCAAGGAGTGTCTTTCCTGTTCCTGGTGAACCCATGAGAAGTACGCCCTTTGGAATTTTTGCGCCCATGTCAGTAAATTTCTTTGGATCCTTCAAGAAATCAACAATCTCAAGCAATTCTTCTTTTGCCTCTTTTGCACCGGCTACATCTTTGAATGTTTTTTTATTTTTGTCATCTGGTTTTGTCTGTTTTGCTGCACTTTGCCCAAAACTCATCGCACGATTGTTGATACCCTG
>Ga0172379_10011286_pt1 | contig 10660 bp, 9 predicted proteins | sample GrowelOW334metaG_FD_119756 | JGI IMG/M metagenome (GOLD analysis project Ga0172379, IMG submission 119756) | Groundwater microbial communities from an aquifer near a municipal landfill in Southern Ontario, Canada - Groundwater well OW334 metaG | ecosystem: Environmental > Aquatic > Deep... | reverse complement strand
TCGATTCCCCGTGAGGCTACGATCACACATCTTGACAAAAAATAAAATTTATGTTATCATGTTTTGTCCTTTGCTAACCATAGCGAAGGTTGCTACTTTTACAATTTATTTTTTGGAAATTAAGGTGTGTGGTGCTCGTGCAACATTTCGTTCACGTAGCACTTTTGTCGGTAGGCGCTAACCATTAGGAGGTATTATGCGCCGTTCTTTGATTGTCATGACTATAATTTTTCCCCTCATGACCACGACTGTTTCGGCTGCTGGTCTCAAGCAGCCAAAAGTTCACGTTCTCAAAGCCGTATCAAGTGAAGTTCATGGTATGATCGATTTCAATGGCGACGGAACGTCCGAAACTATCGAAATTGTATCAACAATTTCCGTTCACTTTAAATCGGGAATCGTGACAGATCCGATTGCGCACGTGAGTTCGTGGGTTGTATACGATCTCGATGGAGATGGAAAGGACGAGTTGATTCTCGCTGACGCTAACTACAATAGAGGAAACGGCATCGTGGCGGTATTTGCTGAGAAAGATATTTATCGGCTGTATAATGGCGCTGATTGGCGACGCCCTGGCCAGGCCACCTATAGGATGAGCGGCGATGAATTTTGCCATGTCGGTCGTCGGTTGTCGGTCGGTCGTCTGGACGGGCGAATCGGAATCCTGGATGACCGGATCGAGGATGGTTTCCTGGCCTGGTACCCAGTAACATTGACCTCTCAGGCCAACATCTACCCCCCGAAGCCTTCAAAAAAGAAGTAGGGGACGGCTACCGGGTTGGGCTGTTTCGCCAAATGGCGGTTGGGTAGGGGGTGTTCCTCCAGTTGCGTCGTCGTCCCAGTTCTTTTTTTCTCGCCGAGCACCACCTATCCACCTTAGTTTCTAAACAAAAACCAGCTTACAATATTTGTTGCCATTGCTTTAATGTCTGGATAATGGTGTTTAAATTATCAATACAATAGGCTACTAATCCATAACTTTATAAAGTTTGACTTTCTTTATAAAGTTTGCTAATATAGCAACATGACAACACAACAAAAGCTGGTTAGATTGCTAAAAATTACTGGTAAAACACAAACCGAGCTGGCTTTAATGTTGCAAGTAAGTTTTGTAACATTTAATAGTTGGGTAAATGGAAAAAGTGCTCCGCGTAAAGGAGCTCTAGAGAAAATAGATTTGTTATATCAAGAATATACCGGCGTTACAGTAGTTACCGATTCTGAATTAGCAAAAAAGAAACAGCGTATATTAGATTATAAAAAACAATTTCCTAATCCGCTAAAATATATCATTAGCCGGCCAGATATTTATGATACATTTGTACTAGAACTTACCTACCATACTAATAGCATTGAGGGAAGCACTTTTACAGAACCCGAGGTACGAGCAGTGATTTTCGATGGAGTAACTATTCCAGATAAAAGTGTTATTGAACATCAAGAAGCTAAGAATCATCAGGCAGCTTTGGGAAATTTAATGCGCTGGTTAACTGAACATAAACAACCAAAACAAATTACAGAAGACTATATTAAAAAACTACACACTATTTTAATGAATGGTATTCGAACCGATGCCGGTAACTATCGTCGACAGGCTGTGCGCATTATTGACTCTAATGTTCCTACTGCCAATTATTTAAGAGTTAATGACCGCATGCAAGATTTAATGCATAGTATTCATACAGTAACCGCCGAACATATTATTACAGATATAACAAAAATCCATGCTCAATTTGAGCAAATTCATCCCTTTTCAGATGGTAATGGTCGTGTCGGCAGATTACTACTGCATGCTTTGGCATTGCAACATGGCCTGCCTCCAGTACTCATTAAACAAGAAAAAAAACAAGCTTATTATACTTATTTACAAAAGGCTCAACTGGAAGAACAATATATTTTTCTGGAATCATTTATTTATGATGCTGTGTTGGAATCGTATGCTTTATTAGAAAAATAATTATTAACACAGTAGCTTATACTTTTTAGCGACGGCGCTGTTTAGCGCCGTCTGGGGACAAAGGGATTGCTCTTTGGTTTTGGAGTAGTTACAATGACTATTCCAATTATGCATAATCTACTAAAAAAATATTTTGGGTTTGAGCAATTTCGACCGTTACAGGAAGATATTATTACTCATGTTTTAAAACAGCAGGATTGTTTAGTATTAATGCCCACTGGCGGAGGAAAATCACTGTGTTTTCAGTTGCCGGCGTTGGCGTTGCCTGGATTAACATTGGTAATTTCACCGTTAATTGCGTTAATGAAAGATCAGGTGGATCAGCTAAACAGCAATGGCATTGCGGCCGCGTTTTTGAATAGCACACTGACGTTTCCGGAGATTATTGCGGTACAAACTAAAGCCAAACAAGGTGAGTTAAAAATATTATATATAGCCCCGGAACGCTTAGCAGCTATTGGTTTTATGAATTTTTTACAGTCGTTAAACACAAGCTTAATCGCCATTGACGAAGCCCATTGCATTTCCGAATGGGGGCACGATTTTCGGCCCGATTACCGCACTTTAAAACTATTGCGCGCGCAATTTGCTCACGTACCAATTATTGCCCTTACGGCTACGGCTACGGAAAAAGTACGAATTGATATTTTACAACAGCTTAATTTGCGCCAACCACGCACCTTTATTTCCAGCTTTAATCGGCCAAATTTAACGTATAGTGTTTATCCAAAAAAAGACGCGTTTCCTAGGTTATTGGAATTATTAAAACGATATCATGATGAAAGCGTAATCATTTATTGTTTTTCCAGAAAAGACACGGAACAATTAGCTGAATTATTAAATCATTATCAATTTAAAGCGGCGCCTTATCATGCTGGTTTAACCAACGAGGTGCGTAAACAAACGCAAGAGCAGTTTATTCGGGATCAGATAAATATTATTACCGCTACCATTGCCTTTGGCATGGGTATCGATAAGCCCGATGTGCGGCTAGTCGTGCATCAGGATTTACCAAAATCGGTAGAAGGGTATTATCAGGAAACGGGGCGGGCTGGCCGCGATGGTTTGCCGGCTGAATGCGCGTTGTTTTTTTCGTATGCCGATAAACGCAAGCAGGCTTATTTTATTAATCAAATCAGTAACGTAGCCGAACGCGAAAAAAGTTGGCAGCAATTAGAGCAAGTTCTGCAATACGGTTCATTACAACAGTGTCGGCGCGGATTTTTGTTGCGCTATTTTGGCGAACAGTATCAAGTAAAAAATTGTGCGGCCTGTGATGTGTGTAAAAATGAAGTAGTGAATTTACATGCAGAAACAGCTAGCTATGATACGGGTTTATTTAATGAATTACGTACGTTAAGAAAACAGTTAGCCGAGCAGTTAGGTGTGCCGCCCTATATTATTTTTGGCAATGCTAGCTTGCAAGAAATGGCTACTTATTTTCCGCAAAGTGAAGCAGCACTAATAAATATTACTGGAGTAGGTAATACAAAACTCACACAATTTGGGAAGGTTTTTTTAGATGTAATTAGAGCGTATGCTAAAAAGAATAATTTAACAGAAAAGATTAAATCAAACATAATTACACCAATTGATAAATTAGATACCTTTATTTACAAAGATTCTACGTACGATAAAACCAAACAGTTACTATTACAAAAACTAGCTCTTAACGAAATAGCTAAACAGCGCCAGTTATCAGTAGGCACTATTATTAGCCATATTGAGAAACTAGTTAAAGCCGATCCACAGATGGATATTACTTATTTAAAACCTATTGCGCCGCGCTTAAAAATAATCGCGCCGGTTTTTCAGCAAACCGGTGGTTTAGCTTTAAGTCCGGTGCGCGCTATATTAGGCGAAGATTTTTCTTATGACGAATTAAGATTGGCTAGGTTGTTTTTGCCAAGATAGCCTAAGCGGTTATTTTATTTTAACTTTTCTAATAGTGTCGTTTTGATAATCAGACACAAAGGCAAACCGACCTTTTAGCGCTATACCTAATATGCCTGCAAATTCTGTTTCAGTTGAATTGCCGTTTTTATAACCTGGTTTGCCATTACCACTAATAGTTTCTAAGGTATTCTTTTTTAAATTTATCTTACGCAGACTTTTTGAAGCATCGGTAAAATAAAGTTTATTTTTATACCAGTTTACTTCCACTGGTAAATTCATGGTGCCGGTAGCTACCGTACCATCAGTTTCACCACGGCGTTCGGGAGCGCCGGCTACGGTAGTAACATATCCATCGTTGATTCTAATTTTACGGAGAGCATGATTATCTCGATCAGCCACATAAAGATATTCACCGGCATCATCGATGGTTAAGCCAGTTGGGGCGTTAAATTTAGCAGTGTTTACTAAGCCATCGGCAAAGCCAGTAGTAACAGGCGTGCCAGCTAACAAACTAGTTTTTCCAGCATTATCCCCAGTAATTTCAACTTTACGAATTATTTGATTATCCGTATCGGATACATATACATAATTACCAGCTGGATCCATGGCAATACCATAAGGGTGGGAAAACATAGCACAGGTATTATTTTCGTAAGTTGTACCTTTAATAGCAATGCAAGCATCACCTTCTTGATAAATATTATATTGTCCGCCGGTAGTATTAGTTAGACCATAACCGGTTAGTTTTATAACACTATTATTGATAATGTTGACAATTCTAATTCGGTTATTATTTCGATCTACTACATATAATTTAGTTTCATCAGGTGATAGCGTAATAGAGGATGGATCGGAAAATCGACCAGCTGTTCCTACAGCTTCCGGTTCATCATATTTTGGATAATTATCAATTGTATTACCTACTATTGACGTAATATTTTTATCTGGTAATGACAACTTTTTTATTTGATTATTTTCTGAAAAGTAAATGGTTTTTTTATCTTTGCTGAACACTAAATCTTTAGGTCGACCCGGATAACCAGGAGTACCATCAATGCTTTGAAATCGATTCTTGCCAGCATAATAATTCCAAGCGGGATTCAGATAATCATGTTGAGATAAATTTGGAATAGTGCCCGTATAAATTTGGCCACCACCAGTATTGGCAATATAAAGCACATTATTAATAATTGCTAAACCGTGAGCAGAATTCATTTCCATTTCCCATGGTGCCGTGGCACCAAAATAAGAATTGCGTAAAGAATCATCATTATTTGAACCCTGTAATGCAATATATGTTCTAACTACAGCATTATTTTCAAACACCTTGCCACGATTATTTGTATAACTATATTTAAAGGAAATATCCGGATCAATTAACATAATTGAATTATCAGTAGTTACAAATAAATCATCAGCCGATAGGGCGTTGCCTTCAACTAAAGTGATGCCTTGTAGTGTAGGAGTAAAATCTTCATTACCAATCTGGGCGATGGTTTCTAAAGTGCCGGTTTGTAAGGTTACTCTAATTATTTCACTAGTATTAATTAATACGTAAGCATAATCATTAGTTGAGCGCACTGCTAGATAATTTACACCTGGCAAAGCATTTGTAATTAAATGTTGATTACTCCCATCTAAATTACTAGCAAATAAACTATTCGTAGTAGTTTCTGTAAAATATAACGTATTATTTACCACAGCAATACCGATTGGTGCATTAACGTTACTAATAATAGTACTGGTATTACCATCAGCAAATTTTTTGATTTTATTATTGCCGGTATCGGCGATATAAATATTATTATCATTATCTACTGCTACTCCTGCCGGATGAGCAAATTCTGATTTTTTCTTACCAGCCAATACATCACCATAACTACCGTTTCCTACTACAAAATCAACTAATCCGGTAGCGGTATCTATTTTTCGGATCACGTTATTTTGTGTGTCGGCGATATATAAATTACCCTGTTTATCTGCTGTAATCCCTTCTGGAAAATCAAAATAAGCCTCGGTTACGGCTTGAGTACCACGGTAAGTTGGGTGGCCAACTACAGCATGGCTTGTGCCAATAGCGGCCTGTACATTAACTAGCCACAAACTATTTAATACAAATGAACACAATAATATAATAATAGGTTTTTTCATATGAAGATGATTATAACATATACACTTGCCATAAACTAATTTATCCTCTACGGTCAAAGTGAGTCTGGTGTGGATTTTTTCAAAACAATTTTTTTGGAGGACATCAAAAATGTCCAAGCGAACGGTTCTTTTTGTTTTGATTTGTTTTTTGTTTAGTTTTTTTGTTTTTTTTACAGCTTGTGAACCGCCGGACGACGATGACTCGTCTTCGGCACCGGACTGCACGGTGACCGACGAGGTCACCGGCAGCTGGTGGCGGGTTTGGATGATCCAGTGCGGGCTCACAGCCCGCGTGGATGTCCAGACCTGGCCGGACCCGGTTCTCGGGTCGGCCGAAGAGGCCGAGGTGGCTTTTTTCGCGTCGGTCTGTACCGGCGCGAGTTCGCAGGAGTGGTTTTCGGCTCTTCTGACCGTCGAGGGCGACCCTGCCCTCGAGGTAGACTCCATTCAGATGTACAATGCCATCGGCGTCTCGGTGTGGGACAACCTCACGCCGGATTACGACGGCTTTCAGGAGTCGTTCTTCGACTCCTGCCCCGAACCAGCCCGCCATCGCTAAAATCTGCCTTTTTTCCCACCAGCTCATTTTCCCTAATTACTAATTACCACCGCGGCTCTTTTCCTAGAGAAGGGGGGAGCTAAGTATTGCTTAAGCTGAATAAATGTGCTAAGCTAATAATAGCATTTCATTTTTTGTATAATATGATAAAAAAACTGAAACGTATAAAAGTTGAGGAAAAAATCAAAGCCATTGGTTTGCAAGTGTTTACGCCGCGAGAATTTAGAGAAATATTTGCAGTGTCTGCCAATACGGCTTCGGTATTTATTACTAATAATATAAAAAGCGGTTTGTTTATAAAATTACGTAATAATTTTTACATCTTAAAAGACAGCAATCCCGCTTATTTTTTTATTGCCAATAAATTATGCAGTCCTTCTTATATTTCTTTGCAAAGCGCCCTATCTTATTATCAGATTATTCCTGAAGTGGTTTATACCACTACTTCTGTAACTACCAAAATTTCTAAGGAATTTTCCACAATTAAAGGTGATTTTATTTATCATCATATTAAAAGAAATGTATTTACCGGTTATAGTTTAAAATTAATCGATCAAGCTAAAGTGCTAATTGCCGATCCGGAGAAAGCGTTGGCTGATTATTTGTATTTTGTTGATTTAAAACGATTAATTTTAAACGATCGTTTAAAATTGCGGTATATTAACAAAAATAATTTGATAACATATATTAAATTATTTACTCGGCCAGGCATGTTTAAATTAATGGAACAAATATATGCTGAATATAAAAAACCTAGAAAAATTTACTAATCAAACACAAACGTCCGTGCAAAACGTAGTGAGAGAATATTGTCAGCACTTGTTTTTATCTTATCTTTATCAACAAGTTGGTTCAGAAAAAATGTTGTTTAAGGGCGGCACGGCTTTGCGGATAGTTTTTTATAGCGCACGTTATTCGGAAGATTTAGATTTTACCGGAGTTAATATTAAGGCAGCGGAAATAGAAGATATTTTTACCAATACCTTGGTTCATTTAGAGCAGACGGGTATTTCAGTTGAATTGGAAGAAGGCAAGCCAACTAGCGGTGGTTATTTAGGAATTGTTATTTTTCAAGCTTATGGCAAAACTATTCCAGTGCAAATTGAAGTATCATTGCGTAAAGGCAAAAAAAATAAAAGTGAGAGAGCTTTAATTGAAAGTGATTATATTCCGGCTTATACATTAGTGCATTTAGCCAAGACAGATATAGTAGAGGGAAAATTGCAAGCCTTGATTAATCGTCATAAACCAAGAGATTTTTATGATTATTTTTTTCTATTATCCGGTAATTATCCTTTGGTCAAAGAGAAAAAAAATTTATCTTTAGTATTAAAATTATTAGAACAAACCAATATTAACTTTCGTGCCGAATTAAGAGAGTTTTTACCACATAGTCAAGCTATGCATTTACGTAATTTTAAAAAAGTTCTTAGTGATAAGATTAATATGTATCTTAATTAAAAACACGATGTTTTAGTATATAAGTTGCCAAACGCCTTATTTTTGGCTAAGATAGCCTTACTTCTATTATTATATTATGGCGAAAAAACTAGCTAAATTTAGAATAGCCTTATTGTGTGGCGGACCATCGCTCGAGCGCGGTATTTCTTTAAATTCGGCACGCTCGGTGTGTGATCATTTGCAGTCGGAACAAATTGAAATTGTACCTATTTATTTTGATCAAAAAAAACAGCCTTACCAAATTTCTCGTGCCCAATTATACTGCAATACGCCATCGGATTTTGATTTTAAATTACATACTACGGCCAAGCCGTTAAGTAGCGCTGGTTTAAAAACAGTATTAAAAACCGTGCAATTAGCTTTTCCGGTAATGCATGGTGTGTTTGGCGAAGACGGCCAAATTCAAACATACTCAAACAATATCATTGTCCGTATGTTGGCTCACCGGTAGCGGCTTGTCAGCTAGCCTTTGATAAATATAAAGCGAATGAGTTTATTAAACAGCGGGGTTTTTATACAGTACCATCTATTGTTTTAGAAAATAAATCAACCCAACGAACGAAAATAATCACCAGTTTCTTTAAACAACACAAACTAAAACGCGCGATTGTGAAGCCAGCTACGGGCGGTTCTAGTATTGCGGTTTATTCAGTAGCTACGGCTAAATCAGCGTGGTTGCGCGCTAAAGAAATTTTTACCAAAAAAGTGGATACTCGTGTAGTAGTAGAGCCTTTTTGTTCAGGCACAGAATTTACGGTGATTCTGTTAGAAAACAAGCTTAATCAATCCGTGGCTATTTTACCAACGGAAATGGAATTAGATTACAGCGATCACCAGATTTTTGATTATCGTAAAAAATATTTAGCTACGCGCCAGGTTACATATCATTGCCCACCGCGGTTTAGTGATACGGTGATTGCTAATATTCAAGCGCAAGCTGAACAGCTATTTAAATTATTCGGTATGCGCGATTTTGCGCGGCTTGATGGCTGGGTGTTGAATAACGGCAATATTTGGTTTTCGGATATTAATCCTATTTCCGGCATGGAGCAGAATAGCTTTTTATTTATGCAAGCGGCTAGAATTGGCCTAAGTCATCGTGATGTATTACGCTTTATTGTTAATAGTGCTTGTCGGCGTTATGGTATTAAACCGCCACCAGCCGAGCCATTATTAACTACAAAAAAACAAACGGTTAACGTGTTGTTTGGTGGTGATACGGCCGAACGGCAGGTTTCAGTAATGAGTGGTACTAATGTGTGGTTAAAATTAAAACGATCCAAGCTTTATAAGCCACAGCCGTTTTTATTGGATAACAATAATCAGGTGTGGCCGTTGCCGTATGCATTTGCTTTGAATCATACGGTTGAGGAAATTACGCACATGTGTAAAACCGCCAAGCGTGATCAGGCTCGTTTACAGACACTACTCAAACGTGTTCATGTAAAATTACAATTAACCAACCAGGATTATTCCGAAACCTTATTTATTCCTAAGCCAAGCACTTTAATAAATTTTATTAAACAGTCACCGTATGTGTTTATTGGATTACACGGTGGCATTGGTGAAAACGGTACTTTACAGCATTTATTAGAAAAAGCTCATGTGCCATTTAATGGTTCTGGTTCAGCGGCTTCACAGTTATGTATGGATAAATATGCTACCGGACAGGCCTTAGCCAAATTAGAAGCGCAAGGTATTTATACGGCCAAGAAAAAATTAGCCATGCTGGCCGAATTTAAAACATTTACCGCTAACGATTACCGAAAATATTGGCAACAACTTACTCAACAGTTAGATAGCGCTACGGTAATTGTAAAACCAGTCGATGACGGTTGTTCGGCCGGTATTGCCAGATTATACAGCGCTAAAGATTTACAAACCTATTTACAATTTGTGCATGAACAAGCGGCGGCTATTCCGCTTGGTTATTTAACCGAACAACACGGTATTATTGAAATGCCGGCGCGGCGCTTAACGCGATTATTATTTGAACAGTTTATTGTTACTGACCAAGTAAATGTAATAAGTGATAAATTAATTTGGAAACCACGCACCGGTTGGATAGAAGTGACTATCGGGTTATTAGAAGAACGCAAACAATTACGGGCTTTAGCGCCCAGCTTAACCGTAGCCATTGGCAACATTTTAAGTTTAGAAGCCAAATTTCAAGGGGGTACTGGTATTAATATTACGCCGCCGCCGGCACCGTGGGTAAAACCAGCGGCGGTAACCGCTGCCAAACGGCGTATCGAATTAGTGGCCAACACATTAGGCATTCGTGGTTACGCGCGCATCGATGCCTTTATGAATATTAATACCGGCGAACTGATTATTATTGAAGCTAATACTGTACCAGGCCTAACTCCCGCTACCGTTATTTATCACCAAGCCTTAGCCGAACGGCCAGCACTTTATCCAGTGGAGTTTTTGGAGAAGATAATTAAAATTGGCTAGAAACACAGATGTCACTGATAAAATACTGATAGCACAGATAAATACAATTAATTTAGTACTTAGAACCTGCGTGAAAAACCATATTTTCACTCAAGTTTTGTTGAGTACATAATAATACATTTCCAGTATTTTCACAACACGACGTTCAAATCTTTTAATTTTGTGATTTTGTGTTTGGC
>Ga0172379_10011285_pt1 | contig 10662 bp, 10 predicted proteins | sample GrowelOW334metaG_FD_119756 | JGI IMG/M metagenome (GOLD analysis project Ga0172379, IMG submission 119756) | Groundwater microbial communities from an aquifer near a municipal landfill in Southern Ontario, Canada - Groundwater well OW334 metaG | ecosystem: Environmental > Aquatic > Deep... | reverse complement strand
GATATCGTCGGAGATGATCAGCCAGTTATTGGCCAGGGCCAACTTTGCCACCGCCTCAAGGGCCTTGGCCGAGAACACGGCGCCGGTGGGGTTGGAAGGGCTGTTGAGAATAATGGCCTTGGTTTTCGAGGTGGCGTAGCGGGTGAGCAACTCTTCGCTCAGGTCAAAATCGTTGGCCTCGGAGAGCGGCACCTCCACCGGCGTAGCGCCGGCCAACAGAACGATGGGCGGATAGGAGACCCAATACGGGGTCGGGATCAGCACCTCATCGCCAGGGCCAAACAGGGCCTGGGCCATGTTGTAAAGCCCGTGCTTGCCGCCGCAGCAAACCTGAATCTGATCGGGCTCATAGCTCCAGCCCTTGTCTTGAGACAGCCTGCTGGCAATAGCCTCCCGCAGTTCAGGGATGCCAGGCACCGCAGTGTAGCGGGTGAAACCTTCGTCGATGGCTTTTTTCCCGGCCTCGCACACATGGGCAGGGGTGTCAAAATCCGGCTCGCCCACGCTGAAATTGAGGATGTCAGCGCCCGCCGCCTTCAGGGCCTTGGCCTTGGCGTTCACGGCCAGGGTGGGGGAAGGCTTGATCTGCTTGACTCGTTGTGCAAGACTAATTTCCGCTTCCATTTTCTTTCCTTGTAATGGCGTTTGGTAATTATCCAGCTTGAAGCCGGAAAGTGAAAAAAACCACGGAACGTAACTGTTCAGCAGCGCCGCTTCACTGCTGCCGCAGATGCGCGACAGAGGCCTGAGAGCTATACAATTGAATTGGTATGCGCTCAGGCCGATAACAGCTCTAAGCGAGCACTGCGAGACTGCGAAGCATATGCGGTGCTGCTGAACAGTTACGGCGTTTGCAAAAAAGCTCCGACAGTCACCGCCACGAAGCCAACTTAGTACAAAACAGTCTTCAGGGTCAAACCCTTGGCAGGCGCGGTTGCTCCAGCCAAAGCCCGATCCCGGCCAGCCACGATCTCCTGAAAATCAAGGGGTGTCAACCGTCCACGGCCCACGTCAAACAGGGTGCCGACAATGTTGCGCACCATATGCCGTAAAAATCCATCCCCGGCGATGATCAATCGATACACCTGAGAGTCTTTTCCCTCCTCGGCAAGACGGGCGGAAAAAATGGTGCGCACGGCCCCCCTACCACCGGTAATGGACAAATCACGGGACCCGGATGCCTCAAAACTGCTAAAATCATGGGTTCCAATCAGCATCGGTAGACAGAGGCGCACGGTTCCGCAGGCGAAAGACCCACGAACCTGGGCGGCATAGAGCCGCGAGCAAGGTGGCAGAATCTCCGTGACAATAAAGGTATACACATACACCTTGCCCCTGGCGTTATAACGCGCATGAAAATCGTTGGCAACCTTTTCAGCGGCCAGCACCCGGATAGCCTGGGGCAGCATGCCGTTCAACCCCCTCACCAAGCCGGAAAGCGGAATGGCCGCCACTGTCTGGAAATTGGCCACCATGCCCTCGGCATGCACCCCGGCATCGGTGCGACCAGCCCCATGAAGGGTGGAGACCGGAACCTGGGTCAGGCGGGCAAGGGCCTCCTCCACGACCTGCTGAATGGTGGTTTGCCCCAACTGTCTCTGCCAACCAGCGTAACCAGTCCCGTCGTAGGCAAGGACAAGCTTGATGTTTCGCACTACTGCGCTTTACGGAAAAAGGGAAACGATTCTAAGTCCGGTATTCTCCGGAAAGCCGCACATAAGATTCATGTTCTGCACGGCTTGCCCGGAGGCACCCTTGACCACGTTATCTATGACGGACAGGATGACAACCCGGCCGGTGCGCGGATCGAACTTGGTGCCGATATCACAGTAATTGCTGCCTCGAACATACTGGGTCGCGGGATACTGACCAACTTGGCAGACCCGGACAAACTCTTCCTCGCGATAAAAATCCTGATAAAGTTCGGTCAAACCAGGGAGCGCTTTGCCAGCCTTAGCATAAATCGTACTGAGAATGCCCCGGGACATCGGCACCAGATGCGGGGTGAAAGATACCGTTACCGACTTGCCGCACAACCCGCCCAACTCCTGCTCGATCTCCGGGGTATGACGATGCTCACCGACCTTGTATGCCTTGAAGCCATCGGCCACCTCACAGTAGAGCGAGCCTACCTGCGCCGCCCGCCCTGCCCCGGAGACCCCTGATTTCGAATCAATAATAATGGTTTCAGGATCAACAAGCCCCGCCTTAAGCAACGGTGCAAGCCCAAGGATCACACTGGTCGGATAGCAGCCCGGATTGGCAACCAGCTGCGCCTTGCGGATCGCCGCCCGATGCAACTCAGGCAGGCCATACACCGCTGTGGCCAGCAGATCTTTGGCGCTGTGGGCCTGGTACCACTGCTCATAGACTTGCGCATCATGGATACGGAAATCTGCGGAAAGATCAACGACCTTCTTGCCTGCGGCCACCAGCTGCGGCACGATATCCATGGCGGTTTGATGGGGCACGGCGGTAAAGAAAAAATCAGCCCGATCAACAAGCGCCTCAACCTGGAGATCTTCACAGAGGATGTCGGCCCGGCCCTGCAAGCTGGGAAAAATCTGAGAAAGCGGTTTCCCCGCATATTGCCGGGAGGTCGCCACCGTCAACTCTACCTCAGGATGATTGCACAGTATCCGGGCAAGCTCCGCCCCGGTGTATCCGGAAGCCCCGACAATGCCGATTCGTACCATCTTTTCCTCCACTCAGCTTGCAGCCAGAAGGCTGCCTGACCCAGGCCAAAAAAAATCAGGGGAAGAGCGATAAGCGCCTTCCCCTGATGAGATATACAATGGTGTCCGTGATATTGACAAGGCAATACCAGGCAACGATTAACGCTTGGAGAACTGGAACCTTGCCCGGGCGCCCTTCTGACCATATTTTTTCCGTTCTTTCACGCGCTGATCACGGGTCAGAAAACCCGCTTTTTTCAAGGCGCCACGGTGCTCGGGGTCAACAACCAGCAGAGCACGGGAAATCCCGTGCCGCAAAGCCTCGGTCTGGGCAATCTTGCCGCCGCCTGTCAAGGTGGCAAGGATATCAAACTTTGCCGCAGTGTCGGTCAAGGCCAAAGGCTTTGAAATCTTCTGCAGGTAGTCAAAGCCGCCGCCGAAATAATCCGGGACGCTCATCTTGTTGACCTGGATGTTACCGGAACCCGGCCTCAACCACACCCGGGCAATAGCGGTCTTTCTTTTTCCAGTCGCGTAAAAACTATTATCTGCCATGTTCAAGCTCCATTATCCTGTTTTAAAAGGGCAGGATTTTATAATTCCAGAGACACAGGCTGCTGAGCGCTATGGGGATGATCCGCTCCGGCATATACCTTTAATTTCTTCAACTGATGGCGTCCCAAGGTGTTTTTGGGCAACATGCCGCGAACAGCCTTGCGCAACAGCTCTTCCGGCTTTTGCTCCAGAAGTACCTTGGCAGTCTTTTCCTTCAAACCGCCCATAAAACCGGAGTGATGACGATACATCTTGTCATCCCATTTCTTGCCGGTCAGACGAACCTTTTCCGCATTGATCACAATGACAAAATCACCGACATCAAGAAAGGTGCAGTAATTAGCCTTGTGCTTGCCGCGCAAACGCGTGGCAATCTCGGAAGCCAAACGACCAAGCACCTTATCCTGAGCATCAACGATCAACCACTTGCGCTCAATATCTTTGACCGGGGTCAAATATGTCTTCATTTCAAATCCCTCGCAAAACTCTATTAAAGAATAGGTCTATATAAGTCAAAATGGCCCGTTCTGCCATAAAAAAATGCAGACGGGCTGTCGATCAATGCAAATAGGCTCACAGACTTGAGCCGTAAGCAAAATATGGAGCGGGAAACGAGATTCGAACTCGCGACTTCAACCTTGGCAAGGTTGCACTCTACCACTGAGTTATTCCCGCTCATTTTCAGTATGTGAAAAGCGCCAGATGTATAACAATGTAAAAAAGGGTTGTCAACAAAAAATCGGCACACCACGATCTTTTTATCCTTTGAACCACCACATCCTCCTAAGCGGCAAAACGATCTATAATATTTTGTTATTACAATCTTTTATCTGAAAGGTATCGGGATTCCTATTGCCTCCATCTGCTACATCTTGGTATAAACAGTCATCTTTGCTTTTTTTACTTATATTTTTTCTATCGAAGATCCTGGCTATGGCCCAAGAAACCAGACAATTACAGGAGCTGCACCATGGTAGTAGCACAAAAAAACCGCCAAAGCGAAGTGAAACGCAAAACCAGAGAAACCGATATCACCCTCTCTTTCACCCTTGACGGTACCGGCCAGGTCCATTGCGCCTCAGGTGTGCCTTTTATGGACCACATGCTCACCCTCTTTGCCGTGCATGGTTTTTTTGATCTTACCCTCCACGCCTCCGGAGACACGGAGATTGACGGGCATCACACAGTTGAAGACCTGGGAATCTGCCTGGGGCAGGCCCTAAAAAAAGCCTTGCACGATTTTGGCGGTATCAGACGTTACGGCTTCAGCGCGCTACCTATGGATGAGACGCTGGTCCGGGTAACTCTGGATTGCTCCAACAGACCCTATCTCCATTACGGTGTTCCATTTCTTGAGCAAAAGGTTGGCGACTTTGACACCCAATTGGTCAAGGAGTTTCTGCGCGCCTTTGCCCTGCACGGCGGTCTGACCCTTCATGTAGAAATGGCCCACGGCGAGAACACCCACCATATTCTCGAAGCAATCTTCAAGGCCCTGGGCCGGGCCCTTGACGAGGCAACTACCATGGATCCCCGCGCCAAGGGCCCTGTCTCATCCAAAGGGTCCTTATAATTTTTCATTCTGGAGAAATCATCGTGACACTCTGCAAACCGTATACCGTTTTTCTCGCAAGCCTGACCGTGCTCATCCTCTTTTCCGGCTGCGCACGAACAACCGCCCAGATACAGCCCGAAGATTTACTCCCGGTAAAAACAATCATCGTGCTACCGGTGGAAATTGTCCCGGATGGCCAGAGCAGCCGCTCGCCCAAAGAAATACAGCAGCTTGAAAAAGGCCAGAAACTCGTTGACACCATACTAGCGGAATATTTTTCCGGCAGGGAAGATATCTCCCTGCTCACGCCAGGACAACGTGATGCCCTTGATAAAGACATGAATCGTTGCCGGACAACCGCAGCGGTCACCATCTGCCGGACCAAGCAGGCTGACGCCGTCTTCCTTTTCACCCTGCAACGCTTTACCGAACGAGAAGGCACCGAATATTCCATTGTCACCCCAGCCTCTGTCGCCTTTGATTATAAACTCATCCAGGCGGAAACAGGCCAGACCATATGTTCCGGGGTTTTCAATGAGACACAGCAACCCCTGCTTGCCAACATGTTCCAGTTTTTCAAAAAAGCGCAGCGGGGTATTAAATGGCTCAGCGCCGAGGAACTTGTCCGTGACGGCCTCCAGCAAAAAATTACCGACTGCCCCTATCTGAAAAAATAGTCCTGCCCGTGTTCGCCATTCCCAAGCAGCTCAATCACCTTGTCGGTCGGGCCATGCATCTTTACCAGATGCTGGCCGATGGCGACCGGGTGATGATCGCGGTGTCCGGTGGCATCGACAGCCTGGTACTCACCTGGCTACTGAAGGAATGGCGCCACAAGGCACCTATTCGCTATGAGCTTCTGGCAGTGCATCTCGACATGGGGTTCGGCGGCGCGGAATACAATCTGGTCAGAGAACAGCTCTGCCGCTTCGACCTGCCCATACTGATGGAACGGACTGACTTCGGCCACAAGGCGCTCACCGCTGAAAATGGCAAAAATGGTTGCTATCATTGCGCCCGCCAGCGCCGCAACCGCCTTTTCTCACTGGCCCAAGAACATCACTGCAACAAACTCGCCTTCGGCCACCACCAGGAAGATATCATCGAGACGTTTTTCCTCAACTTGTTCTACGGAGGCAATCTCAGCGCCATGGCGCCAAAACAGGAATTGTTCGGCGGCAAGCTTGCCCTTATCCGTCCCCTGGCCATGGTGGAAAAAAAACGCATCGTTGAGTTAGGCCGAAAATTGGGCATTACCGCCGTGTCCAATCCCTGCCCTCTTGCCGCAGACTCCCGCAGGGAAAAAATCCGGGGCTGGCTCACCCCCCTGTACGAAACGGAACCCGCGCTCAAAGCCACCATCTTTGCAAGCCTCGGCAATGTAAGACCCGACTATCTGCTCACTCCCCTGGGTGCCCCGAACCCAGCCGACGACCTTTAAACACCTCATTTCCCCAGAACCACTCCGCGCCGCCCATCAAGCTACGCGAAAATAGCCGCCCTCCTACTCCACAGAACACACGTTTTTCCCGTTCAATTTGCACTTGACATCCACCTAACAATAAAATACTACAGTGCGACATGGACAGGTCAGGAAATAATTCCTTGCTGGTTCAACCGAAGAACCATGCGGGGTGCATGGCGTACTATTCATTATTTTTTCGGAGGAAACCCATGATAAAATTTTTTCTTTCAACATTGTGCGGGTGTTTATGCTGGACGACCATCGCTTTTGCCGCCGTGGATATCAACAAAGCCACAACGCAAGAGCTTGTCGGTTTGCAAGGCATTGGCCCGGCCAAGGCTCAGGCCATTGTCGAGTATCGGCAAAAAAATGGCCAGTTCAAATCAACAAAAGACCTGGCCAAGGTAAAAGGCATCGGTCCCAAGATCGTGGAAAAATTGGGCAACGGCATCACAGTTACAAAGTAAGCAACCAACAAACCACCATGCACCCCAGCCAAAAAGAAAGGGGGGGACGAAGAGGGAATCCCTCCCGCCCCTTCGCCTATCCGTTGAGCAATCTAGCCATATCCTTGGCAAAGTAGGTGATGATGATATCCGCGCCTGCCCGCCTGATGCTGAGCAGGCTCTCATACATAACCTTTTCCCCGTCGATCCAGCCATTGGCCGCAGCGGCCTTGATCATGGCATACTCGCCACTTACGTGGTAGGCGGCGATGGGCAGGTCGAACTCATCCCGCAAGCGACTGATCACGTCCAAGTAGGCCATGGCCGGCTTGACCATCAGGATGTCCGCACCCTCTTCCACATCCAGGGTCGCCTCCCGCAACGCCTCCCGCACGTTTGCCGGGTCCATCTGATAGGACTTGCGGTCGCCATGCTGGGGTGCGCATGCCGCCGCATCCCGAAAAGGCCCGTAAAACGCAGAGGCGTATTTCACGGCGTAAGACATGATCGGCACCATATGAAAATTATTCTCATCAAGAATCCCGCGAATCTCGGCAACCCTGCCATCCATCATGTCCGAAGGAGCCACCATGTCGGCCCCGGCCTGGGCATGGGAAAGCGCGGTTCTGGCAAGCACCTCCAAGGTGGTATCGTTATCCACCACATCATCAATGATGATCCCGCAATGACCATGGCTGGTGTACTCACACAGGCAGACATCGGTGCAGACCGTGAGCGCAGGCGCCGTGTTCTTCAACTCCTTGATGGCCCGCTGGATGATGCCGTCCTTGGCATGCGCCCCGGAGCCTTTGGAATCCTTCTTGTCGGGCAGGCCGAAGAGGATGACCGAGTTCACCCCCAGCCCCATGCACTCTTTGGCTTCCTTGGCCAACTGGTCAACGGAGATCCGAAACACTCCGGGCATGGATGGCACTTCTTCCCGGACGCCCTTGCCAGGCATAACAAAAAGAGGATAAACAAGATGGGCCGGAGAAATACTGGTCTCCCGGATAAGCGCCCGAAAGGTTTCGTTCTGTCTGAGCCTGCGGGCCCGGTATTCAGGGAAAATCATGGTCGCTACTCTCCTTTTCTCTGCTGGGGAAAGGCTTTCACCAGCTTTTATTCAACCTTAAAAGTCTCACCTACCAGGGTATTGATATAGCGTTCCGGCATATCAACCCCCTCCTTGGGAATAACCACCTGCGCGACCCCCTTTTTCTGCCCCATGAGCCGCAGGCCGTACTCCATGGCCTGTAAAATTTGGGCGCACGAGGATTGAATGGTCTCCAGGGTCCGCGGCTCCCGGGTCAAAAGCCGGTCAACCGCCTCTTCGCTGAACGTAACCATTATCCCGCATTTTTCGCTGATCTCCGCCTCACAGCGGTGGATGGTCTGAACCAGCAGGATGAAGGTGTCGCAGACCTCGCGGGGATCCACATCCTGGTCCTGGCTCTCCTTGGCCATGAGTTGCAGACGCTTGGGGGTGGTGAGCACTTGGTGGTCTTCCAGATAACTCCCCATCCGCTTCAAGATGAAGCCGATCAAGCGCTCATACTCCGCCGCCTGCAACGCCTCAAAACGGGTTCGGTGCTCCGTCTGCACCCTGGCCTCCATCAACAGCCTTTCAAGTACAATGGCCGGCGAACGCACCATCTCCACATCCACCACAAGGTAGCGAATGTTGGTGGAAGGCAATTTTTTCTCGTAGTGGAGCAAAATCTTTTCCATGACACTGACCAGCCCCCGGGCTCCGGTTCGTTCCAGCTTGGCAAGCTTGGCGATTTCGCGCAGCGCCGCGTCTTCAAACTGTAGATTGACACCGTACACCCGAAAATCCTGTTTCTTGGCAACCACGATGGAGCTGTTGGGATTGGCCAGAATCTCGTAAAAATCATCTTCGCTCAGTTCATCAAGCACAGCGATAACCGGCAGCCGCCCGACGAACTCGCTTTCAAAGCCAAACTCGACCAGATCCTCCGCCTTAACCTGCTTGAGAAAACGCCCGGTGGTTTTCACCGAGGTCACCGAGCTTTCAAAACCCATAGATTGCTGCTGCACCCGCTTCTTGATGATATCCTCAAGCCCGGCAAAGGCGCCGCTCATGATAAAAAGGATATTTTTGGTATTGACCAGGCGGCGTTCTCGCTTGCCCGTTGCCCGGTACTGTTCGATGGCCTCGATCTGCGAGACCGGATCATGGGCAACCTTGAGTTCGACCTCGGTTTCCTCCATGGGCTTGAGCAGGGCGCGCTGCACCCCGGTGCGGGAGACATCGGCCCCGATCCTGAATGGGCTGGCGGCGATCTTGTCGATTTCATCCAGGTAGATGATGCCGTACTGGGCCCGCTCAATATCCCCGTCCGCCTCCCGGACCAAATCGCGGACCAGATCCTCCACATCCCCGCCCACATAGCCTGTTTCGCTGAACTTGGTGGCGTCGCCCTTGATAAAGGGCACCCCGAGGTGCCGAGCGATGAGCTTGATGAGGAAGGTCTTGCCAACCCCGGTGGGGCCCATCAGCAGAACATTACTCTTGATCTGCCCCATATTGCGCCTGGCCTGCCTCGGCTTGGCCAGGGCGTAGCTGATCCGGTTGAAATGGGTGCAGATTTTGGTGGCAAGAATGGCCTTGGCCTCATCCTGCCGCACCACATACTCGTCGAGATAGGCGATAAGCTCTTCCGGATGGGTGTCGAAATGAAAATCCGCCGCACCGCCTGCGGACGGCTGCCCCGCCTCGCTCTCCTCGCCCTGGGCCATGGGCAGCAGGCCGCTGGAGATGATCTTCACCTTCTGCCCGTACTTTTTCGTAAGATACTCCCCGATCTCCTTTTCCAGCGCCTTCTGGTCGGGAAGATTGGTCTCGTGTTCGCTCATGGCATCCTCTCAGATCTCAAGGAAATCAGCAGGTTATTCGTGATAGTCTCGTAAAAAGTCATGCCGGGATGGCTAAGCAAAAAGGCCCAAAAACAAGGCGCACAAATACTGAGGAATGAGGAGTACCCCGGTACGTCGCAGTGACGATGGATGCAGCGCAACGCAGTCTTTGGGCCTTTTTGCGACGCCATCATTCTTCGTCCAGGGACAGGGACTTCATCTTTCTATGCAGATGACTGCGCTCCAGGCCAATTTGTTCCGCAGTCTGAGAAATATTCCCCTCATTGCCGGCAAGACGGGCCTTGAGAAAATCCCGTTCAAAAATCTTCTTGGCCTCTTTATAGCTCAAGGAATGGTAGAGCCCCTCCAAACCGCCAGTCAATGGTGTGCCTTCTGTCGGAGCAATACCGAGCAGCTGCCCGACCATGGCCGCGTCCACCGTTTCCTCTGGGCACATGATCATGACCCGCTCGACAAAGTTACGCAGCTCCCGGACATTGCCTGGCCATCCGTGCTGCATCATGGCCTGTAGCGCCCCAGGACTGAACGTCTTTTCCCCCAACCCTTTTCTTGCATTGTCCGCCAGAAAATCTACGACCAGCAGAGGAATATCTTCCCGTCGTTCCCGCAGCGGCGGCACCTGAATAGGCACCACGTTGAGCCGGTAATAGAGATCCGCCCGGAAAGTGCCGTTTTCGATCTCCTGCTCAAGATCCTTGTTGGTGGCGGCCAGGACCCGAACCTCGACCTGGATGGTTTTCGAGCCGCCCACCCGCTCAAATTTTTGTTCCTGAAGGATACGCAGCACCTTGGCCTGGGTTTTGAGACTCATGTCGCCGATCTCGTCCAGAAAAAGCGTGCCGCCGTCGGCCAGATCGAACTTCCCCCGTCGGCTGGCCGTGGCTCCGGTAAAAGAGCCCTTCTCATGGCCGAACAGCTCGGACTCGATCAGCTCTTCCGGGATGGCGGCGCAGTTCAGCTCAATCATCGGCTTGGCCGCATTTTTTGACAACCGGTGGATGCTCTGGGCCACCAACTCCTTACCGGTGCCATGCTCACCCCGAATCAAAACCCAAGCCTCGGTGGGCG
>Ga0172379_10011284_pt1 | contig 10663 bp, 8 predicted proteins | sample GrowelOW334metaG_FD_119756 | JGI IMG/M metagenome (GOLD analysis project Ga0172379, IMG submission 119756) | Groundwater microbial communities from an aquifer near a municipal landfill in Southern Ontario, Canada - Groundwater well OW334 metaG | ecosystem: Environmental > Aquatic > Deep... | reverse complement strand
GACATAAACGCGTTCGTGGAACTTACCGGAGACGACAATCCGATTCACACGGACGATGTGATTTCGGCGCGGACACATTTCAAGAAAAGGACGGCGCACGGAATGCTCAGCGCGTCTTTTGTCTCGACGATAATCGGGACAAAACTGCCCGGTCCCGGCGCTCTGTGCGTTTCGCAGGCGTTCGATTTTCTGAGGCCGGTCTGGATCGGCGACGTGATCAGGATAACAGCGACAGTGAAGCAGAAATCTGAATCGCAGAAGACGATAGCGCTCGATCTGAAGGTGACGAATCAGAACGGGCAGGAAGTTGTGATAGGAAGAGGAATAGTGAAGACGCTCGATATTGACGAGGGGGAGCACGAGATGAACGAACGGACAAAAGGCGCGGCGATAGTGACCGGCGCAGGCCGCGGGATCGGCGCGGAAACCGCCTATCTGTTAGCCATGAAGGGATATAAGGTGGTCGTGAATTATCTCGAAAACCGGGGTAAGGCCGAAGCGACCGCTAACCGCATAACGGAGGCGGGCGGCGAAGCGTTTGTGTATCAGGCCGACGTCCGCGATCCGGAACAGATCGCGCGGATGGTTGAAGCGGCGCAGGCGCGGTTCGGCAACATAGACGTACTCGTCAACAATGCAGCGTCGACGCTCGGACAGGAACAGTTCGACGAACTTGAATGGGAGAGCGTGGCGGCGCAGATTGATGTGAATCTGAAGGCCGCGTTTCATGCGTGCAAGGCGGTGTTGCCGGGCATGGCGGAGCGTAAATACGGAAAGATAATCAACATTACATCGGCAGCGATAGACAGCGCGCCGCCGGCGAAGATGCATGCGTTTGTCATTGCTAAATCGGCGCTGAAGGCGCTGACGAAGACGCTCGCGGCGGAATACGGGCCGAAAGGCGTGAACGTCAACGCGGTCGCGCCGGGAATGACGGAGACCGAGCTGATCGCTGATACGCCTGAGAAAACGAAAATGGTCGCCTCGATGCAGACGCCGCTGCGGCGGCTTGCGGCGCCGGAGGATGTCGCCCGCGCAGTCGTTTTTCTCGCGAGCGACGACGCGTCCTACCTTACCGGCGAAACAATCAGGGTTTGCGGCGGACAGATAATGCTTTGATTTCGTGTGGCGGATTTAATGAGCGCAGATAAACAAATAAATTACGCGGAACTGGAGTTCGCCGGGGCAATCGCCGGAGTCGCGAAATTCGAAAGCGACCCGCCGGAAGGCGCGGTTCCTTACAAAATCGCATTTCTTCGAAACATTACGCTCGATCCTGTTGTTCCCTATCTCGAATATCTCTGCTGGCAAAGCAATTTGAAGCCTGAAATATACATGTCCGGTTTCGATGTCGCTATGCAGGAGGCGGCGGACTCGCGAAGCGGGCTGTTCGAGAATAACCCGGATCTTATTGTCGTTGCGCTCACGTTGGATCTGCTTTCCGAGCCGATAAGCCGCCGGTTCGCTTCTCTCTCCGGGGTGGATGTCGCGGCTGCGGCGGACCAAGTCGCCGGTTTCATGGTAAGCGTTCTCGAAAACATCCGAAAAAAATCCAGAGCCGCGATAATTGTTCACAGTTTCGAGACGCCCGCTTTTCCGGCGTACGGCATATTAGACTTCCAAAACGCGGGCCGCCAAACCGGGACGATTGCGGGGCTGAACGCCCGGCTTGCAGAAGATGCGTCACGTATCGGCAATTGTTATATTTTAAGCGTCGACAATCTCATCGCCAGGGTTGGGCGCGAAAAGTTTGCCGATCCGCGCATGTGGCACATGGGTAAAATTCCATATTCGAGAGAGGCATGGAAGGCCGTTGCGGCCGAGTATGCGAAATATATACGAGCTTTGCGAGGCAGGAACAAAAAATGTCTCGTGCTGGACTGCGACAACACGTTGTGGGGCGGCGTAGTCGGCGAGGACGGAATAAACGGAATAAGAATCGGAGAAAATTTTCCCGGCTCCTGCTATAGGGATTTTCAACTCGCGGTTCTGAATCTCTACCACAGGGGCGTTATACTTGCGGTATGCAGCAGAAACAACGAAGAGGATGCGCTTGAGGTTTTCGACAAGCATCCGGACATGGCGCTGCGGCGCGAGCATTTCGCTGCGATGCGGATCAACTGGAATGACAAGGCTTCGAACATAAAAGAGATACAGGAAGAGCTGAACATCGGGATGGACAGCATCGTGTTCGCAGACGACAGCGGTATGGAAGTGGAGATGGCGGGAAGAATGCTGCCGGAATTGACAACGATTCTGTTGCCGAAGGATGCGTCGCGATATGCGGAAACGATATCGAATTGCGGGTTCTTCGACGCGCTGGCGATTTCGGATGAAGACCGGAACAGAGGGCGGATGTACCGCGCTGAATCCGAAAGGAAACAGTTAAGCGCGTCTTACAGCGATGTCGGAGAATATCTGCGCTCGCTCGACATCGATATAAAAATAACGCGGGCAGATTCATTTTCCATGCCCCGCATCGCGCAGCTTATGAGCCGGACGAATCAGTTTAACCTGGCCGGGAAACGCTATACGGAGACTGAAATCGCCGGGCTCGCCTCAACGGACGGCTGTGACGTACTGTGCCTTCAGTACTCCGATCGTTTCGGAGATATGGGGATAGTCGGCGCGGCTGTTTTGATACATGAGCCCGGCGTCGCGACGATTGACTCGTTTCTGCTTAGCTGCCGCGCGCTCGGCAGGAGAGTCGAGGATTTGCTGCTCGCAGAGTGCCTGAAAATCTCGAAAAACAAAAACGAGGTCATTGTAAAAGGCATATACGCGCCGTCGAAGAAGAATTCGCAGACTGCGGATTTTTACTTGAAGGCCGGGTTTGTGAAGGACTTTGAAAAAGACGGGAACGTACATTTCGTTTTCGACACAGAAAGAAAGAATATCAAAACGCCGGACGTTTTCAAAACGGTCGCGGTTGCGATATAGGGACAAGCGATGGAAGAAAAAGTAAAAGAGATAATGGCGAGGATATTCGAGATTCCGGCAGGCGGCATAGGAGACGACGCGTCGCCTGACACGATAGAGCAATGGGATTCGCTGCATCATCTACATCTCGTGCTCGCGCTCGAAGAGTCGTTCGGCGTGATGTTCAGCGAAGAGGAAATAATCGAGATGTTGAATTTCAAGCTGGTTATAATGACCCTGAAAGAGAAAATTGCTTAATGACAGATGTAGCGCTTTTATTTCCAAAATCATGGGTAGGCAATAATATCGGGCGAATGCCGCTGACATTTCTGCATCTCAACGGCTATCTGAAGGCAAATACGGATATCAAAGCTCAGATATTCGATGAATCCGTGCACGACGTCGCCGCCGAGCTTAAGAGGCTGAAAGAGCCTCCCGTGTGCATCGGCATTTCGTGCATGACCGGAATTCAGATCAAGCACGGCCTCGAACTCGCAAAGTCGGCGCGTGAAATATTTCCAGGAACGCCGATTGTCTGGGGAGGATGGCACCCGACGCTGCTGCCCGACAACTGCCTCGAAAACCCGCTCGTGGACTTCGTTGTTCGTGGCCAGGGCGAGCGCGCGCTGACGGAACTTGTCGGCGCGTTGCGCGGGAACGGCGCCGGGATCGAGTCGGTTTCAAATCTGTCGTATAAGAAAGACGGAGTGAACACGCACAATCCATCGCACGGAGTGGTGGATTTCCTGAAGGATTTGAAAGTTGATTATACGGTGATTCCGTTTGCAAAATATCTGCGGCCGCAGACGCTCGGCGATCACGCCACGGGCGTGATATCGAGCATGGGATGCCCGTTTCACTGCGGTTTCTGCTCTGTGGCCGAGGTTTACAAACAGAAATTCTTTTTCCGGAATGTCGAGTTTCTGCTCGATGAAATCGAATGGATGGTTAAAGAGCACGGTGTCAACTACTTCAGATTCGACGACGACAACCTGTTCATCAAGAAGGAGCACACCCGGGCATTGTGCGCCGGAATCCTCGAACGAGGGCTGGACGTGCAGTGGGACGCAGGCGCGCACGCGTCGCTGATCAACAAGGCTTTTGACGATGATACAATTTCGCTCGCCAGGCAGGCCGGCTGCAAGATGATATATATCGGAGCAGAATCGGGTTCAGACGCCGCGCTGAAACAGATACAGAAAAAGAGCACGGTCGCCGATTCGCTACTGTTTGTAAAAACGATGCATAAATTCGGAATCAGGCCGGAATTGTCTGTGATGGTTTCGTTTCCCAAAATGGATATTGACGACGTTAAATACACGTTCGACATGTTATTTGAAGCGCGCGAATTAGCGCCGGAAGTCGGACTCAGGATATTCCCATACACTCCTTATCCCGGCACGCGGATGTATCAGGATGCGATTGAGGCTGGATTCATTCCGCCGGCGACGATGGAGGAGTGGGCCGGTCACTGGCTGACAAATTTCAGGGGTCCGTGGACGAAAAAATCACTTACCGGTTTTTTAAAGCATTTTCAGGCTTATTATTTTCCATATTCCGGAGAACAGGTTATGGGGAAAAGCAGGCTGAAGTATTTGCTTCGGCTCATACTGCATCCGATAGCCGCGTGGCGCGTTCGCCATAAATTCTATTTTCTTCCTCTCGACGCAATGTTAGTCACGTGGATGCGCCGCAAGGATTTTTAGATTCTGTCGAATTTCTCATAAAATTGAATGCGGGATGGTCAGGGAAGAGGAAAGGGCGGGACTTTCAGTCCTTCGATTTTATTAAGATATGCGGTTAAGCCTTTTTGATAATGGTAGAAGATGCAGAGCCGGTAAGCGAACCGGCGAATCGGACAATTGAGCGGATTCAGCTCGAGCAGCGGCACAATAGGCCTGATAAATCTGTATGCCATCCCGAGCGCTGCGCGGAATGCAGAAGCGCGCAAACCGCTCCTCCGGACCATGTCGATTTTCAGATATTCGCTTAATTCCGGATGCCTTTTGTAAAAAACGACGGCTGTTGCGCCAGCCAGCTCTCGTTGCATGCAGAATCGGGGGAAAGGCGAGCAACACCAGTGGTCGGCCGCCGCGTCCTTTTCGTAAATTAGACGCGTTTCAAATTCCTTTTTCAGCCGGTAGCCGAACTCAATGTCTATGTTGCCGTATGCTTCCATGTTCATATTTGAATCGAACCCGCCGGAGCGTTGAAAGACATCGCGAGTGACTGAAAAATTGCCTCCGAGCGCGAACTTGAAATGCACGTCGTCCGGATTCTCGATTTTGTGAGTGCCCATCAAAACACCTGAGTCGCCGACATATCGCTCGAAAGGAGTGAGTTTTTTTTCGGGCGGCCACTGAAGCCTGCCAATGACAGCGGTCTGGCTTTCAAACTTGTTGTGCGCCTTGATGATCGCTTCAAGCATTCCCTGATGAGGGATCACATCATCATCGAGGAATAGGATGAAATCGTTTTCAGCCAACCGGCCGCCGACGTTGTATGGAACATCTATATGATTCTTCTGCCGGAAAAAACGAATGCGATAGGGCGCTTTGAAAGCGTTAACCATTTCTTCGGTATCGTCCGTGCCGCCGTCGCAAATGATGATCACTTCGATTTTTTCGGACGGAAGCGATTGAGCAGTAATCGCTTTAAGATTCATCTCAAGCATGTCGCGGCGATTGAACGTCGGAATCACCACGGAAATTGTTTCGCCGTGCGCCATAGTTCTCCTGCGAAGTCATCCTTCCGGAATCGATGGCGGATTTCGTTTTGCTATAATCGATAATCCGCGCCGTTTGTAAATAGTTTAGTCTGTTTAGCCGCCTAAAAGAAATTTGCGCCGAAAATTATGCCGCTCCAATGACATTATATGGCAGCATGCCGGTTTTACTGAAGAATGCCTGCTTCGACAGATGAAAGAATGGCGCCGTTTTCGGCGACAGCGCGGACTTCTGTTTTGTAAATTTTATCGCCGCCGATGAAAGCAATGTCTGGGACGACCGGACCGAATTCGACCCGCATTGTCCAGACGTTGTCGCCGGCGATTGCGTCGCCGTGCGAGCCGTCGTCGAACAGAGGGAAGTTGACCGGGCCGACCTCCGGCATGCACAGCGCCAGCGAGACGCCTTTCGGCAACGGCTGCTCAGTTGTAGCGATAACAGTGAAAAAGCGGTGAGCGGGATCGGAAACTTCGCGTTTAATTTCGCTTTTAATTTCAGGCTTCACGTCCGGAGCCGGGGCCGTGGGAGGCGGAGATTTGATGTTCTTGAGGTATTTGCCGAAGAATTTCGGAGTTACGCCGAGTATGAGATCGAACGCCGGCAGGTGGCCGCCGTCATACCAGAACATTTCCTTAGGTTCCTTTGCAAGTTCATGAAGCCGTTTTCCTGCGGCCTCGGAAATGATGTAATCCTTTTTTCCGTTGATGAGCAGAACCGCGCGTGGGGAAATTGCGCCGATGTAATATTGAGGATCGATGACGGCGAGGTCGTCCGCTATGGCTTCAAGTTTTTCCGGAGAGAAGTAGTTGCGCATCATGACGATACCGGGTATCTGGCTGTTTTTGAAGAAGGTTCTGAAATCGGCTCCGCCGACGAGAAGCGCGGCGGCTTTAATGCGGGTTTCGACGCCCGCGAAAACTGTTCCGATGAATGTGCCTTGGCTCGCGCCGAGGAAGCCGACGCGGTTGGGGTCGATCTCCGGGCGCATTTCGAGAAAGTCGATTCCGCGGCGAAGGTCGACGACTGTTTGGATGATCATGTCGCGGGTCTGATACCAGTCGGCTTTTTCCGCGCGTATTTCGGTGTTCATTTTCCGTTCGCCGTGGAACGCGGCGTCAACGGCGAGAATGGCGTAACCGCGAAGAGCGAGATAGTCGTAAAGAACGCCGAAATCGTCTTTCGAGCCTCCGGAACCGTGCATTACGATTATGCACGGAAAAGGCTCTTTGCCTTTCGACGGAGTAAACAGGTATGCCGACACGCGCTGTTCGTTCGTGCCGACGTACCAGACATGATATTTCGTGTATCGCGCGTTCTTTTCGAGCTGTTCCACTTTTGGGGACAGTGGTTGCGATATGTCATATTCGAAGAACGACGCGGAGCGCACCATGCCGCCGGGCGCCGTTGCGTTTGCAAGCGCCGGAAGCGCCAGCGCCGCCGCCAATATCGCCGCTATTACAATTCTCTTCATCATCTTGTGTCTCCCGTTTTCATTCTCGGCCCACGTTTATTGCTAAGATACTATAATTATCGACTCCGCGAATCAAGGGTTTTTCGACTCAATTTCGCCGAGCGCCTTAGATTATATTGATTGCCGTCAGCCGGAGCCGTTTATTTATCGATGATAAAGAGCTATAATATTTAACTACAGGCAGCGCCGTTTCAAATTTATTGATACGGAGAACCGCATGACATCCAGGGAAAGAGTCATTAAAGCGATTAAATTCGAACAGCCGGACTTGATTCCGGTTGACTATTGGATTCTGCCTGCAGTTTACCTCAAATACGGCGACCGTTTCACCGCGCTTCTCAACGAGTATCCGAAGGATTTTCCGGATGCGCTGGACGTAGACGCGGAGAATATATGCCCGCCGTCGCACAGAAAGGGCGAATACACAGACTGCTTTGGAAGCGTTTGGCGGCAGGAGCACGACGGATTTCTCGGGCAGGTCGTCAAATATCCGCTCGAAGAACTGAGCGCGATAAAAAAGTATCAATTCCCGGAGCCGAACGAAAGGGAAGGGGAGATATCGCTGCTTCAGATCAGGAACATCGTTTCGAAGGTAAAGCCTTTGAACAGATTCGTAAGCGTGGATTCTATAAGGACGTTCGAGAGGATGCATTTTCTCAGAGGCATGGAAGACGTGATGATGGATCTGGCCTACCAGCGCGACGAGTTTTTTATGCTTCTCGAAAAAACTGTCGAGTGGAACATCGCGCACATGCGGCTGGTTCTCGAAGACCAGAAAGACGGCGTCGACGGCATATGGTTTTCAGACGACTGGGGTTCGCAAAGCTCGCTGCTGATCAACCCGGTAATGTGGCGGAAGATATTCAAACCGGTGTACAAGAAGATGTTCGACACGGTGAAAGAATACGGGAAGTTCGTTCTCTTTCATTCCGACGGCTATATCATGGAAATCATAGGCGATCTGATCGAGATCGGCGCTGATGTGTTGAATTGCCAGATGAAAATATTGAATGCGGTGGCGCTTTCCAGCCAGTTCGCCGGGAAAATAACGTTTCATACCGATCTGGACAGGCAGCATATTCTTCCGTACGGAACGAAGAAAGATATCGTTGATCATGTGAAGGACGCCATCGACAATCTCGGCGGCCTGGGCGGCGGGTTGATACTCAACGCGGAGCTCGGCCCGGATATGCCGTTCGAAAACATCGAAACGCTGTTCCGGGAATTCCATAAAGTCCGGGAATGCTGAAATAATACTTGTTAATCATTGAAGTTATTGATTTGCAAACGGCGCCGCGTTTTGAACGCTCCGCGCAGCGCCTGCGAATTCAGCTATGGCGTCATATACCAAATCCGGGCGTTCGAGTTGAATGTGGTGGCTGCAGCCGTGAATCGGAACGAATTTCGCGCCGGGGATGATGTCGGCAAGTTCCTGTGAGCGTTCTATCGGCACTGTCTTATCAGCGTCTGAAGCGATGACGAGGGTAGGGATGGCCAGTTGCGGCAGCCGGTTGCGCAAATCATTCTGAGCGATAGCGAGCAGGCATAGCGCGGTCGACGCCGGGGAGGGTTTCATGTCCGGATTGTTAAGATCCGGATAAAGGTCTGGCGATTTTCTTTTATGCATTTCTTTGAGCCACATAGTGGGTTTGAAAGCGTGCATGAAAGCGCCTGCCGCGAGATATAGAGCATTGCGCTTACTTTTTTGTGTGGCGACGCAGGCGGTTGTGGCGACGAGGGCGAGCATATCGACGCGTTCGGGAAAGGTGAGGGCGAAGTGCTGCGCGATCATGCCTCCCATCGAGTGGCCGACGAGAATCGCGCGAGGGACGGAGAGCGAGTCCATGAGGCCGGCGAGGTCGAGAACGTGGGCGGCGAAACCGTAGTCGAGTTCGGGCTGTTTGGCCGAGAGGCCGTGGCCGCGCAGATCGTAGCTGATGACGCGGAAGTTGGCCGACAGCAACTCTTCAAGATGCGTCCAGCGTGAACAGTTGCTGGTCCAGCCGTGCAGAAGGATGACGGCGCGATCGCCTGCGCCTGTTTCGTTGTAATGAAGACGTATTCCCGTAAGCGGATTATTCAGGTCCATGGCAGGCCACCCCTCGAAATAAGCGGGCCGCCCGCCGCCCGGCCTTACTTCAGCCGCGACCCCAATATAATTAAATGATCACAGCCTCCAACCCGATCCCCATTGATGTGGGGCAATAACGACTGTCAAAGCGGTCAAACAGATTTCTGTCAGACCGCCGTATCTTTAATCAGTTGCTTTTTAGCTGTTGCCATAACATGCCGGATCACAAAATAAGCGACGACGTAGCTTGCGGCCGCTACAGTCCACATCCATAGCATGTCGGCGCGGATGGTCGAGAAGTCGCCGTTCTGATTGATAACAGTTCTGGCCGGCATAACAAAGTGAGTCAGCGGCAGAATGAAAGAAACGATTTTGATCGCCGGAATCATTGAGAAATCCGGCCAAGCGAAGCCGCTGAGCAAAAATGAGGGCAGCGAGAGCAGCATAAGAATTTCCGTCGCGAAAGTTTCATCTTTACATAGAACGCTGACGCAGATGCCAAGCGCGCAAATCATCATAATGAAAGTGAACAGCAGCAGTTCGATAAGAAATAATGAGCCGTGTAGACGTACGCCGAATACTTTAAAGCCTATATTGAAGGCGACGAATGATGTGAACATGTTGATGCCCGTGTATAGGATTGCTTTCGAGGCGAGGACTTCGAACGGACTTGAAGTTATTTTGAAAACGGTCGGAACGAGTCCGTGTTGCCGTTCTTTCGCATAAGCGAGAGCGACGCCGATCAGAACGATCTGCTGGATAACGGCGCCGAGGAGTCCTGGCATAATGAAATCTGTATAGGTGTAGGCAGGGTTATACCACGTACGCACACCGGTATCTATAGGCATGGCGGCCGTCAGGACGTGTTCGCCGGGCGTTCCTTTCATTCTGAGCTTTTTCATCTCGACGCCGGCAGAATAGGTGCCGGCCACGCCGGCGACGACCTTGTAAGCGGTGTTCGAGATCAGCAGGCTCGAGCCGTCGATCAATCCGAGCACTTTAACCCGTTTGCCTTTTTTGATGTCGCGTTCGAAACCTTCAGGAATAACGAAGCAGATGTAAGCTTTGCGCATCAGGTTGTCGTGTCGGAACTCATCGACTGAATCTACATATTTAGTGACGTTGATGTACTCGCTTTGCTTTACCGCTTCAGTAATTTCGCGGCTCAGCGAGCTTTTGTCCTTATCGATGATATAGGTCGGTATATGCATTACCCGTTTTGGCAGGTAAAGGTAACCGAGCAGAAGCGTGTAGGCGATGGGCATGCAGAAGATGATGACGCAGAGGCGCCAATCGGACCACACGATCTTGAGCTCGCGGGCGGCGAGCTTGAAAAAGCGATTGATGAACATCGTAGCGCCTCCGTATTTTTAGAATTGCACTCTGGCTGTGAGGCCTTCTGCGAGTTCCTTCGGGTTTTCAGAGAGAGAAACGCGTATTCGCAGCGAGCGAGTGTCGAAGCTGCCGTTTTCGTTT
>Ga0172379_10011283_pt1 | contig 10663 bp, 12 predicted proteins | sample GrowelOW334metaG_FD_119756 | JGI IMG/M metagenome (GOLD analysis project Ga0172379, IMG submission 119756) | Groundwater microbial communities from an aquifer near a municipal landfill in Southern Ontario, Canada - Groundwater well OW334 metaG | ecosystem: Environmental > Aquatic > Deep... | reverse complement strand
TTTCTTGGTTCAAATAATCGCGTTCTTTTTCTCCTCTTACGCCCCGCTCAATATCATGCGCGTAGGCCGCGATTTTATGAGCTTCGGTCGCGTCAGGTAAAAATTTTTCCAGCCAAAAAACCGCGCGCTCAAAATGAGGCTTTTTCCCGGAAAATGATTTATCCACGAATTCAATCGTCTTGTGATATAAATCCATGATTATTTCTACTTAGAAAACGCTCTAAACACCCAGCCTAACAAACTGAAACCTTTTTGCGCAACTCCTAAAGAACTTTGAATCTCTAAATCAGCTTGTTCTAAGGTTTTGATTTGCTCGATTAAAATCTGCTGATCGCCCTGGTCGGCAAGCTGGTCTTTAATTTGATTCAGTTGTTTAACCTGCTCTTGGTTTTGTTCTAAAAGCTTTTTAGCGTTGTTTACCTCGCCATAATTCGGTCCGACAAAAAATTTAGCGAAACCGCTTCGGCTTTGGACTTTTTGCAAACTCATTTCCAATTTTTCCTGATTTTGAGTTTGGGTTTGGGCGATAATTCTGACTTGCTGTCCGATCCCGCCGTTCCGGTCCGCCAACCGCAGCATCTCTTGTATGGTGTTAGCGACCTGGCTTCTCCTTTGCGTTGCGGTCGCTGTCCCGTTTTTATTTTGTTCTCCCTGCCGCTGGCCGTCTTCGGACTGGCCGGCCTTTTCCTGATTTTTTTCTTGGTTTTGATTTTTAATCTGACCGCCCGCGCCGGTTCCGTCCTGTAACTTTTGTTGCGCTTTTTGCATGGTCGGCGTTGCCGCGCCCGTCCCGGCATTAATCCCTGCCTGGACCTGCTCGCTGTTTTGGGTCCTAACTTGACTTGCTTCGCCTTGATTGTCGGTCTGGGTTCGCTGTTCAATCGGCTTAATCGGCGCTGGCGCCGTTCCGCTATTGCTGTTTTGACTCGCGGCATAAACGTTGCCGGCGAGGACGAACGCCATCGTCAACACTCCGGCCATAAAAACTTTGTTTTTCATAATGTTTATATTAAATTAATTATTAGCTTCGGCCCATCATACTAATATATTAATACTTTTATGTTCTGTAATCAAACTGCTATTTTACCGCCGAATAGTATTTTTATTATTTTTTCATTTAGAGCTGTCAATAAGTATTTTATAGCTCTTCACCAGCCAGACGCCGTCAGCCGATTCCCAATAGCGGCTTAGCCAGATTTCAGCTTGCAGGCGCTCATTTTTAAGCATAACGACGGCCCCCGGGTATTTATTTTTATCGGTATTAATAATTTTAAGCGTTAATTCGTTCGCTCCGCGGCTTAAAAAAGTTAAATCGCCTTTTTCCAGTTCATTTTTAACCACGGCGACCGGATCTTTTCTCCAAACCTGGATGCCTTCATCGGCTAAAGTCTGGTAGAGCTTTAAAAATTCCTTATTTAATCCTTTGTTGACAGAGGTTTCGCTGTCATTATAAATTTGGCTGATTTGCAGATCTCTTTGTTCTTGTATCTTATATCCGAGCCGGGCGGATTGGATTGGCAGAAATATCAATAAAAAAACGGCCAAGATGCTTAAGACAGTATTTCTAAAACCGACCTTACCCGCCTCTTTGTCTCGGCGGTAAAAAAACCAAATGAACGCAGATAAAACCAAGAATGCCCCGAGAAGCGGCAAAAACGGGAAAAGGAAAAAAATCAGATAATCATTTTCCAGGAATCTTATTAACAGCCCGCCTAAATTATCCGTAAAATTTCTACCCGCCATATTGCCGACCCAAAAAACCACCGGAACTTTAAACATAATATAAAGGAGTAAAAACGCAAAAATTGAAAGCGCCGCTAAAAAATTGGAAAAATAATGGCTAATTGATAATAAAAAAATTTTCATAAAGAGGTAGCGAATTAAAAGCGATTAATTTTTTCATACTATGAAGTTAAACATTTTTTTGTCAAAAACTTAACGCAGACAAAAATTACGTAGCCGAGGAGAGCGCCTAAAACATTCAATAATATATCGTCAAGGTCAAACACGCCAACTTGGAATATCCCCTGGGTAATTTCCAGCGCCGCGCTAATAACAAGAGCGATAATCAAAACTGATTTCCAGCCGGACGAACGGCGGAGCAACGGCGCGAAAAAACCCAAAGGAATAAACAGGGCTAGATTCCCTCCGAGATTGCGGATCGCGATATTTGATTCAGGTAAAACGCCAAGATAATTTAAAATCGTTTTAAACGGTATATAGTTCCCGTTGGCTATTTCAAAAGTCATGGCCGGCGGATATTTAAAAACCAACAGCTTGATCAGCGCGGCCAGATACGCCGTAAACAGAAGGAAAATTAAAATTGTGAATTTATTTTTCATGATTAAGACGATGACTTTAAATTTTATCGCGATTTTTATTTTTGTCAAAAAGCAAGCTAACGCCCCTGATAACGATTCCGATTGAAGAAATTAAATAAATTCTGATAAATGTTCAAAAATCATATAAATTATTGTTTTTTCTTTCTTCCCTTGATCGCCATAATAATGGTAGCGATTATTAAGATAAGACCGAGCCCTTGCGCTCCCGGACTATCGTCATATCCGCCAAACACGATTAAAAATAGTCCGAATAATATCACCAGAATAGAAAGTATTATCTTCATATATTTATATTAAAATATTTAATTCAACTATTTTCTATAAAGGAAAAGGTCAATTGAGTCCAAGCCATGAACCGTTTCGGTTCTGATACTTCCCTCAAAGCCTGGATCAATCAAGGGTGAATGGATATGTCTTCTATTTTTGTCGACAACGCCGGTGTTTATAACAGCGATAATATTACTCCCAAGTTTTACTCTGGCCGTTTCCCCTATTTTAAACTCCTCCTCTAGCCCGGCCGGTATCTCCCGCAAAACGCCCGGCAGATCTTTTTTACTCCTGATTGCTAACGGTTCGGCTGATTCTGGAACATAATATTTTTGACGGAGCGGAAGAATAACGCAGAGGTCTTTCTCTAAAACTGGGTCAGCGCTTTCAAGCGGTTTAACGCCGTCTTCAAACTCCGCGTCTCCGAAAAACCAATCTTCGCCCTCTCTGCCTTCAACTTTAAAATCGGATTTCATGGCTTGCCGTAATTCTCCGTGCCGTAAACGTTTACGATCATTCACCCAGAAAAAGCGCATGACTCTTCCTTCTAGTTCCAACGGCCTTTTTAGATGGTTCCAGATGCTAATAGGAATTACGACATTCTTACCTTTTCTGATATTTTTCAACATCTCTTCCGTTAAATCAGCGCGGTGAAATCTTATTTCCACTCCGGTCTGCGCTAAACAGCTGCGGACAGACCAATCTAACGCTCCGATAGCTCCCTTATTGATATCTATGGCTGGAAAATCCGATTTGTTAACTTTAAGATTTAGGTTAGCTGCCACTTTTAGCGGAGGAATAATTATTTTCCTCTCAAGGGACACATCTTGGCCAATCCAAAAATTACCCAGTCTCTCCAACTGCTCTATGGCTCTGGCGTGGTCATCTATATTAGCAATATCTTCCGGCTTGAATATTTCGCTTTTCATAGATTAGTCTCCTCCATTCTTCAACCAGAAATAAAATATTTAATGCGGAGAGGGAGGGATTCGAACCCTCGGTACCCTTGCGAGCACACTTGATTTCGAGTCAAGCCCATTCGACCACTCTGGCACCTCTCCGATTGACCCAGCGCCATAATCATAAAGCGCCGGGTTTAACTTATTTTAACCCTAAATAAGCTAAAATTACAAGAGCTAAGATAATGGCTAAATTAATGGCTGTGTAAAATAACAATTTTAAGCCTTCGGTTTTTTTGCCGTCCAGATACAATAATATGGGCCGGCCTAAAACCAACGAAGCCGTGACCAGCGCGGATAGAACAAACAGCAAAAGAAAAATCATGGGCGCCAAGTAATTATTGTCCTCTTTGCCGAACATCTTTTCCGCGTTGTTCATGAATAAAACCACTAAAAAGATATAAGCCGAAACGGCTAAAGCATGCAGAGCGCCGTAAAAAAATAATTTTTTGTTGTCCATAAATTTATTTATTTTAATTTATTAGTTACAACTAACTCTTTAACATATTTATCTAAGTTTTTCAATTTCTTCATTTCGTTTAGCGAAAACCATTTATAGCCTATAGCCTCGGCGCTTAATTTCAAACTATTTTTAATTTTTAAATCGGTCGTGTAGGTTAGCCGCACAACATGCGTCTTCGGCGGGCGCAAAATGTCCTGAGCCGCGATTAATTTTAACCGGTTTTTAAGATTAACCGTCTGAAAAATTTCTTCTTTGATTTCTCTTTTTAAACCGTTCAATAAAGTTTCTCCGGCTTTAATCCGCCCGCCCACGGCGTCCCAGCCGTCTTTCACGTCCGGATATTTTTTAGGCGACCGTTTCAAAAGTAAATACTTGCCCGCTCCGTTCTTAAACAATATTTTTACGCCGATTTGCAATTCCATATTTAGTTTCTAAATTTACTAAACTCATCATGGCAACGTACAGCCAAAACATCACGGCCAGGTCGTTTTTAAAATACGGCACGTCCACCAGGCCATGAACTAAGATTACTACCATAGCACAAATTAGCCCTATATTAAAAAATTTCCATTCTTTTCTGTCATTCCGGGCTTGACCCGGAATCCAGATTTTTGTCTCGTTCATGTTTCTGGATTGCGGCTCGGGGGCCGCAATGACAAGGGTAGAAATTCCTAAACCAAAGTATTTTAATATAATCCAAATAAACAATAATACGCCTGCCAGTCCAATCTCACTCCAAAAGTTCAAAAGGATATTATGCGGATACAAAAATATTTCCAAGGGCTGCCAATGAGCCGTGCGATAGGCCTCGTTAAAGACTAATTTGCGCTGAGCGCCCGGATCGCTCGGGTCTTTATAAAATATACCCTCGGTATGATAAGACGCCACGGTTTTTTGAAAATTGGCTAAACCGGCGCCGGTCAAAAGCTTTCCGTCCTTAAGCATGCGCCAAGTGTCGGACCAGCCGGCTTTTCTAATCTGGCCGGACAGATTTGTCATCTTAACATTCCTCATGGCCAAATCTCTGGCCGGCTGATAAGCCGCTACGGCGAGGCTAGCTACTATTAAAACTATAATTGTTGTCCATCTAATTTTTCTCCCGGCCAAGAGGCCGAACATAACCAGCCCGGCCGTCACACCGATCAACGCTCCCTTGGATCTGGCAAAATAAACAGACAAAACTGATAAAATTACTACCGATGTAATTAATGCGGGCTTGAAAATTTTGACATTGAAAATTGATTGAAAATTGAAAATTGAAAATTGAAAATTCTTGGCAGTTCCACATAGCCATCCCGTCATCACTAACACCATCGGTGCGAGATACAACCCAACCGCGTTGGGATAACCGAAAAATGACACCACCCGCCTAATAGACGCGGCCGCCCAAACCGGATTATCTATATACTGACCGGTAAATTTTTGATAAATCGCCAGAAGCGAGACCGCCAGCGCCGAAATCGCCAGCGGCCATAATATTTTCTCCAGACTTAAATAATTTCGTTCTGTTCGTTCCCTGTTCGTTTGATTCGTGTTTATTATCACGATAAACAAAAGCGCCGGTTCAAAAAAATAGGCTTTCCATATACCTAACGAAGCCGCGCTGAAACCGCTCATGCCGGCGGCCATCAACGCGAGAATCAACCATAAGACGATTTCCCAGTCAAACGGATAACGGTTGTCAATTTTCAATTTAGAATTTTCAATTTTCAATAAATGACCAATTTTCAATTTACAATTTTCAATAATATGCCCGCGATTTTTCAAAAACCAGGCTAAGAACACTGCCCAAATCATAGCTTCAAGCAGAGTTGAAGGCAGGCCGAAAAAATTAAACCTGATTAAGTAAGACGGCAAGGCCGCGATTAAAAACATTAGCGCCCAATCCAGACGGCGCCAAGCCAGAATAAAAAAACAAATTGTAAAAAATATAATTAAATAAATCATAGCATTCGTCCTCTTCGTTAATTTTTCGTTCTATTCGTCTTTCTTACGAGATAAACATATACAACCCCAAACCGACCATTAATGTCCCGATTAATTTCTGCAGGAGCACGCCGCCGCCCAGTTGCTCGTTCAGCATTTTCGGAAATTTATTGGCAATTAATAAAATTATGACAAACAAGAATAAATATTGAACGCCCTGCAAAGCGTTGATGATAGCCACGTTGCCCAGGCTGATGGCGTAATTAATCATGATAAAGGCGGCCGCGGCCAATAATCTGATGATTAAAAAAAAGATAAGATTTTTCGGAGTTTTCGTGTTTTTTTGCTGTTTGAATATCAGATATCGCCAGCCGGGAACAAAGAGCATCAAAAGCACGCCTAAAAAAGAGCCTAAACGAGACCAGACGAAGCTGCCGATGAAGGGCTGGTTCAAATAAATATATTTCATTAGAACATAGTAAGCCGCGAAAAACACGGCCGCGGCCACCGAGTTGACGATTAAGCGGCCGGTTGGCTGAAACCGGGCCGGAATGTCGCCGATGATATCGCCGGCGATTTCTCTTAGCCTAATTATGACTTTTTGATATAGATAGACTTTGGTGCGCTTGATGGAAATTAATAATCCGCCGCAAATTAAAATTATGAAAGCGAGCAGTTGTTTTTGACTTAGAGTTTCGCCCAAGAAGATAAAGGACAAAATAAAGCTAAAAACCGGCACTAACGCGCCCACTACCGGGACCACGCGCGAAGCTTCGCTTTGGTGCAAGGCCTTATACCAGAAAACCAGAGTCACTAAAAATAAAAAACCGGCCAATAAGTCTAAAGCCAGTTCTCTTAAATTCGGCAACCACCACGGCGAGAAAAATAACAAAACCACGTTAAATATGCTCCAGATGCCGACATAAAAAGCGTAAGCGATGGAAGAATGAATCTTTTTGGATAATAAAAACTTATCCGCCACGTAAACGCCGGCATTAATAAAATAGGCTCCGATGGTGATAAAAAGCCACATGTAACTATTTTATCACGATAGCTTATTTTAAAAAAGCCTAACGCCGACTAAATGAACTTTAAACCCGGCTAGCCATAAATTTTTCCAGCTTGGGTTTTATGACGACCCGGCAGTAGGCGTTTTCCGGATGCTTGGCGTAATAATCCTGCTGGCTGTCTTCAGCCTGATAGAAATCGGCCAGAGGTTTTATTTCCGTGACAATCGGCTGATTGAAAACCCGATTGGCCGTTAACTCCTTAATATAATCTTCGGCAATTAATTTCTGCCCTTGGTCGGCGTAGAGAATCAGGGAACGATATTGCTCGCCCATGTCATTGCCTTGTTGATTCAAGGTGGTGGGATCATGATAGTCAAAAAATATTCTTAAGAGTTCCCGGTAAGTCGCCATCATGGGATCAAAATCAATTTTTACGACTTCGGCGTGGCCGGTCGCTCCTCCGCTGACTTCATCATAGGTTGGATTAGCGGTTCGCCCGCCAGCGTAACCGGTTAATACCCGAGAAACGCCCTTGACTTGCTTAAATAACGGCTCCAGGCACCAGAAACAACCGCCGCCCAAAACCGCTATTTCAGATTTTTTCATTTCGGATTGAGGAATGAATTTTAAAGAAACCGAATTGACGCAATGCCGCGTGTCTTTGGGCGTCATATTTTCTCCAGTGAAAACATGACCCAGATGAGCGCCGCAAGCGGCGCAGGAAATTTCCACACCCTGGCCGTCAACGGTTGGCGCGCGTTTAACCCGGCCGGAAATTTCTGAGTCAAAAGCCGGCCAGCCGCAATGAGCGTCAAATTTTGAATCCGAAGTATAGAGCGGGGCGCCACAGCGCCGGCAAGTATAAACGCCATTGGCGAAAAAATTATCGTATTCACCCGAATATGGCGCTTCCGTGCCTTTGCCCGTTATAATTTTTTCTTCCTCGGGAGTGAGTTTATTTAATATCATATTAATTAAATTTATGATTTATTATTTAAATATAGCGACTTTTAATTAAGATTAAATTAAGTTCGCTCCAAAAAAATCAAAAACGGCTAAAGCCAAAGCTAAAGCCGTTTTTTAATATGATACTTTTCCGTTATTTTATAAACTTATAGCTTAATAATTTGTAAACCAGTTTGGCTGCGGTAAAATCGGAAAATTTTTCGTTTTTATTCGGGCATAATTCAACCACGTCAAAACCGACGATTTCTTTTTCCCGGCTGACTTTTTTAAGCAAAGCTAAAACCTGATACCAGTCTAGGCCGCCCGGTTCAGGCGTGCCGGTTGATGGCAAAAAGGCCGGGTCAAAAACGTCTAAGTCAATAGTAACATAAACCTGATCGGTTAATTTGCCCACAGCTTTTTCCTGCCAATCCGCTTTATCATATATCTCATGAGCGAAAAAAACCCTGTCTTTTTCCAAAAATGGTTTTTCTTTAATATCCAAGCTTCTAATCCCGACCTGGACGATCGGGCAAACTTCACGCACTCGCGCCATGACGCAGCCATGATTATATTTTGAACCATGATACTCGTTTTGCAGATCAGTGTGAGCGTCCAATTGCAAAACCGTCAGATTCTCGTATTTTTTTCGGTAAGCCCTGACCGCGCCGATCGTAACCGAATGCTCGCCGCCGATAGTTACCACGAATTTGTCCATAGCCAGATATTCGGCCACCGTTTGTTTAACTTTTTCCACCATTTTTTCCGGCGTTCTTTTTTCTCTAACCGCCGGGGCGGTAAAAATATTTTGCTTATAGACTTCCGAATCGGTTTCAATGTCGTAAAGTTCCAATTTAGTTGAAGCTTCAAAAAGCGCGGCCGGACCTTTATCCGCACCCTTTATCCAGGTTGAGGTGCCGTCATAAGGCACGGGCAAAACCACGATTTTAGCGGTTTCCAATTTTGAATTTTCTTCAGGCAAATTGCCATATTTTGTTATTTTTGGCATATTAATATTTAAATAAAAATTTCTATTATTTAAACGATAGATTATAGAGCAATCCTTCTTTCTTATTGTCATGGCGGGCTTGACCCGCCATCCAGGGGTAAATTGCACGAACTATAAATCATCAAATAAATCTCTCTAAGTTGGATTATCTTTTTATTGCTCCGCAATAACCCCGCAAAATGCGGGGTGCTAGCGGAGCTAGCATTAGCTCTATTTTCCATTCTCTTTTCCAATTTTTTAGCTGCTTCTCTCTATTAATGGCTTCCCTAACGTCAGTATAGACTTCGTAATAAACTAATCTATTGATTTTATATTTTTTGGTAAACCCGTCGTATGCTCCTTGTTTATGTTTATAAACTCTGTCTAATAAATTTGAGCTTATGCCGATATATAATGTGCCGTTCCTTTTACTAGCTAAAATATAAACATAATATTGTTTCTCCTCCTTCATATTATCTTTATTCATTTATTCCTGCCTAGCTCTCCTGGATGGCGGCTCAAGGCCGCCATGACAGGATAATAACTTTAATCTACCCTAACTTCATTATTTTTACAAATTTCCCCGTAAACCTTGGCGCTGGGTCTGGCCGAACGTCTAAAAGTTTTTCGATCAACCGCGTAGAGGCCGAATTTCGGACTAAAGCCTTCGGCCCATTCAAAATTATCCATAAGCGACCAATGGAAATAACCCCGGACGTCTATGCCCTCGTTCAAAGCCTCGTGGACAAATTTCAGATGGTCAGTAATAAACTTGGCTCGTTTCCGGTCGCCTTCATCGGCTAAACCGTTTTCCATGATGAATAATGGTTTTTTAAATTTAGCGTAATTTTTTAAAACTTGGTAAATTCCCTCCGGATAAATTTCCCAGCCCATGTCAGTCGTTTGTTTATTTAAATTTCTCTTAAACGGCGGATACCAGATTATCCGGTCATGAAAATAATAATCCAAACCCAAGAAATCAAACTGATTTCTTAATTTTTTAACCAACCGGTCATTCCAGCAATGGTTGGCCAGTTTAGCAAAAATAATTTCCAGCGGATTCCTCTTACTCGCCGGTTCAAAATAATTGGTTAGCATGGTCAGGCCGACTTTGGCTTCAGCTCCGCCAGCTGGCGGATTTTCATGAATAATTTTATAGCCAACCCGATGCGCTTTAATTAAATTATTATAGACTTTTCGCGCCTGCCAATAATTTTTCCGGTTGGGCGGAAACTTGCCGGTGATGTAGCCGTTGGCTACGGCCACCATGGGTTCATTGATCGTCACCCAATAATCCACGTAACTTCCCAGCTCTTTAGCGACCATTTCAACGTAGCGCGCGAAATATTCTAACGACTTTTTATTGGCCCAGCCGCCCTGAACCGCCAGCCAGCTCGGGTTAGTCCAATGCCAGAGAGTTAAGACGACTTTTAGATTTCTTTTTTTGGCCGCTTTTAAAACTTCCCGGTAATGCTCAACCGCCGCGCGGTCAAACTTACCCGGTTCAGGCTCTATTCGCGCCCATTCCAGACCCATGCGATAGGCGCCGCAATTTAATTCTTTCACTAAAGCCAAATCCTCTTCATACCGATTATATGAATCGCAGGCCCGGCCGCAAATATAATTATCATCCCCCCTTGTAAAGGGGGGTAGGGAGGTTTTACCTTGGCGCTGCCGCCGTCTCGCTCCTGACCTTTCCCAGCGGCTCCAGTCATTGTTAATCCCGCCTTCAATCTGATAGGCCGAAGTGGACACGCCCCAGA
>Ga0172379_10011282_pt1 | contig 10663 bp, 9 predicted proteins | sample GrowelOW334metaG_FD_119756 | JGI IMG/M metagenome (GOLD analysis project Ga0172379, IMG submission 119756) | Groundwater microbial communities from an aquifer near a municipal landfill in Southern Ontario, Canada - Groundwater well OW334 metaG | ecosystem: Environmental > Aquatic > Deep... | reverse complement strand
TGCGGTAAAAAGCCCTATGAATGCGTTTCATATTGCGGGGGAGATTGCACTGGAGTAGTTTGTTCAAGCGAAAAAAATTGTGGTCCTTGTAATAGTAGAACTTGGCAAGAAGTGACGCCATAGAAAAATTTAAGACAGAGACTTTCTTTACTTTGTCGCATTTTTTATGTTTCTCAAAAAACTGGAAATTAATGGGTTCAAATCTTTTGCATCAAAAACGGTGTTGGATTTTTCGTCTGCCCGCAATGCTTCGCATAGCGATGCAGACGGGTTGTCTACGGAGGCAAATGATGAGCAGGGAATAACCGCGATTGTTGGACCAAACGGCAGCGGAAAATCGAATATTGCTGACGCTATGCGTTGGGTGATTGGTGAGCAATCGATGAAAAATTTGCGCAGTAAAAAATCCGAAGACATCATTTTTGCCGGATCAGGAAAAAAGGCTAAACTGGGGAGCGCTCAAGTAACACTCTATTTTGATAACAGCGAAAAAAGATTGCCGCTGGATTTTTCCGAAGTAGCAATTTCTCGCAAAATTTTTCGCAGTGGTGAGAGTGAATACCTGGTCAATGGATCGCGTGTGCGGTTGCAAGATATTGTGGATATTTTGGCGAAAGCTGGTGTGGGCAAAGAGAGTCATGCTATCATCAATCAAGGTATGGCTGATTCTGTGCTCAATGCCACACCACTCGAACGGAGATTTGTGATTGAAGAAGCGGCCGGGGTCAAGCAATATCAAATTAAAAAAGAACGATCACTGCGCAAATTGGAAACAACTAAGACGAATTTGGTGCGCGTAGGCGAACTGATTGAAGAAATCAGGCCACATCTTAAGGTTTTGAAACGCCAAGCGGAAAAAGCGGCCCAAGGTGAAATTGTGGCGAAGGATTTAAAAGAAAAGCAAACCAAACTTTATACTTATCTTTGGAATAAGTTCAATGAAGATAAAATAAAACTGAATGAGGAAAAAAATACGCTGGGCGCAAAGATGAATAATATTCAGCGCGAAGCGGACAAGCTTTTAGACGAGGTCAATCGACGTTCTAAGGAAGAAAAAACCAACGAAACTTTGCAAGAATTGGAAAAAATCCAAAGAGAAAAGCGTACCAAGCTAAATGACTTGGAGCGTGAGTTGATTATCTCTGAGGGGCGGATTGAATTGGAAAAGGAAAAGCAAAAAAGTATTCAAATCATCGAAGAAATTAAGATCCAAAGTCAACCAGTGGATTTGAGTTATGTTAAGGGTAATTTGGAAGAAATCAGACGTGACCAAGAAATTTTGGTGCAAAAACTGAACTTTGCCAAGGATCTCAAAGATATTGAAGTGGTGCGCGAATTAGCAAGGAAGATTCAGCAAAAATTGACTGAACTGCGGGGGGATATTGAAAAAGGCAAAAAAGATATTTCTGCTCCGCAAAAGAAAATTGAGACGAAGCCGATTGTGACTGCTGCTCCGATTGAAACGCAAGCGATTATTGATTTGAAAAACAGATCTTTGAGAGTGCGTGAAGAAATAAAAATATTGGAGGAGGATCTGCAAAAAATCGTCCAAGAAGTCCAAGCTGAGATACGATTGGATCGTGAAAAGCGACAGCAGTTTTTTATGTTGGAGCGTGAGTTGCGCCTAAAGCAGGATGAGACGAATTCGTTCAAGGATAAGTTTAATGATTTCAAAATCTCTTTGGCGAAAATCGAGGTGCGGGAAGAGGATTTGCGGGCGAGAATTTTGGAAGAGTTGAAATTGGATGCTGAGCTTCTGGCAAAAACAATGGAAATGGTTGATCAGTTTTCTTTGGAAAGAGATATTGCTAAGTTGAAATTCCAAATGGAGCAGATTGGCGGAATCGATCCATTGGTTATGACTGAATATGATGAAACGGAAAAGCGTTTTCAATTCTTGACGACGGAATCGGCAGATCTGGAAAATGCCTTGGTGTCACTCCGCGAGGTAATAAAAGAGATGGAGAAAAAGGTGAATGAGAAATTTCATGAAACTTTCGATGAAATTAACAAAGAATTTTCTAAATATTTCCGTATTATTTTTGGTGGCGGTGATGCACATTTGACTAAAGTAAAAATAAAAACACGGCGCGGAAAGGATGATTCGGTAGAAAATGAGACATCTGAGCAGGGAAATGAAGTCAAGGAAGATGAGTTGAATCCGCCAGCTGGCGGAGAAGACGATAAGGATGAGGTGGGTATTGACATTTCGGCTTGTCCGGCTGGCAAGAAAATTACGAGCCTGGCGATGCTTTCCGGAGGCGAGCGTTCGCTTACTTCGCTGGCGTTACTTTTTGCCATTATTGCCCACAATCCACCGCCATTTTCCATTTTGGATGAAGTGGAGGCGGCGCTTGATGAAGCTAATTCCAAACGTTTTGGCCGGATCATTCAAGACCTTTCCGACTCGACGCAATTTGTGATTATTACTCACAATCGTGAAACAATGCGTCAAGCGTCACTGCTTTATGGTGTGACGATGGGAGAAGATGGGATGTCAAAATTGCTTTCAGTAAAAATTGATCAAATCGGTAAAGGAGGGAAAATAATCCAGTAGTTTATGGTTAAAAAAGATATGAAAATGTCTAGCAAGGGCGGACAGTCCGCCGCTGGTTTTTAGTTAAATCTTGGTAACTTTTTGTATTTATAGCCATAGCGGTGCATTAGCGGACTGTCCGCTGAGTGTCTAGGCGTCGATTTTATGCAAAAGAAAGACACAAAAATTTTTTACTTTTTAGTCATCTTAATTCTCGCTGCGGGAATTTTTTTGCGTTTCTGGAAGTTGGATGTACTTCCACCGGGAATTCAATATGACGAAGCCTATAACGGCATTGATGCTCTTTACGCGATTGAAACAGGGGATTACAAGCTGTTTTATTCGGAAAACACCGGACGGGAAGGTTTGCATATCAACGCAATCGCGATGTTTATTAAGCTTTTTGGTGTGAGTAGTTTTTCACTGCGCCTCGCTAATGCGCTATGGGGATCGCTTACGCTCATCGGCTTTTATTTTCTCTTGCGTGAGTTGAAACTTTCTCGCCTTTCAGTGCTTCTAGGCACATTTATGCTCGCATTTTCTTTTTGGCATTTGGATTTTTCCCGTACCGCTTTTCGTGCCATCCTGGTTCCGCTCTGCCTCATTTGGGCGCTTTATTTTCTCTTGCGTGGCCTGAATAAAAAGAGTTACTGGCTGTTTATCCTATCTGGCCTTTTCCTTGGCTTAGGTTTTTATTCCTACATTGCTTTTCGTGTCGCGCCATTGATCTTTATTATTTTTGGTCTGTCCTATATTTTATTCGAAAAAGGGTGGCTTAAAAAAAATTGGAAAGCGGTTTCGATCTTTATTCTGGTGAGTATCGTCTGCGCTTTGCCTATCTTCTACTATTTCTATACCCACTGGGCGGAATTTTTATTCCGAAGCCAAGCCGTTTCTGTTTTTCATCCGGGAAAATTGACTCCATTCCAAGCGTTTTTTAAGAGTCTTTGGGTCCATCTGCAAGCTTTTTTTGTGCACGGAGACAATAACCCACGGCATAATTATAACGGCCAGCCTCTCATTCCTGCTGGCTGGGTGGCTTTTTTTGTGCTAGGCTTTATCATCAGCATAAAAGAAATCTTTGGAAATGTTGCGAGAAAAATAAGAGCAAGAAAAAATATTTTGGGCAATGAATTTGAGCCCTCGGGATTATTTTATCCAGCCATTTTGGCACAAAGTATTTTTTGGGTGATGCTTATTCCCGGGGTTCTCAGTATCGAAGGCATTCCCCATTCATTGCGGATCATCGGAATGATTCCCGGGGTTTTTCTTTTTTGTGTCTTTCCGATGGAGTATATTTTGCGGATTTACCGCAAGATGCGTGATTCAAGCGATGTCGCTCTGCAAGGCAAGGACACTAACTTGACTTTGACTTTACTTTTAGGCTTGGTAGCCGTGATTTTGGTCAGTGGATTTTTTCAGGCCTATATCTATTTCGGACCGTGGGCGACTGACTTGCGCACAGCGGGAGGCTTTGAGCGTAAACTCTATTTAATGGGGCTACTTATCAAAGATTTAGATGTACACAAAAATAATTATGTCATTACCGCCTATAACACGGCAATCAAAGAGGGTGGAAAGGACACTAGTCTTAAAACGACAGAATATATTGCTTACCCGAAAATTAAAAATTATTTATTCTATCGTCCATTAGATGGACTCGGAAAAATCAATTGCGAAGATGTCCAACTTGTTTTTCAAGAATCTGATCAATGGATCCGCGATCAATATCGGGCGAAATGTCCGAATCTCGTGACGGATAAATATACTTTCAATAAGAATAAATATATTTTCTATGTAATGTCTGTGCGGTAGAGAATTGATAGAGACGAGTCCGCCAGCCGGCGGACTCGTCTCTACTTGATAAATCTTTCGATTGCTGATAAACTGGATTTTAGGTATTTTTGGCCTCATCGCCCGCCTCGCGCTCGCCTCGATTCGATCGATTCATAATCAAGTCGAGGCGGGTCTAGCCCTATGAAAAACAATGTAGTGTATTGGTTGATAAGTGAGGATGGAAAGCGCACTTATGTTGGTTCATCTAATGATATAAAAAGGAGGATTGAAGAACATAAGAACAAAAAAGTAACTTCTACAAAAAATTTTGGAAAATTAAAGGGTTGTATTTTGGAAGATTTTTGTAGTTTGGTTGAAGCGAGACATAGAGAAAAATATTGGAAATCAGCAGCAGGAAGAAAAAAATAAAAAGAAATTTTGATAGATTGAAAGATATTGCCGCGTTCGTCTAGCCCGGTCAGGACGCCAGGTTCTCATCCTGGAAATCATGGGTTCGAATCCCATACGCGGTACAAAATTTCGGCAGGCAGGTCATCCTGGAAACAGGGGTTCCCTGCCTGCCGGCAGGCAGGGAACCCCCTTGAGGCTACAAGCAAAAAGTTCCAATTTATTTGGGATTTTTTTGTTTTTGCCAAAAAACTGAAAGCCGAGTAAAATTGAGAGGTAAGCAATCAATTGCTTAGCTAAAAAGCTAAAATTAAAAAAAATAAATGGATAAATCACATTTGATATTTTTGGATACGGAAACAACCGGGATTGGGCCGGAAGATCGCTTGTGTCAAGTGGCCTATAAATTTCAAGCGGTAGAAAATGAAGCTTTATTTAAACCGCCGGTTCCGATTGGCATTGATGCGATGGCCGTGGCGCACATTACTAATAAAATGGTGACGGATAAAGAACCTTTTTTGGATAGTGCGATGCATAAGGCGCTCGGGGAGATTTTTTCCGGAGAGCATATTCTGGTGGCGCACAACGCTGGCTTTGACGTGGAAATGCTTAGGCGTGAAAAGCTGGAGCCGAAAAAAATAATTGATACTTTTAAGCTAGCCCAGTATCTGGACGTACCGGGTGAGATTCCCAAGTACGCCTTGCAGTATTTGCGCTATTATTATGAGCTGGAGGTTGATAATGCTCCGGCGCATGACGCTCTTGGTGATATCCGCGTTTTGGAAAAATTATTTGATTTTTATTTTGAAAAAATGCTGAGCGCTAAAAGTGATGAAATGGCAGTGCTGGAAGAAATGCTTGCCGTTTCCGTGCGACCGGTTTTGGTCAAAAAATTCAATTTTGGAAAATACATTGGTCGGGATGTGGCGGATATCGCCCAAAAAGATCGAGGCTATTTACAATGGCTTTTGAACGAAAAGATTCGCGCCAGAGACCAGGAGGGCAATAATGACGAGAATTGGATTTATACCCTAGAGCACTATTTGGTTTGAATGGCGATATGGAGACGCAACCTCCATTACGGAGGTTGCGTCTCCAATAAGTTGCTAATTTCTCGACAGTTGGCCAATTTTTTAGTATACTGGAAAGATGAAAGTCGGAAATAATTTTAAAGGCCAAGATAATGGAAAACAATCTGCAAGCCATTGAAATGCTGAAAGCGTATAAGAAGCGACTAGATCCTCATTTGCAGGATTATTTTGCGGCGAAAATTGCTCAAGCCCAAAAAGTTGATCCGTTAGCTGTAAAAACGATTAAAATAATCGAAAGATTTGTGCTTTCGGCAGGAAAAAGAATTCGTCCGGCACTGGTCTATTATGGATATTTAGCTGCGGGAGGGCAGGATAGTGAGAAAATAATCAAAGCCTCAATGGCAGTCGAGCTCGCGCATGCATTTCTTTTAATTCATGATGATATTATTGATCGTGATGATACGCGTCACGGAATTGAGACTGTCCACGAAACATATCGAGCTTGGGGAAAGCGACTCGGTCTTGCGGAAGGTGAAGCGTTGCACTTTGGCAATTCTATGGCAATAACAACAGGAGACTATGCGCATGCTATGTCCAATGAAGTGCTTTATGATATTGATTTTGAGTCGGAGATAATTCTCGATGCTTTGCGAGAAATTCAAGTAATCGTTTCCCGAACTATTCCCGGAGAGATGATTGATATTTTGATGGGGGCAAAGGGGGTCGCGACAGAAAGCGAGATAACTCGGATGCATGAAGGAAAGACCGCGCGTTATACTTTTGAAGGACCACTGCATCTCGGGGCGGTTTTGGCCGGGCAGAAAAAAAATGTAAAATTGCTAGAAGCGCTTTCTGGCTATTCTTTGCCGGTGGGAAAAGCTTTTCAGATTAGAGATGATATTTTAGGCGTCTTTGGTGACGAGAAAAAACTAGGCAAATCCGTGGGAGCTGATATAATAGAAGGGAAGCAGACATTTTTAGTTCTGGAAGCTTTGAAAAATGGCAATAAAGAGCAAAAAAAGAAAATCAAAGAACTGCTTGGGAAAAAAGATTTAACGGAAAAAGAAGCCGGCGATTTTCGGGACATAATCAAGGCAACCGGATCACTGGAGTATTCTCAAAAAATGGCCGAAAGGTTAGTCGAAGAAGCGCTAGAAGCGCTCAAAAAAGTTGATTTTAAAAATAAGGAAGCTCAGAATTTTTTGGAAGGCATCGCAGAATATATCATAAAAAGAGAAGTTTAATTTTAATTTATGGAACAGGAGTTGAAAAACTTACCCAGGCATGTCGCAATCATTCCCGATGCTAATCGGCGTTGGGCGCGAGAAAGAGGACTCCCGCCTTGGAAGGGGCACGAAGTGGGAGCGGAAAATTTTGAAAAGATAATCAGTTATTCCCTAAAAAAAGGCATCAAATGCTTGTCGATTTGGGGATCATCGATTGATAATCTGACGAAAAGGCCGCTAGAAGAAAAAAAAGCCCTTCTCGATATTTACAAAAAATATTTTACGAAAATGTTAGAGGGACAAGAAATTCATGAAAACGAAGTTCAGGTAAATTTTATTGGACGCTGGGAAGAGCAGTTTCCGGGTTCATTAAAGCAGATAATCTACGCGGTGATTGAAAAAACTAGGCATTATCAAAAGAGAGTTTTGAATTTTATGCTGGCTTACGGCGGAACGGACGAGATGATTGGTGCAATGGAAAAAATTAATGCTAATTATGAAAAAGGCGTTAAGATTACAGCCGAGCTGATTAAAGAAAATTTAATGACGGCTAAACTTCCTGCTGTGGACTATATGATCAGAACCGGAGGGGAACCGCATAATAGCGCCGGGTTTATGATGTGGGACGCTTCCGATGCGCAACTATTTTTTTCGCCGGAAAAATTTCCTGATTTCAACGAGGTGAAATTTGAGGAAGCGTTAGAGGAATATGCGAGAAGGCAGAGGAGATTTGGGGGATGAAATTATATCTAAGCCTAATCGTACTTAATAAGCAATAATTAACAATTTTTAATTTTTAATTTTTCAATTTTATAAATAAATCTTAAATCTTAATTTTTAAACATTAAAAATTAGAATTTATTTAAAAATTACAAAAATTAAAAATTACAAAAATTTAAAAGTTTATGGAACTAGTTTTAACGGATCAAAATTTTGAGGCGGAGGTACTAAAAAGTGACAAGGTGGTTTTGGTGGATTTTTGGGCACCTTGGTGCGGACCTTGCATTGCGATGGGACCAATCATCGAAGAATTGGCCAAGGAATTTGAGGGAAAAGCTAAGGTGGGGAAAATTAATGTGGATGAAAATTCGAAAACAGCCCAGGATTTTGCCATTATGTCGATTCCGGCGCTAAAAATCTTTAAGGGTGGAAAAGTTGTGCAAGAGTTTGTGGGAATGCAGGCGAAGGAAACCCTGAAGAGTGCGTTGGAGAAAGCGTAAAGCATGAAACATGAAACATGAAACATGAAACATGAAACAACCTTTGGTTAAGTAGTCTAAGCTTTAATGATTGAAATATCCTCCTCTCCCTTAGGGAGAGGATGTCCGGAGGACAGGTGAGGGAAAAGGGTGTCGGAAAAAAAAGTAAAGTGATACTATTTAAGCATAGTTATAATTGAACGGCTTCTCCCTCATCCGGCCTATGGCCACCTTCTCCCTAATGGAGAAGGGGATATAAATAAAATTTTATGCAAGAAACATACGACCTGATTATCATCGGTGCCGGACCAGCTGGTCTCGCTGCTTCGATTTATGCTTCGCGCTATAAGCTTAATCATTTGCTTTTGGGGGCAGAAATCGGCGGGCAAATCAATGAAATTCGAAACCTGGAAAATTGGCCGGGAGACATTTCAGTCTCTGGGTTTGATTTAATTTCGCGCTTTTCGGATCATTGCAAAAGTCTTGGCGTGGCTCCGCAAAATGAATCGGTGGTAACGCTCAAAAAAAACGATGAAGGTCTCTTTGAGGTGGTGACGGGAAAAGACACGCACAAGACGCGCGCGGTGATTTTGGCGATGGGGACCGAGTATCGCAAAATGAATATTCCCGGCGAAAAGGAATTGACCGGCAAGGGTGTTTCCTATTGCGCAACGTGTGATGCGATGTTTTTTCGCGATAAGGTTGTCTCGGTGATCGGCGGAGGAAATTCGGCCGTGACGGCGGCCTTGGGTCTTACTGATTTTGCGTCCAAAGTCTATCTAATTTATCGCGGAGACCGTCTGCCAGCCGAACCTGTCTGGCTCGATAAAGTGGCGGCGAACCCGAAAATCGAAGTGATTCGCAACACTAATATCATTGAAATCAAAGGTGAGCAAAAAGTAGAAAAAGTTATTCTTGATAAAGCCTATAATGACGAAAATCACTTGGTAGTGGATGGTGTGTTTGTGGAAATTGGATCGGACCCGGGCGTAGAGTTGGCAAGGACATTGGGAGTGGAGATTGATGAACAGGGCTACATCAAAGTTAATGCCGATATGAGCACAAACATTCCTGGCATTTTTGCGGCAGGGGACATCACGACCGGATCAAACAAATTTCGCCAAATCATTACTGCTTCGGCTGAAGGTGCAGTGGCAGCGAATGGGGCGTATAAGATGTTGAAGTTAAAATAATCAGAACCACTGTTTTTCACTGATTAATTTGATTTTACTGATTTTTGAAAATAAAAAAGCAGGCTGCACGATTGATGCGCGAACCTGCTCAATGCCGGATACTGACTGAAATATCCTACTGCTGTTTTAGCGTTGCGAATTTTACGGCACCGTAAATAAGGAGCCACATTCCAAAAACGAATGCTGTTGTCCCAGCAATGATGTCATTGCTAATACTGACGAGTAGTGTATGGTTATCGCCTGTAGCGATAATCATATCGCGGATTGATGCAAGCATCTTGGCTGTACCAAAAAAAGATACGAGGGCGCCAAATACTGAAGCCAGGATGCCCATAACCATAGCGCTTGTTCTGGTCGTGGTCGATTCGGACATATTTTTTCTCCTTTACTGTGAGGGTATCAAGTTGTTAAGCCATTTATTTTGAAATGGTGACAATGATTGTAATTTACTATTATACACCCAAACCTATGAAAAGTCAAGAACATCAATCAATCAAGCTTTCTAAGAAAATTGGCGGGAAAATTGAAATTCGCAGTAAGGAAAAACTGACGGAGAAAAATCTGGTGGTTTTGTATACTCCGGGGGTGGCGGAAGTGTCTAAGGCAATTGCCAAAGATAAGAAATTATCTTTTAGCTATACAATCCGTAAAAATACCGTGGCCGTCATTTCTGACGGGTCGGCGGTTTTGGGGTTGGGAAATATCGGACCAGAGGCGGCGCTACCGGTGATGGAAGGTAAGGCGCTTCTTTTCAAAGAACTTGGCGGAGTGGATGCAATTCCAATTGTGTTGGATACGCAAGATACCCAAGAGATAATCAAAATTGTCAAAGCGTTGGCGCCAACTTTTGGCGGGATTAATCTCGAAGATATTTGCGCCCCGCGTTGTTTTGATGTGGAGGAGGCGCTGAAAAAAGAATTGGACATTCCGGTTTTTCATGATGATCAACATGGCACAGCTATTGTGGTTTTGGCTGGTCTCATTAACGCGCTCAAAGTGGTCAAAAAAGATTTGGCAAAGATAAAAATTGTGATTTCCGGCACCGGAGCGGCGGGCGTGGCGATTGCGAAACTACTCTTGAGAGCCGGTGCAAAGCATATTATTATGCTTGATCGTATAGGAATAATTTATCAAGAAAGAGACGGAGGACTAAATAGTTCAAAGATGGAAATTGCTAAAATAACGAATCCGGAAAATGTGCGTGGTAATGTGCGCGACGCGCTGACTGGCGCGGATGTGTTCATCGGCGTTTCGGCGCCGAACATTCTCACCGAAGAAGATATCGCGCACATGA
>Ga0172379_10011281_pt1 | contig 10664 bp, 12 predicted proteins | sample GrowelOW334metaG_FD_119756 | JGI IMG/M metagenome (GOLD analysis project Ga0172379, IMG submission 119756) | Groundwater microbial communities from an aquifer near a municipal landfill in Southern Ontario, Canada - Groundwater well OW334 metaG | ecosystem: Environmental > Aquatic > Deep... | reverse complement strand
TGGCGCTATAACCCGCGCGCTTCACTTCAGCGAGAATTTCCGGCACGCCAACTTTTGTCTCATCGTATTTCACCCGGCCCTTTTCCGCCGCAAAATTAACCCGCGCCTCGCTGACGCCCGGCAGTTTCCCGACCGCCGACTCAATCAGTTTGGCGCAAGAAGCGCAGTGCATGCCTGAGAGCGACAAATCCACTGAATTGCTTTTATTTTCCGCCATATAATTATAATTAAGTAAGTTGAACGGCTGTTTTATCAACGGTTTTCAACGCCGCGGTAATCTCCTCCCAGCCGACTTCGCGGTCAGCCGTTAGCTCCGCCAAACCGCTGTTTAAATCAACCGTCGCCTTAGCTACGCCGGCGATGCCTTCCAGCGCCATGGTTGAGAGTTTGATGCAGGCCGGACAATCCAGATTGGTGATTTTGAATTTGATAATTGGCATATTGATTAATATGATATTCGCATCATTCGCATGTAATTCGCAGATTCGCATCGCGTTCCAGCCAGGTGACTAACGCAACCACTGTGAATTATTAACGAAAGGTGATAAATAATTAGAGTTATATTAATTAACAACATGGATTAAGCCGCGCTTGACGCCCATAGCGCAAGTGATCGGGTAATCTCCCACCTTAGTGGGAGTAAAAGTCATCACTATACTACTGCCGGCTTTGAGCGGCTCGGGAGTATTGTAAAGTCCGGGGATCATGATGGTGCTCATACAGCCGGAGCCGTTTTCTTTTACCTCAACCGTTAGCCGCACCGGCTGACCGACCTTCACCGTGAAAGTATTTGGCACAATATCTTTAGCATAAGTATAGGTGGTTTTAATCACTTGCTCAGCCGCCGCCGCAGTGCCGGAAGCGACTGGCGTTGACTCTACCGCGCCAGTTACGCTCGGCAGATTCCGATTGCCGCCGCCGCTACCACTGCAACTTACGCCCGAGGGAACTGAAGCCGCCTGGGCCGTCGCTATGCCCAAAGTATTGGCAACGGTATTGCTGGCTGATTTGCCCGGCTCCACCACAATAAATTTGCCCCGATACATACCCATCGAGCAAGAGAAAGGTATTTCGCCCGTCGCTGTCGGCGTAAAGTTGATAATATTTTCTCCGGCCTGAAGTGACTGGCTAATGCCGTATTTGGGCATCACAATCGACGCCGCGCAAGAGAAAGATGAAGTGGAATTGATAATCCATTTGACCGGTCGGTCTTTTTCAATGGTAAAAGTATTCGGGCTATAGCCGGTGGCGTTCTGCGTCATTCGCACTTCTTGCGCCGGCTGATTGGGATCAATAATAACACCACCCCCACCGGTATTGCCGCCACCCAACAGGCGGCTGCCATTAGTGATATTGAACCAGCCAAAAAGCAGCACCGCAATACCGGCCGCCATGAAAAATAAGCGCGCGCGCCGGCCTTTAAACACCGCTGTCAGACCGCCGACACCCAGCAGTCCGACCGAAGTGCCGAGCGCGAACAAGCCCATAATCGCCGCGCCCTGCCAAAAACTGCCGGTGGAGACGGCGTAAAGCTGCATCGCCTGAGTAAAACCGCAGGGGAGAAAAAAGGTCAGCGCGCCCAGCGTCAACGCGCTTTTATGACTGTATTCTTTTACTTCTTTATTCAAGCCGAAAAATCGCGCGATACCGGAAGGCAGAGTGATACTTTTATCCCGCAAAGCCGGAAAAATCTCAACCAGTTTTAAGCCGAAAAAAATCATCACCAGACCAATCGCAATAGTCAAAATCCCCAGCACATTGCTGGACGGCCTTAAGGCTTGACCGATTAGGCCAATCAAACCGCCGAGTACGGCATAGCCGACGATGCGGCCAAGGTTAAAATAAAGATGCGGGCGGAATTTCTCGGCCGGCGTCGCTTCCGGATGCAGCTCGGCGTGGCGCGCCGCGAGGCCAAGGACCAAACCGCCGACCAATGCCATGCAGGTGGAAACCCCGGCGATCAGACCGACTAAAAGCGCCACCGCGACGCCGGAATCGGCCGATCCCACATTAAGATTGAAAAGATTAAGCCCGCGAGCGGCCAGGTAAAGCACCAAAATAATGGCCGCCGCTTTCAGTAAATCCTGATAATCAGTTAAATTTCGAGAAAACCAAGGCAATTTTTCTTTTTCGCCAACTTCATAACCGGCTTCCTGCACGGCTTTAACAATCAGCGCGCCTTTCAACGCCGCGCCGGTATAATTAATTTCGGCAACCGCTCGCCGGTGGTTGACTTTGACGCCCTGCACACCCGGAAGCTTTTTCAGCTGTTCGCCGATCAGCAGTTCGCAAGAGGCGCAATGCATGCCCCGGATGGGCACATTTATTTTTGCCATATTTTTTTATCAATCGCGCTAAAAAAAGTCAGCGCCTATTATTTATTATTCAACTTAAAAGCTTTGGTCAATTCTTTGACAAAATCCAACCGTTCATCCGGCTTCTTGGAGTTCAGTTTCTCGGCGCCACAAGACAGCAGATGGCCTTCCAGAATATAACTATTTGCTTGCTTCAGAAGGCCGATCGCGGCGTTAATCTGCTGGGCAACATCCACACAATAGCGGTTATCATCCACCATCGCTTCAATCGCCGCCAGCTGGCCGGAGGCCTTCTTGAGGTTGGTTTTGACTTGGGAAATGTAGGGCTCGATCATACAAGGGGAATTAAGAATTAGAATTTAAGATTTAAAAATGGTAGTAGTTGATGTTTTAACTTAAAAATAAAGGTTAAATGGTTCTATGGTTTTATGGTTAAATGGTTAATAGATCCCAACCATAAAGCCATAAAACCATTTAACCATATAAACGGATCAAAACTAAATATATTAGAATAATCAAATAAATCAGCTTTCAAAAACTATCGTCTCCTACCTACACCTAGGGTATAGGTATATCATACTCCCCACCTTTTCTAGTGTCAAGAGGTTAGAAATAAAGAAATAGAGAAATAAAGTAATAGTTCTAGTGAATAGTTATTCCAGCAAGATTTTCTATCGCCTAACTCCAATTTCTTTATTTCTCTATTTCTTTATTTCTGGCATCTTGACTAAAACCCCAAAATAACCTAACTTTAAGCTATCCGACCTATTCAACCCCTGGAGGAAATCAATGCCCATCTGTTCTTTAAAAGACGGCAAGCTGGAATTCAACGAGAAATTCCTGCTTGGCGCTTCCCTATTGGCGGCCGCAGTCGTTGTGGCCGGAGTGATTTTCACGATTATCAGTGTCCAAACCTTATAACCCTTGAAGGGAGAAAACTCATGGCCAAATTTTTGCTGATCATCGGCGTCGTGGCAGTGGCTCTCATGCTTGCCGCCGCTAAAATCTGCGTTTACCCGGTCGCTTTTGGCATCACCACCGGCGCGCTATATCTGGCGGTCGCGGCAGCCATCATTGGGAAACAATGGCGCACCAATAACCGGGAGAACCGATGTCTTATAGCGATATTGCTACTGGCAATATCCATGGATATCTTCTTCACTTTTGTAGGCGTGTCGGCGCTAGATATCGCCGCCAATCAAGAAGCGTATCCGCAAATCTCCGGGACTACCTCTCTCATCAAATAAAATCTCGACTCACCCACCAAAAAACCCAGCCACCGCCTACCCCGGAACTGGGTCTTTTTTTTAGTATTCAGGGAGTAGTATTCGGGGATCAGGGAACTATATCCGCAAACGCCAAATACCGACCCCTCCCCTGAATACTGAATACTGTTCCCTGAATACTAATGCTTGAATACTCTTTCTCTGGACTCCGCCCTCCCCCTGCGGTATGATAATTCCAGCCTATGAAATTCTTTCAGAAAACTCCAGCCGCTAAATTAACCATGGAAGAACTGGTTAAACAGTACCTCAAACCCATCTACGGTTTTGTTTTTTATTATGCCAAAAATCGGGCTGACGCCGAAGATCTCACCCAGGAAGTCTTTTTGCGAGTTTGGAAAAATTTTAAGAAGATCGACCCGGAAAAGAATCTGAAGGCTTGGCTTTTCCGCATTGCCAAAAACACCGCCCTAGACTGGCTGAAGAAGAAAAAAGCCGTACCGTTTTCCAATTTTGAAGATGCCGAAGGCGATAATCCGGTTCTGGACCAGTTAACCGACCCCGCGCCCCTGCCGGACGAACTCTTCGCCCGCGCCGACCTCGCCGAGCAGTTGAACGCCGCTTTGGCAAAATTACCCGAGAATCAACGGGAAGTTCTGACCCTTTATTACCTCGGCCAGTTAAATCTGCCGGAAATCGCCGAGAGCCTAAAACAACCGCTTAACACCATCAAAAGCCGCCACCGCCGGGGGTTAATCGCCTTAAGACAATATCTTACTAAAATTTCTGACCAGGCTTTATAACATTCTTGCGGTAAAACATGGCTAAAAACCCAAAGTTCAAAGCTTCAAAGTTCAAATCAAGTTCAAAAGTTAAAACTCTGGCACCTTTTGATCTTTGAACTTGATTTGAACTTTGAATCTTTGGGTTTTGAACTTTGAATCATGTTTAGAGGTATAAACGCCGATAATCTTTATAGGACAAGACAATTAAATTGCACCTATTATCACCCCCCACTCGTATTAACTAATAATCGCCCCTATTTATGTCTGGTAACTATCAAAAACTGTTCAACTTTCTAACCGCGCCGGAACCGTCCGCCGGCCTGGAAAACCGCATTATCAACCGCCTTCATCAAGAACAGCGGCTGGTTGGTGTTAAACGGCGACTGGTGGCTTTTTTCTTGGTGGCTGTCAGTTCTCTGGTGGCGCTCCTGCCGCTTGGCCAATTAGTTAAAACCAGCCTAATCGAATCCGACTTTATACAATTTGCTTCCCTCTTAATCTCTGACTTTGGCGTAATTTTGGCCTCTTGGCAAAGTTTTAGCCTAACTCTCCTGGAAACCTTGCCAATTATCAACCTGCTGGCAGTTTTGGCGGTTATTTTGCTTCTCTTGGAATCTCTCAAATTTTTGGCGCGAGAGCTTAAATCCTTCTCTTTATTAAATCATTATAATTAATTAAAAATATGTTTGATTTCAACAAAATCTTTCAAAGTAAAGCGTTTAAAACAGTTAATGTTTGTTTAGTTGGCTTAATTGTTTTTCTCTTGATTTTCGGCACGGGTATGGCGGTCGGTTTTCGCAAGGCCGCTTTTTCGTTTAAATGGGGCGAAAACTACCACAATAATTTTGGCGGACCGCCAGGCGGCATGATGGGCGAGTTCCGCGGCCGTGATTTGATTGACGCTCATGGCGTCGCCGGGACGATTATTAAAATTGATGGCAATTCGTTGGTAATCGCTGGCCAAAATAATGTGGAAACCATCGTGCTTTTAACCGACAAAACCGTAATCAACCAACTTCGGGAAAATATTCAGCCGGCCGATCTAAGGGTTGACGAGAATATCGTGGTGATTGGCGAACCAAATGACCAAGGCCAAATTGAAGCTAAATTGATCAGAGTTTTACCGCCCTTGCCAACCGGCGAATTGCCACCAGCCCCTGGCCAACAACCGCCAGCGCCTTTGTCTCTTTAATCAACAATATTAAAATATGCTACAAAAAATATTGGCAACCATCCGCGGCCACAAAATCAGCGCCGCTATCATACTGATTGCCTTCCTGGGCGGCGGCTATTACCTCTATAGTTCTCTAACTGGCGCGGAAACTACCACCAGTTATGTTTTGGCAGCAGCGGAAAAAGGCTCTATCATTTCTTCTATTTCCGGTACCGGGCAGATTTCCGTCTCCAACCAGGTTGAAATTAAACCTAAAGCTTCGGGTGAAATTACTTATTTGGCCGTTAAAAACGGCCAGGAAGTCAAAGCTGGCGCCCTCTTAGCGCAGATCGACAGCAGTGAAGCCCAAAAATCAGTCCGTGACGCGGAGGCCAATCTAGCCTCAGCCAAAATTGCCTTGGCTAAGCTGGAAACGCCGGCAGATGAACTTTCGGTTATGCAAGCTGAAAATTCTTTAGCTTCAGCCAAAGAAAGCCAAATTGAAGCGGCTGCCGACCTGCAAAAAGCTTATGAAGACGGATTTAATGATGTCGCTAACGCCTTTCTTGAATTGCCAACCGTTATGGCCGGGTTGGAAGATATTCTCTACAGCCAAAACTTTAATGTCAACCAAGACAATATCAATTATTACACTGATAGCGCCTATACTTATGATACCGGGGCTACTCTCTACCAAACCAGCGCAGATACTTCCTATCAAGCCGCCCGAACAGCTTACGACGATAATTACACAGATTATAAATCTACCAGCCGCCTCGCCGGCAGCGACGCCACTTTTGCTTTGATTATCCAAACCTACGAAACCACCCAAAAAATTTCTGAAGCGATTAAAAATACCAATAACTTGATCCAATTTTACAAAGACAAATTAGTCGAACATAATCTAACGCCGCCAACTCTCGCCAGCACCCATCTAACCAGCTTAAATTCTTATACTAGTAAAATTAATACTCAACTTTCCGCTCTCTTGGCAATCAAGCAAACTATTGTTAACGACCAACAAACCATTACGACTGCCCAGCGCACGATTGCCGAAAAAACCCAATCGCTCGCCGACCTAAAAGCCGGCACTGATGAGCTTGATTTGCAATCACAAAAAATTTCGCTCAAACAAAAAGAAAACGCTCTTTTGGACGCCAAAGAACAGTTGGCTGATTATTCCGTCCGCGCGCCGTTTGCTGGCGTCGTGGCAACCGTGAACGCGGCTAAAGGCGATACTGCCTCCAGCGGCGCTTCAATTTTAACTCTGATTACCAAACAAAAACTGGCGGAAATCTCGCTCAATGAGGTTGACGCCGCCAAAGTCGCCGTCGGCCAAAAGGCCACTCTAACTTTTGACGCGATTGAAGATTTGACCATTAGCGGCGAAGTAGCTGAAGTCGATGCCTTAGGAACCGTCAGTTCTGGCGTGGTAACTTATAATATCAAAATTAGTTTTGACACACAGGATGACCGTATTAAGTCCGGCATGACCGTCACCGCCGCCATTATCACCTCGGTGAAACAAGATATCTTGATGGTCCCAAACGCGGCAGTTAAAACCGATAATCAAGGCTCTTATGTCCAAATGCCAAATGAAACTGTTGACCAAACTGCCGCCACCGCCAATAGCGGCATAACCTTAAATAACACCCCCAAACAGCAAACGGTTGAAATCGGCGAAGCCAATGACACGACCACGGAAATTACCAGCGGACTTAATGAAGGCGATCTGGTGATTACGCGAACCGTCACCGGCAGCTCCACAACAACAACTACTACAAACGGCGGCACTTCTAGAAATTCTGTCAGTAATATCTTAAATGGCGGCGGTGGAGGCGGCCCCAGATTCTAAAATTTATCAATTATGATTGAATGCCGCGGCCTAACTAAAAAATACTACAGCCTGGCTGGCGAGACAACCGTCTTGAAAGGCCTGTCTTTTACTATTCAAGACGGCGAGTTTGTCGCCATTATTGGCCCTTCCGGCAGCGGCAAATCAACTTTGATGCATATTTTGGGGGCCTTAGACACGCCGACTAGTGGCGAATATCTCTTAGACGGTAAAAATGTTTCCGAGCTGACCGGCGACGAACTGGCCGACATTCGGAAGAATAAAATCGGCTTTGTCTTCCAATCATTTAACCTTTTGCCGCGCGCCACGGTTTTGCGCAATGTTGTCTTGCCACTAATCTATGCCGATATTCCCAAGGCCGAGCGAGAAAAACAAGCTAAAATCGCCCTCAAAAATGCCGGCTTGGATGAAGAACATTTTCATCATCTATCCAACCAACTTTCCGGCGGCCAAATGCAGCGGGTCGCCATCGCCCGGGCGCTAGTTAATAATCCCTCTTTGATTCTCGCCGATGAGCCGACCGGCAATCTTGACACCAAAACCGGTGAAATTGTACTGGAAACTTTTCAACGGCTCAACCGGGAACAACGGCGGACGATTATTTTAATTACTCACGAAAAAGATGTCGCCGACCACGCCGACCGCATTATTTCCATCCGCGACGGATTGATTATTGAAGACAAATCCAACCATAAAAATAAACCGGCCCAACCCGGACTTTAAATTATTATGAAAACTGAAGATTTATTTGAAGAAATATCGCTGGCGTTGCTCGCCAACAAAGTTCGCTCGGGCCTTACGGTTTTGGGTATTGTTATTGGCATTAGTTCGGTCATTGCCATGGTAGCCATCGGCCAAGGCGCCACCGGCTCGGTGCAATCCCGGATTGAATCTCTGGGCTCTAATTTATTAACTATCCGGCCCGGCGTTCAGCAGAGCCAGGGCTATACGGTTAGCGCCGGCCGCGGCTCAGCCCAGACCTTAACTCAAGCTGACGCTGAAGCCATCGGCCAAGAAATTAATTTGATAAAAGCCGTAGCCAGCGAAGTCTCTGGCCGCTACCAAATTACTGCCAAAGGCACCAACACCAACACCCAAGTTATCGGCAGCACTAACTCATACCTGGATATTAAAAATCTGGAAATCGCCGAAGGTTCTTTTGTCACCGACCAAAATAACAACAATTTGGATAAAGTGGCGGTCTTGGGGCCAACCACCCGCGACGATCTCTTCGGCGAAGGCGCTAATTCTTTGGGACAAACTATCCGCATCAAAAGCATCAACTTTAAAGTTATTGGCGTCACGGTTGCCAAGGGCGGCACCGGTTTTGGCAGCCAAGACGATATGATATATATTCCCTTATTAACCGCCCAGCGCTATTTAGCCGGTAATCAATATGTTAGCACGATTGATGCTCAGGCAATCAACGGCGAATCAATGACCGTCGCCCAAGAGGAAATTACCGCGCTGTTGCTTCAACGCCACAACATTAGCGACGCTGCCAGCGCCGATTTTAACATCATGAACCAGGCCGATATTCTTTCCAGCGCTTCTTCAATCACTCAAACTTTAACTTATTTACTGGCGGCGATTGCCGGCATTTCTCTGTTGGTTGGCGGCATCGGCATTATGAATATGATGCTGACGACCGTGACCGAAAGAACCCGTGAAATCGGATTGCGTAAAGCCATTGGCGCCAAAAGAAAAGATATTAGCCTGCAATTTCTGACTGAAGCGATTATGCTGACTTCCATCGGCGGCGGCGTCGGAATTTTTATCGGCTGGCTGGTGGCGCTGGGCGTGACTAAATTTAGCGGCATCACCACACAGATTTCTTGGTCTTCGGTTTTATTGGCTTTAGGTGTTTCCGGGGCGATTGGTATTATCTTCGGCTACTACCCCGCCCGCCGCGCGGCTCGGCTTAATCCGATTGACGCGCTAAGGTACGAATAATAATTTCCAATTCTTAATTCAAAATTTTTAATGAATTTATAATTATTAATTTTTAAATTACCACAAACTTGGCTGGAGGCTTAAAATTAAGAATTAGTCCTTAAAAATTGATTAAAAATTAGAAATTTTAAATTAAAAATTATTTTTTAAGCGTTTAACAATTAACAAAAATTCTATGAGAAAAATTGCGTTGATTATCGCTGCCACGGCGATCGTGGCTGGTTGCGGGGGTTTCTACGGCGGTCTGAAATATGAGCAAATTAAAGGCCCCGCGGCCGCTTTTGCCGCCTTTCGTGACGGCAACGGCGCTGGCGCTAATTTTGCCGGCCGCGTTGGCGTTAACCGAACCGGCCAAGCCGGCGCCGGTCTAGTCAATGGCGATATTATTGCCGCCGACAACCAAAGCATCACCGTTAAAACGCGTGATGGCAGTTCCAAAATTATTTTTTATTCCCCTACCACCAGTGTCGGCAAATTTGTTACCGGCGCCGCGAGCGATATGAAAATTGGCGAGACAGTCATGGCCACCGGCAAAACCAATACTGACGGCAGTGTCACAGCCGACTCGATCCAAATCCGCCCGGCCATGCCCGCCGCCAATGCCGTTCCGCCAGCTGAACAGCCAGTTGCCGCGCCAGCGCAATAAAATCAAAAATAACTAAAAAACCGCCTCAATATACTTCGAGCGGTTTTTGTTTTTTTAGAAGGAGAATCAAGAAGCTAGAATCATGAATCAAGAGGGCTTAATGTCAGGTTAATCTCTAAAGAACCAAGTAAACTTAGCAGCCACATACCATATACCATATACCATATACCATATACCATATACCAAGTAGTTATTAAGAAATCAGAACTAGAATTAAGAATAAGAGAATAAAAAGGGCTTCTTGATTCATGATTCTAGCTTCTTGATTCTCCTTAATTATACCTAATATCCGTCGAAGTCTTGCTAAACGGCTTTTTGAAAAGCAAGATCCAGAGGTAATTAATCCCGTATTTGGCGCCGGAGACCAGCACGCCCTCTTTGGAGAGCCGGCGACCGGAGCTGAACATCGGCAAGAAAAAAGTAAATTTAACTCGGCCGACCTTTTGCAGGCGCCGCGCGATCTCGGTGTCTTCGCCGTAAAAGGAAATTTGCGTGTTAAAACCATTAATCTGCTGGAGGACCGAACGGCGGATAACAAAATTGCCGCCCTGCAGCATGCCGCCTTTACCCAAAAGATAACGGTCGAAAATATAAGTGGAATAAGCTATCAGATAAAAAATCTTTACCTCTAGATTAACCAGCCAGGAAAGATCGTAGTAAACATAAGGCCCGGAAAGCGCTACCAAATTATTATTCTCGGTAAACTCCGCTAAAACTTTTTTAGTCCAACCAGT
>Ga0172379_10011280_pt1 | contig 10664 bp, 12 predicted proteins | sample GrowelOW334metaG_FD_119756 | JGI IMG/M metagenome (GOLD analysis project Ga0172379, IMG submission 119756) | Groundwater microbial communities from an aquifer near a municipal landfill in Southern Ontario, Canada - Groundwater well OW334 metaG | ecosystem: Environmental > Aquatic > Deep... | reverse complement strand
TTCCTGGTGCCATGCAGCTGCGCCAGTTGCAGACAATGGTTGAAGTTTCAGCTGAGAAAAACTCAACTCTTATCTTCCCTGTGCCAATTGAACTAATGCAATTCGCACAAGCTGCTGTGCAGCATATGCGCAGCGAGAACGAAGAAGATGAAGGAAACAAGATAAAAATAGAAGAGAAAGTAGCTGAAGCAGTGCCAATCAAAAAGCAATAACCTAGCGAGCGATATCTATTTTTTCTGTTTCAAAAATTGCGGCAGCGTCAAATCTTTCGGTTTTGCTACAACCCACGAAAGGCCTTCGGCAACGGCATTCAACAAATTGTGTTCTGGGTCATCTGAAACTTCGTCTTCAAAAATCAGTCGGTAGGGCGCAAGGTTTTCACCGTACCAAAGAAAGACGCGCGCACCACCGGTGGCATCAAGCTCAGATGTTGAACTCTCCATTAAACCTTTGGCCGCATCTGGCACCACACCAAAATTGATCATCAAATGGTCTAAATCTTGCGGTGCCGAAACGTCGAATTGCCGCCCGTAATCAGCTATGGCATCGAGACCACCAGAAAAGTCTAGACCTGCTTTTACTTTGCCGAACATGCCGCTTTCTTTAAAAGCGCGGCCACGAATGATGATAAGTTCGTTGGCGCCCCTGCGATAAGTAAGCCAACCGCGCCAGTCAATGGCGGTCACGTCAGCAAGGTGCATTCCGATTTCATGCTCTACAGCTTGCTTGAGCAAGTCGCATTCAGCCGGCAATATTGCCAATGATTTGGCTCTAGCAGCCTCTTCTTTGGCAATAATCTCTGATTCTAATTCGAGTAACTTGATATGCAACATTGAAGGGTCACTTAAACACTGGTTAGAGTTCTTTATAGACCATGAAAGCGGCCATTGCTAACATGATTACACCGAAAGCCCGCTTGAGCAACGAATCTTTTAAGCGCAAAGCCAATCTACTGCCAAGCATAGAGCCAGGCACCGCGCCTAGCGCCATCACAAGAACCAGCGAAAATTCTACATGATGATTAATACTATGAGCGATTGTTCCGGGCACAGAAAGGCAAGCAACTACCAGCAGAGACGTACCAAAGGCCGACTTAGCGCTCATGCCAAAAACAGCTAACAAGATCGGAATAAGAATAAAGCCACCACCCACTCCAAAGAAGCCTGCCAATAGACCTGTGAGCAAACCTACTGGCAAGACTTTAAGCCAGCTAGCTTTCTTTGGAACCACTTCTGCTAGGTCAGGTATCGCTTGGTAAACGGTGGTTTGATCAAACTCAGGTTTTACCACTGCTTGTTGCTTTAACTTGTGGCTAAAGCCCGAGAGCAAGTCGATTGCAGCTAGCGTAATGAGCGCGGCAAAGAGCAGCATCAAAATGCGGCCATCGACATGCACTGTTAATTCAGCACCAATCAACGTGCCAACAATTGCTGGCAAAACCAGCATCTTGACCATTTCTACGTCGACTAATTTTTCTTTGACATAGTTTATTGCCCCGGCCACCGACGTAGGCACAATTAGTGCCAAAGTAGTGCCGATAGCCATATGGGCATCTAAGTGCATGAGAAGGCGCAGCATAGGGGTGCAAACGATGCCGCCACCAATGCCAAAAGTGCCAGACAGCACGCCGGTAGCAAGACCGATGGCGAGGGCCTGAACAACTTCAATCGGTGAGAAAGGAAAAATCAAGGTTACATGTAGTTGGCAAGAAGCTTGCCAAGGTCCGGATTTTCGACAACCATTTGGTTGAAATTAGCGTTCTTAGTCAAGCGTCTGGCAATTGTACGATCGTGCTTGATTGCTCTATAAATTCCTTCAGGATCGAGCGTGACAACCCGCAATGCTTGTGGGTTCTTCGTCAAAACCACGGCGGCAGAGCCCCACTTGGTAATTCGCCTGCAAGTATAGTGATCGGCCTCGGCAATCTTGTCTAAATGCGGATGAGCAGCCAATACACGGGCTGATGAAGCATGGCTGCAAATGGCAGCAACCAAACCCGGATCTGCAGTAACCATTTTGTCTAACCAGCGCATACGAGCCATTTTCACGGCTGTAGCGGTATCGGTGCGGATAGCCTTTACGCTGGCTGCAGACTTAAGGGGTGGCCGCAGGTCAAGACTGGCAGATGGAGCAGTGGTCTGAGCAAAGGCCGAAAAAGAAGTGTTTGTAGCCAAGATTGATAGCGTTAATGCCAAGAAAACTGGTAGTTTCTTTGCCAGGGTGCTTGCCGGAAAGTTCGCCTGAATAAATGGCATCTGCTAGTCTCAATTGTATGAATCAACCTTTCGGATTTTATCATTGATAAGCTAGCTTAGACTTGAAGCTGAGGAACAAATGTCCAACAGTGGTGAACATTCTGAAGACAGACCAGTCGACATGACTGACAAGACTGGCGAAAAAACCGGTTTACCGAAAGATGATGGTGCCGCACAAGCCAAAGACAAGCTAGAACTTGACGCGAAAATGACCCGTTATATAGGGCCTGATAGCAATGCTGGGGTTAAAAGTAGAGAATTCACAGTCATGAGCCAGACAGAGAAGGCTCAGATTGCCAATCTTCCAGCCTATTTGAGGCCTGAATTGCTTTCTCGCAAATCTGGCTTTACTCCAGAGCGTAGAGAAGATAAAACCTTTGAAAGGTTTAAGCCGCGAATCGAAGAGTTACTTGACCTGACTGCACCTAGCCGCGACCACGAGTACGGCCCAGGCCTATCCAGGGCGGAGTCTAAGGGTCTGTCAGAAACTAGAGAGCGCTTACTCAATTGTGACAATGTCGCAGATGCTCTCTCAAATGCACTTCATCTAGCTCGTCTCTATCAACATTTACGATATATTGAAGAGGCAAAAAGAGCGACTTTGTTTGCTCTGGGTATTGATCCCGACAATATCATGGGCAAGCAGCTTTTAAAGGAACTAGAACGCGTGCAAATTTCTGAACTGGGCCTGAAGACATCGCTTGAGCCTTCTCCTTTTTCTAAATCAGCCCTGCGCAATCGCATTATCAATTTGAGCGGCGGCAAAGTTATTGTAGTAGGCGATTTGCTCATCGACGAACTAGTTGAAGGCCGCCCCGAGCGCATTTCACGCGAAGCGCCGGTGCTTGTGCTTGAGCATGTCGACACCGAACTAATTCCTGGTGGAGCAGCTAATACCGCCCATAACATCACGGCTCTTGGTGGCAAATGCCATGCAATTGGTGTCTGCGGCAAAGACGATTATGCACCTAAACTGGCTTCAGTACTTGAGCGCTACGGCATCACTTATGACTTGATCGAAGATGAAAGTCGACCCACCACAGTAAAAAGTCGAGTGATTTCCAAATCACACTCTCTTTTGCAACAACTTCTGCGTATCGATCGTATATCTCACGCCAAAATTAATAGCGAAATTGAATCGCGACTAATTGAAAAGATAAACACAGCCAATCAATCATTCAACGCCATTATCGTCTCAGACTACAAAGCTGGTGTCATCACTGATGGTGTCATCGCAGCAGTCAGAGCGCTGGCAGAGAACCGCGATACAATGGTAATTGTAGACGCCCAAAATAGCTTCGAGCGCTTTGGCAATTGCACTTTGATGACACCAAACCAACCCGATGCAGAAGCAGCTTCTGGTATCAAAATCACCTCAAAAGAATCGCTCAAACAGCTTGGCGAATTGCTTTTGAGTAAATCAGGAGTAAAAGCACTCTTGGTCACCCGCGGTGGTGATGGCATGGTGCTCTTCGAACGAGGCAAGCCGATGGTAGAGCTGCCCGCCTTTAACCGTTCAGAAGTGTTTGACGTTACAGGAGCTGGAGACACAGTTGTTGCCACTATGGCATTAGCTTTAACATCAGGCGCCACTATGCCAGAAGCAATGGCGCTAGGCAATTTGGCCGCATCAATAGTGGTGCGCAAACCAGGTACAGAAGTAACCAGTCAAAAAGAGATGCTACAACATCTTGAGCAGCTCAATTTACCTGAGTAATCTATTTGTCGATTAGTAAAATGCGCCACGACTGAGAATTTAAAGCAAACTGCAAATCATTTGAACTTGCCGTCGGCAGATTGGGGAAACCCGGCCGACCTCTCAAGAAACCACCTCCAGAGACAGTTACCTCGATATCGTTAGGGCCCCTAACTCTCTTAACGGTTATCTTGGTTGTCCCTAGCACTTCTTGATTTTTTGGCAGCGGCCCATCATCGTTAGAAGCTTTCACTACCGCACAAAAATATGTGCCACCAACCAAACTGCTGAGAAGTGCGTGGTCGCTGTTGCCGTTGATGGTTAAAGGGCTTGAGCCGACATCCAGACTGGGGTTACCCATGCCGTTCCAGCCAGAAATCCAAGTAGCATTTTGTTTGGGCTTATTAGGATCAAGCTGCAACATGCCACCTGAGGCCTTAGAAGAAATACCAATCGGCAATATCTGATTGGGAGAAATGGTTCGCAATCCACAATAGGCACCGCCCACCGCACGCGCGCTGACTGGCATACTGGGAAAACCAACAAATCTGGCGAAGATTGTCGGCATTTGCCTCGTGATGGTCACTTCGCAGGTGTGTGGATATTTCATGGCAATCGCATTAATATCAACATCAACAGCAACGTTCTCACCATCAGCGATTAGAGGCTGATTGTCGGAAGCATTTCTTGCCACCATGTCGGCAGCCCAATCGCGTGCTTTCTTCTGCTGAAACGGACTAACCATGGGCGCAGACAACATGTAGGCACCAGCTAATGCACCTGAATCGGCAGCTACCTGCAGTTGCTTTCTGACATGAAAACCGTGCACGAAATCAACGGCGATAGAACCGAGAATCAAGAGGCCAAAAATCAGAGCCAATAAAAAAACCGAACTAAGGGCACCTTTCTCACTGCGGCGATTGCGAGTTTGCATGCGTATTCTAGGCAATTTTGCAGCCAAATCTCTTGAGTGATAGCTCATTATATTCGCCTTTTAATTTGCGGCCGTTCTACTAAAATTGACTCCTTTACTATCATGCATATTATCTTGGGCCTTTTACTGGCTATTCAAAAATTTTTCTAACTGCCTGCTATTCAAGACGACAGGTCGACTCGGCCACAATCTCAAAACCCTTGCCCAGACCGAGAATATCTGGCTCGGGAAAATGTCTGCAACCATATGCATCTGAGACGAAATGCACTTTGACAGTTACGGTTGGCGGATTGGATGTTTCATTGAAACCGGTGCCGCCAAGCTCAAACTGTTTGTAGCTGTTTACCACCCCGGGATAATCAATAGAAGAGACGATCTCACACCAGCGTGCAACCGTATATTTTGGATCGAGTCCATACGACATTGCTAACTTGCGAGCAGCGGTACTAGCAGCTTGCTTCAGAGTGCAGTGGATGACGTAGGCTTCGCTAGCCTCAATCATCACATATATAGAGATTACGATTAGAGGCACAATCATGATTAGAGATGCTGTGAATTCAGGCATCATCTGGGCAGATTGAGGGCGGTTTCGGCGACGGAATCTCAAATGCTACCTATCAATATATAAAGGCTGTGGCTGACGAGCTAATATTTACTTTGTCGCGCAAATTAAGAGGGTCTGGATTGGGAAACTTAGGTAGTGGTGGATCTCCTTCACCAGGAATATAGGTACAGATCACAGTGACTGATTCAGGAGAGCTGAAAATGGCTTTCTTAATCTGCCAGCCTCCGTCTGGAATTGTGAACTGGGTGTTGCTCGCCACCATGTTATCTATGCGAATGCGAGAAAGCACACGATTTTGCTTAGCCAAATCGCGGGCAACTGAGGGATCTCGAAAATATTCTGCAGCCAGGGCGCGCGAAGCAAGATTGGCTGCTTCAGTCATGTTCATACCAATAATGTAAGCGTATGAAATCTCAAGCCATGCCCAGATTGTCAAAATTATGATTGGCAACAAAATGCAAGTAGACACTACCGCTTCAACCAACACAGCAGCTGAAGTACTTCTGCCCTTTCTCTTGATTGATTTGAGCCTTCCACGACGACAAGCAAATCTCAATAAGCAATCCTCCACTAGAAAAAGACGCCACTGAGAACAAGCTTTAGCTCGCTAAAACTTTAGGTCGATTTTGATCGACTACTTCCTTTTAACATGCCCAAATCCCCAAAATTTCAACCAATTACAGACTAGAATACTTATCAACCCACTAATGAGTTCAATGACCAAGATCATCAAGCCTCATCTTATTCTTCCTGCCGGCACTCAAGTGGTTACTGTGGTAGAGTGTCGCGGCTTAGAGGGAGAAGCGCTTAGGCGCAAAGGAACTGTCGGCAAAATAATAAAAAGCCCGACCGATAGTAAGCATTCATACTTGATTCAATTTCCAGATGGTGGACAAGTAAGCTTGCATCGTCAAGAAATAGCCATTCGCAAACAAGTACAGAGCCTTAATTTTGATCGGCCCGAAGCGCTGGCTGACGACTCAAATCTCAGTCAGTATGTAATTTACCGCTGCATTGTCGGCTCTCGTGCGTACGGTCTTGACGTCGCTGGTTCTGATACAGATATACGAGGCATTTACCTGCCCCCAGCCGACTTGCACTGGTCGCTGTACGGGCTGCCAGAGCAAATCGAGAATGACGAAAATCAAGAATGTTTTTGGGAGCTACAAAAGTTTTTGATACTCGCTCTCAAGGCCAATCCTAACGTTCTAGAATGCCTCTACACACCACTGGTAGAAGAGGCCTCGCCCTTGGCCGTTGAGCTTCTGAACGAGCGCTCTAAGCTGCTTTCGAAGTTGGTTTACCAAACCTACAACGGCTACATACTATCTCAATTTAAAAAGCTAGAAAGCGATTTGCGTGTCTCTGGTGAATTGAAATGGAAGCACGTAATGCACCTAGTAAGGCTGCTTTCGTCTGGAATTACAATTTTGAGAGAAGGTTTCGTACCTGTAAAAATTGAAGGCGATCGAGAGCGCTTGCTCGCTATTCGCAATGGCGAGACTTCATGGGACGAAGTAAATAACTGGCGGATGGAACTGCACAACCAATTTGCTGCTGCCTTTGATCAGACGACACTACCAGAGCGACCAGACTATGAATGGACCAACGATTTTTTGATCAGAGCCCGTAGAGAAATGACAAAGTGAATGATCTAATAAACTGCCTACTAGGAATTTTGTGATTTTTCGTAGTTAGCTCTAACTCTGTTGTAGACGAGGTCGGTTGGGTCATTGAACTTAGCGATTGAAGCCATGAATTCACGTTGCATGTGAAATGGCAGTCTTTCAATACTTTCACTAGCTCTGTCAGCAACCTGAAAACCGTGAGTCATGATTTGTTCGATCATACGCTCGTTTGCTTGCAGCATTTCGCGGATGCGCATTGCCTCTGGGTTATTCTTGTCAGCTGCTGATTCTGCCATTGATTCGGCCTGTAATTCTTGGTGAAACTTTGGGTTGTGGTTAGACTCGACTCTTTCTACTTCAATTTCGTTATTTTCAATCGCCATGATTAGTAATTCCTCTAGAAATTTGGGGTGTCGCCCTCGCGTGCTTAGGTCTATCGACATTAGCGAATTCTTCGACAAGGCTTTTCGTAGAATCCCCATGCTTTTTGAAAAAATCTTTCTTGCTCTCATGTCCAATCGTAATTAGTACAATTGAAAATGCTCTCTATAAAGTAGTCAAAATGACAGCTATCGCCCCTGACATGTCGACAATGCAACTGCTCAAGATTGCCAACGATAACCACGTTGGGGCAGTCCAGCTTTCTGAGCAAGATCGCGCCTTGTTAATCACTCTGCTCAAGGAGAAAGCACAAGACGAGCTTGAGTACGGTGAAGAAATAGAATTTGAAAAGGTCCGACTAGTGAGGCGAGTCACTGGCGCTGTTTCCATATTTTTTGAAAAAGATGAGCCACCCAAGGCCGCCAAGAAGAAAGCACCAGCTGAGAGCTAGGGCAGTTTCTTTTGATTCTAGTATTATGGTCTCGATTAGTCAGAGGGGCCAAGATAATGCACACGCCTGAATCGAAGATATCCAGCAAGCGCAGATTGAATATACTCGACTACGGTTTAGTAGTCGTTGCCATACTCTCAGCTGCTGGCTTTGGCTTGGCAAAAGCCGGACATGCCGGGGTTAATCAAGTAATTCGCGGTACACACAAAGTCAATATCGAAGTTTTCATCACTGGGCTAAAGACAAAAGACGTCGATCTATTTAAGGTTGGCGATAAGAGTTCGATTACTATCCGCAACCAGCCAGTTCAGCCCCCAATGACAATAGTTAAGGTTAACCATCAACAGAAGCAAGTCGCCTTTATGAGCCCTGACGGCAAGAAAGCGGTTTCTTTTCCCGATCCAGCCAACAGCATCGCCCATGACTTCTATGTCACAGTGCAAGATGAAGCCGATGCCACTGACGATGGCTATGTCATCCGCGGCAACAAAATCAAGTTAGGCAACCAAATTGAGCTAGAAGCCTTCAAATACAGAGTGCAGGGAGTGGTGGTCGACATCAATCAGGCTCTCTAAAAATGCTTACTCAACTTGCCTCATTTTTAAGCTTCTCAGCTCTAGACAAGAGTTGGGGTCAAGCTCTAACCAACTCAACCCTGCTCGGTTGGCTAGCTAGTTTGTTTAATCGAATTCGCACCCATTTTGCCCAAAGTGCAATCAGTGGCGCCGGTTCTATCTTGCAGCAATTGGCCTTTGTCTTAAGCTGTCTGCTTTTTCTGGTGCTGGCATTGCCGCAATTTGCCAACGACAAGGGAGCTTTGGCGTTATTGTCGACGGCAGCAATGGTGCTCTGGATAGTAGGAAGACTAGCTGGGGGCAAAGAAGAAAGAAAATTCTCTAGCGTCGATGCCATTGTTCTCACTTATTTAGCGGCCAATATCATTGCTACTTTTTCTTCGCACTATTTGGTGCAAAGCATAAAAGGATTGAGCAAAGTGGCTGTTTATATCATCAACTACTTTTTGCTGACCAGCGTCTTGAGCACGCCTAAGCGGCTTAATAAGCTCATTCTGGCGGCAGTTGTGGCCGGCTTTGTCGTCAGTCTTTATGGTCTCTATCAATACAAAATTGGAGTGGCACCGCTGGCCACATGGGAAGACCCAACAGTTGAATCGAAGGGCACTCGCATTTATTCAACCTTAGGCAACCCCAATCTATTGGCTGGCTATCTCATTCCGCTTTTTCCACTAGCACTTGCCCTTACCGTCAACTGCTTAGTTGAAACTGCCGGTCTATTTAAACGTACATATATAAGATGGTTTTCTGCTTCGTTTTGTTTTGGCATGGCCATGACCATTGCCCTAGCTACAGTCTTAACTGGCAGCCGCGGAGCCTTTCTTGCCCTTGGTGGTATGGCCTTTGTCATCGTCGCTGCACTATTTTTCTATGTAGTGGCTAAGCACAAGAAGCTGATTGCCCCCATTGTCATTGCGATGATTGTGGCCGCTGCAGCTGGCGCGCTCTTGGTGCACTTCAAATTTCCTGCATTTGAAAGTCGCATACTTTCTATCTTTGCTGGTTCGGAGCATAGTTCGAATGCCTACCGAATTTATGTCTGGCGCGCTTCGGCAAAAATGTTTATGGACAATTGGTGGTTTGGCGTAGGCCCCGGAAACTCAACTTTCCCCTTAGCCTACGGTCTATATATGAAGAGCGGCTTCGACGCCCTAGGAACCTACTGCGTGCCCTTAGAGATAGGAGTTGAATGCGGCTTGCTTGGCATAATCTCCTCTCTACTCTTAACCGTCAGCCTCTACGCACGGGCTCACTTAACTTTCTGGCAGAATACCAATCTTCGCTGGATTGCCCTGGGGCTGATGGCTGCCCTCACCGGTCTGGTAGTTCAAGGCCTGGTAGATACAGTCTTTTACAGACCCCAGGTTCAGTTTTTGTTTTGGTTAGTCGTGGCTGGCTTAGTCTCAATTTCATTAACTCCCTCACATAAAACCACTTGATTTCATTGGTGGAAGTTAATAAATGCCAAGGCAATTTAGCATAAAACTGCCGGAAACCGAAGCTGTACAAGCATTATACTAACTTTGGTCTCTTTATTAAGTCGTACTAATTTAATCTTTAGTTTCCAGATTAATTGGGAATATAGATAGAAGCCAAAGCTTGGAGATGCTCCAAATGTCAGGCACTCTGGATAAATACTCTAATATTAGCCTCATCTTGACGACCGTCGAACATTAGACGACAATAATATACAGAGCATTACTAATCCATTTCATTCCGGTCCAGGAATCTACAACGCCAAAGACAAATAAGTCTCCGGGCAATACTCAACAAAGCCGACGAGTCGGCTCCAGGAGGACAGCAAATTATGAAACTTCGACGACAACGAGGGGCCACGCTAGGACTAGTAGCGGCGTGCGTATTCCTCGTAATTCTAGTGGGGGTCGGATTCTTCTTCCTCTCCAAAATCATCGGTGGTGGTAGAGAAGTCGCCAACGCTACCGATGCCGGTGTCTTGAATGTGGCTAAACAAGCCGTCAGAAGAGGTGCTGTTCCCCTAACCGGCGGCCTATTGGCTGAATTCGGCGAACTGACAGAGCCTCCAAACAGCAAAGTAGACTTGGTTACCTATAACCGTTTAGTTGCTCAAGCTCTGATTGTTGGTAAAAACGCTGAAACCTTAGGCGGTTCCGCTGTAGGCCACGCTAATACCTTGAGAGCTGATGTCAGAACCATCGGT
>Ga0172379_10011279_pt1 | contig 10665 bp, 11 predicted proteins | sample GrowelOW334metaG_FD_119756 | JGI IMG/M metagenome (GOLD analysis project Ga0172379, IMG submission 119756) | Groundwater microbial communities from an aquifer near a municipal landfill in Southern Ontario, Canada - Groundwater well OW334 metaG | ecosystem: Environmental > Aquatic > Deep... | reverse complement strand
TAGGCGAGATCGGCCCCCATGGCCTGGGCGGCCAGGATGTGCTCGCCCCTGGCGATGGCGCCGGCCAGGATGATGGTGCCGGAGTAGAACCCGCGCACCTCGCTGACCAGGGCGAAAGGGCTGAGCATGCCGGCATGGCCGCCGGCCCCGGCGCAGACCAGGATCAGGCCATCGACGCCGGCCTCCAGCGCCTTCTGCGCATGACGTACATTGATCACGTCGTGGAACACCAGGCCGCCGTAGTCGTGGATGCGTTTCACCACGTCGCCGGGGGCGCGCAGGCTGGTGATAATCAGCGGGACTTTATGTTTGACGCACAGGTCGAGGTCGTGGTCGAGCCGGTCGTTGGAGTGGTGGATGATCTGATTCACCGCGAATGGCGCCACCTTCTTGTCGGGGTGCGCCGTCCGTTCCGCCGCCAGCTCGGCGACGATGCGCGTCAGCCATGCGTCCAACTGTTCCTTGGGCCGGGCATTGAGCGCCGGGAAGGACCCGACGATGCCGCTCTTGCACTGGGCGATGACCAGTTCGGGACCGGAGACGATGAACATCGGCGAGCCGATCACCGGCAAGGCCAGGGTATCCTGCAACAGTTTAGGAAGTGCCATGAAGACTCCTTAGGAAGGTCGTGAAGCACGCGGTGATGGAGCGGGCGCCATGCGCCACGCCGGCAGCAAGGCCAGCGCGTACACCAGCGCGATGATGAAAAACCCTTGGTCAAAACCCTGGCTGGCGCGCAGGTGTTCGGCGGCGCCGGCCGGCAACTCATAGGCCCGCTGGCGCCACTCGATGAAAAGCGCCAGCAGTGTCACGCCGAAGGCGCCGCCGAGCTGGCGGAAGAAGTTGATCGCCGCCGCGCCGGCCGGTTCGGCACCCGTCGGCAGCAGGCGCAGGGCGCCGGCGTTGAGGCCGGGAATGATCAGGCCGAGGCCGATGCGACCCAGCGTCACCCACAGCGCCAGCAGCCAGAAACAGGTCACCCCGGAGGACAGCCCAAGCAGCAGCGCCGACGCCGCGAAGCAGGCCAAGCCGGCCATCGCCACGCGATTGGGAGGGAAGCGGTCGGCCAGCCGGCCGGACACCAGCAGCACCAGCGCCAGCATCACCCCGCCCGGCACCAGAATGCTGCCCGCTTCGAAGGCGCTGAAGCCGGCGCCGGTCTGCGCAAACAGGGGCACCAGATAAGTCGAACCATAGATGCCCATGCCATAGGCGGTGGCCACCAGCAACGCCGCACCAAAGCCGCCGACGCGAAAAATGCCCAGGTCCAGTAGCGGGTGCGCGGCATTGGCGGCGGAGCGCTGCCAGACGATGAAGGCCAGCGCCAGCAGGAAACCGATGCCGATGGACCAAAGCGCGGCGCGGGGCGCCTGGAACAACGCCGCCAGGCCGCCCAGCAGCCCGACCAGTGCGGCGCACAGCAAGGCCAGGCCGAACAGGTCGAGCGGAACCTTGGCGGCATCCGGCGCCGGCTTGCCGCAAATCATGAAGCGCGGCGCCAGCGCCACGGCGGCGAGACAAAACGGCAGCGTCACCAGGAACACCGCGCGCCAGCCGAAGTGATCCACCAGCAGGCCGCCCGCCACCGGTCCGACTGCCGGCGACAGCACGATGCCCAGGCCGTAGGCCGACATGGCGCGGCCGCGTTCATTTGGCGGGTACAGATCGACGATCACCAGCATCGCCAGCGGCTGCACCAGCCCGGCGATGATCCCCTGGGCGATGCGGCAGGCGGCCAGCAGGGCGAACTGGTCGGTGCCGGTCAGCGACGCCAGCACCGAGAACAGCATCAACAGGCACAGCGCAACGACGTACGTGCGGCGAATACCGAAGCGCTGGATGGCCCAATGGGACAGCAACATGGAGGCCGTGGTGGCGGCGAGGAACCCCGTCGACAGCAGTTGCACGCGATCATGGCCGATCTGGAAGACGCGGATGATCTCCGGCATGGCGACATTGACGACGGTCGCTTCCATCACCGCCGAGACGGTGCCGAGCATCACCGTGACCACGCCCCAGGTACGGTAGGATGGGCCGTAACGGGCGAACATGGCGGCCACTTCGGCCTGCCGGCTGGTCGTGATCCTGGCGCCGGCCATGCTCAGCGATCCACTGGGTCTGTGAGTAACGCCATGTCTCCTGGTCCGCCGCTTGATCTGTTCTTGTCAGGGAGGGTGGTTTCAGTTCATTATATTGGAATCCGTTTCTGCATAGTGGAATTTACTGAATAACCACCGATCATGAATCTGAACTTCTCCCCCGCTGAAAACGCCTTTCGCGACGAGGTGCGCGCCTTCGTCGGCGAGAAGCTGCCCGCCCACATCCGCACCAAGGTCATGAACGGCCTGCGCCTCTCCCGCGACGATCACGTCGAATGGCAACGCACCCTGCACGCGCAGGGTTGGGGCGGGCCGTCCTGGCCGAAGGAGTTCGGCGGTCCCGGCTGGTCGCCGACCGAGCTGTACATCTTCGAGGAGGAATGCGCCATCGCCGGCGCACCGCGGCTGATCTCCTTCGGCTTGCGCATGCTGGCACCCGTGCTGATGGCTTTCGGCAGCCCGGCGCAGCAGCAACGCTATCTGCCGAAGATCATGTCCGCCGAGGAATGGTGGTGCCAGGGATATTCCGAACCCGGCGCCGGTTCCGACCTGGCGTCGCTGAAGACCCGCGCCGAGTTGGTCAACGATGGTCGGGGCGATTACTACCGGGTCAACGGCCAGAAGACCTGGACGACGCTGGGCCAATACGCCGACTGGATCTTCTGCCTGGTGCGCACCGATACCGAGGTGAAACCGCAACGCGGCATATCCTTCCTGCTGATCGACATGCAGTCGCCCGGCGTGACGGTACGGCCCATCATCACCCTCGACGGCGCCCATGAGGTGAACGAGGTCTGGTTCGAAGACGTGGACGTACCGGTCGAGAATCGCGTCGGCGAGGAAAACCAGGGCTGGACCTACGCCAAGTTCCTGCTTGGCCACGAACGCACCAACATCGCCGGCATCGGCATCGCCAAGCGCGAACTGGCGCGCCTCAAGCGCGTCGCCGCGGCGGAGCGGAAGCTCGGCCGGCCGCTGCTCGACGACCCGCTGTTCGCCGCCAGGCTGGCGCAGGTCGAGATCGACCTGATGGCGTTGGAGATCACCAACTTGCGGGTGCTTTCGGCCGAGAAGGAGAAGCGCGCGCCGGGACCGGAAGCCTCGATCCTCAAGATCAAGGGCAGCGAGATCCAGCAGGCCATCTCCGAACTGCTGATGCAGGCCGTGGGCCCGTATGCCCAGCCGTTCCGCTACGAGGCGCTGGACATAACATGGACAGGTGAAGCTGTCGGCCCGGCGTATAGCACCCCGCTCGCCGCCAACTACTGCAACCAGCGCAAACTGTCGATCTTCGGCGGCTCCAACGAGATACAGAAAAACATCATTTCTCAGATGATCCTGGGATTGTGAAAGCAAGCATGGACTTTTCATTCAGCGAAGAACAACAGCAACTCGACGATACTCTGCGGCGCTTCATCGCCCGCGGCTATGGTTTTGAAAGACGCAACGCCATCAGGAATTCCTCCGATGGCTGGAGCCGCGAGGTATGGCGGACCCTGGCCGACATCGGCGTGCTGGCGGTGAACGTGCCCGAGGAACACGGCGGACTGGGCTACGGCCCTGTGGAAACCATGCTGGTGATGAACCGCTTCGGCGCGGCCTTGCTGGTCGAACCCTTTCTCTCCAGCGCGGTTGTCGCCACTACGCTGCTGCGTCAGGCTGCTGACGACCCGCTCAAAGCCGATTTGCTGCCGCAACTGGCCGGAGGCGAAAAGATCGCGGTGTTGGCCCATTACGAGCCGGGCTCGCGCTTCGAAACCCGCCACGTCGAAGCCACCGCCCGTGCCACCCAGGATGGCTATGTTCTCGATGCCCACAAGGCCGTGGTGCTGCATGCCGGTGCCGCCGACGCACTGCTGGTCTCGGCCAGAAGCTCAGGCGACGTGGACGCTGCCGATGGAATTTCCCTGTTCCTGGTGCCGCGCGGCACACCGGGACTGACCCTGCGCGAATATCCCACCCTCGACGGCCAGCGCGCCGCCGAAGTCCTGTTGCGCGAGGTGGCCCTGCCCGCCAGTGCCCGTCTCGGCGCAGCACACGCCGCCCTGCCGGCCATCGAATTGGCGCTCGACAGCGGCCTCGCCGCCCTGTGCGCCGAGGCGGTCGGGGTGATGGACGCACTGATAGCCGCCACCGTTGACTACCTGAAGACGCGCCGGCAGTTCGGCCAGCCCATCGGGCGCTTCCAGGCGCTCCAGCATCGCATGGCGGACATGCTGCTGCATCGCGAGCAGGCGCGCTCGATGAGCTATCTGGCGGCGATGCGCTGCACCTCCGATGATCTCCGCGAACGCCGCCGGACGCTCTCCGCCGCCAAGGTGACCATCGGCCAGGCCTGCCGCTTCATCGGTCAGAACGCGGTGCAATTGCATGGCGGCATGGGTATGAGCGACGAACTGATCGTCAGTCACTGGTTCAAGCGCCTGGCGATGATCGAACTGAGTTGCGGCGACACCGATACCCACCTACAGCGATTCATTGCGACGCAATGACTGTACGGGGTTTCGGCAGGAACAATTTGAGAGGGCGGGGACACCGCAATTGAATCCATGGACATGAATCGAGATTTCGCCCATCCCTTCGACCAGGCCGTGGCACTCGCGCCGGTGACGCCGGAGCGCCTGCGCGGCCACACCAGCGAGGACTACTGGAACATGGTCGGCCCCTACGGCGGCATCACCGCCGCGGTGATGATGCAGGCGATGATGAATCATCCGGCAAGGAGGGGCAGCCCGCTCTCCTTCACCATCAACTTCCTGGCGGCGGTGGAGGCCGGCGAATTCTTCGTCGACACCGAACTGCTGCGCGCCAACCGCACCAATCAGCACTGGTCCATCCGCTTGGTGCAAGGCCAGCCGGAACGCGTCCTGGCGCAGGCCATGGCGATTTGCGCCGAGCGCCGCGACACCTGGGGCCTGGTCGAGGCGAAGTGCCCGGAAGTGCCGCCGGCCGAACGCTGCTCGCCATCGGAACCGCGCCGCGCCACCGGCTTCCTCCAGCGCTACCAGTTTCGTTTCGTGCGCGGCAAACCCTTCGAGGAAAATCCCGACAGCCTGAGCCATGTCTGGGTATCGGACGTGCCGCCGCGCCCCCTCGATTTCGCCTCGCTCACCGCCCTCTGCGACAGCTACCTGCCGCGCATCTTTCTGCGGCGCAAGGAGTTCGTCCCGATCGCCACGGTCTCCATGAACATCTATTTCCACGCCGGCGCCGAGGCGCTCGCCCGTCACGGCGCCGCGCCGCTGCTCACCGTGGCTCAGGCGCAGGCCTTCAGCGATGGGCATTTCGACCATCAGGGGCAAGTCTGGGGCCGCGGCGGGAACGACCACGACACCCTGCTGGCCACCACCCATCAGATGGTCTGGTACAAGGAATAGTTTTTCGATCTTTCGAGAAGGAGCTCTCAATGTCCCAACAAGCCCGCGCCGTCGTCAGCCGCGAAGTCGGCAAACCCGTTGCAGTGGAAACCATCGCCGTCGAAGCGCCGCACCATGGCGAGGTGATGATCAAACTGGCCGCCTGCGGCGTCTGCCACAGCGACCTATCGGCCACCAACGGCACCATTCCCTTCCCCATGCCGGTGGTGCTCGGCCATGAGGGCGCCGGAGTCGTCGTGGAAGTCGGCGCCGGCGTCACCGACTACGCCGTCGGCGACCACGTCGTCAGTTCCTTCGTCAGCATGTGCGGCAAGTGCCGCTACTGCCAGACCGGCCGCCCGCAGCTTTGCGATCAGGCGGCCAAGGCGGGTTACACTCTGCCGGACGGCACGCTGCGGACCAGCGACGCTGCCGAGAATCCGCTCAACGTCTTCTCGGGTTGCGGAGTCATGGCCGAATACGCCACGTTGCACAGCGACAACGTGGTGAAGATTGCCCCGGACATGCCGCTGGACAAGGCGGCCTTGATCAGTTGCGGGGTAATGACAGGCGTCGGCGCCGCCACCAACACCGCCAAGGTCGAAGCGGGTTCGTCGACCGTCGTGTTCGGTTGCGGCGGCGTCGGCCTCAATGCCATCCAGGGTTGCGTGATTTCCGGCGCGGCCATCGTCGTCGCCGTCGACACCTCGGACGCCAAGCTGGAGATGGCCCGCCAGTTCGGCGCCACTCACACCGTCAATCCGAAAGGCGAAGAGAACCTGGTCAAGACGCTGCGCAAGCTCACCGGCGGCGGCGCCGATTACAGCTTCGAGTGCATCGGCCTGGGCGAGGTGGTGGCGCAAGCCTATGGCGTGCTGCGCAAGGGCGGCACGGCCGTGGTGGTGGGCGTCGCGGGGCCCAAGGACATGACCTCGATCCGCACCAGCAGCCTGACGTTCGAGGAGAAGACCCTAACTGGCAGCTACTTCGGCTCGGCCCGGCCGCGCCTGGATTTCCCGCGCCTGATCGCCCTGTACCGGGCGAAAAAGCTCAAGCTCGACGAACTGATCACCCGCACCTACCGCATCGAGGAAGCGCCTCAGGCCTTCGAAGACCTGGTGCAGGGACGCAATGCCCGCGGGGTGATACTGTTCGACTGAACGGGTAACCGGGGAGCGAAGGCGGCACGTTACGATTCTGCGGTGATGTAACTGCTCAAACGATTGCGCCATCGCGCCGCAGGCCAAGGGCACGGCCGCCTCCTCATGCGCTCCCGCCCTGACGGGTTCCCTTGGCGCCGGCACGCCAGCCGGCCGGGCTCGCGAACTCGCCTTCGGCTCAGACAAGCGAGCCCGGACATCCCCGTCCAGCGCCCCGTCACCGCGGCGGTCGCAAAATCGGCGGCATCCGTGCCCTTGGCCTGCGTTTTAGGCACTCTCGGATAGCCGTAGTAAGGCCCGATGGGACGGCCGGACCGTGTTGATATCCGTTCTGTGGGGTGATGTCGATGCTGCTTACCCGCCCAACCCGTTATTCGGGCCAGCTTGATGTCCTGCTGACTGGTCTGCCGTGTCTTCTTTTGGAAGCAATGAAGAACATAGACGGCATCGGCCAGCTTCGCCAGTTAGATCAGCGCCACGCCCATAAGCAGCAAACGCAAGGCGAGCAAGCCGGCTGCGGCATAAGGAATCGCGCGAAAAAGATCAGGCCGCCACCAGCACCGACACCAGGCCCGCCGCATGATTCGCCGCCTTGGGGCGAATCACGATCTCCACGTCCCTGTCGAGCTGCGTAATGAAGTGCAGCAGGCGCTCGGACGAAAACCGGCTGAGTTTGTAATGCCGCAGCTCGGAAACGTGCGGCTGCGGAACGCCGAAAATCCCGGCGGCTGCCGTCTGGGTCAGCTTGCGCTCCTTGATCAGATCGTTGAGGCGCATCGCCAGTTGCGTGCGCAACTTGCGTTCGTCGGCATCGGCAAAGCCGAGGTCCTTGAACACGTCGCCCGTGCCCGCATCCACCAGTTCAGTCTTCTTTGCCATAGCGCACCTCGTAGTCATTGCGAGCCACTTTCAAGCGCTCGTGAATCATGTCGACATCCGACCTCGCGGAACGGATGCCGGAAGGCGATTTCTTCTGAAAACAGTGCAGCACATACACCGCCTTCGCGAACCGCACCGTGTAGGCCACCCGGTAGGTGTCGCCCCGGTAATCCTCGACCAACTCGAACACCCCCGGCCCCTCTCCCTTCCAAGGCTTCGCCGCCGGCGGCTGGCCACCCAACTGCACGACGCCAAGACCGTAACCGAACTCATCGACCACGTCGCCGGGAAAGTCCAGCAGATCGCGCTTGGCGGAACCGACCCAATGCAGCGGGCGCTCTTTTCTGGGAGGAGAACTCATGGTCGAAGTATACCGTATTAGGTATTATCTGGAAGCCTTCGTGGAGACGCCATCGAAACGGCTGCCTGTCTCTGGCTGGCTCGATCAGGTCGAAGCAAATGGTGTGGCGATAATTGCGGTATCAAGATCTCGACCTGTGCTTTCCCATGATCGACTTGTACCGCAACCAAATTGAACACCGCGCTTCGCTTGAGGCCGTGGCTTGAGCACGGCAACTGAAATAACTCAGCAGATGCGGGACGTAAGTTTGATCCGAGCACGGCCCCTTAAATGCGCTTCTGCGCTGTTGGCGGGATATTCGAACCTGGCCCATTTGGTCGCCGCCCTGACGGGTTCCCTTGGCGCCGGAACGCCAGCCGGCCGGGCTCGCGAACTCGCCTGCCACCTCTCCGGGTGGTTCCGCCCTGCGGGCTCCTACGGCTCAGACAAGCGAGCCCGGACATCCCCGTCCAGCGCCCCGTCACCGCGGCGGTCGCAAAATCGGCGGCGTCCGTGCCCTTGGCCTGTGCTTCAGGTACTCGCGGATACCTATAGAAAGGCCAGATCGGATGGCCACCGCGTATTGATATCCGTTCGATAGGGTATGCTTACGTCAGCTCATTCACTCTGCCCCTTGAATTTCGAGCTCTGTAAACTAGAAAAAGGAAGTTGCCATGACGACATTGGAACTGAAACTCAATCTGCCGGATCGCTTGGCACAGGACGCCGCGCAGATGGGACTCTTGGAGCCGGATACTCTGCAAACCCTGTTACGCGAAGCCGTGCGCAATCGCCGTATCGCGCAACTGGCCGAGGCACGCAAGCGGGTAGCGGCTGCGGGTATCCCGCCCATGAGCCTGGATGAAATCCAGGACGAAGTGGATGCCCATCGCGCCGCGCTACGCAGTCAGGCTGTGGGCTGATGCGTCTGGTACTCGACACCAACGTGGTGGCGTCAGGCTTGTTGTGGAACGGCGCGCCAACAATTGCAGCCGACCTCTCCGACGATCAGGTATTGGCTTGCGCCTTGACCGCCAACGCCGATCTGATCGTCTCCGGCGACAAGCAATTGCATAGTCTGGGCGGCAAGTACAACGGCATTCGCATCGTCAGGCCCGCCGAGGCAGTGAGCATCGTCGAAGCTGGGTAACGGCAACGCTTCAGAGCCGCGGATATTGCCCGACCCTGACCACTTTTGCCCTTCTGGGTAATCATCTTACCGAGGTAGGCGGCGCAGTTGGTTTGTTCTCCGCACCTTTCGGCTTGTCTGGCTCGAAGCCGATGATCTTTACCGGTGGCGAGTCGGAGGGAGAAGCGGGTAGGAGCGACGGGGTATCTGGCTTCGATAAGTCTTCGAGAGACCTGGCTTTTCCGTACTCCGACAGGCCATTCGCCATGTTTATTGACACGGCAAAATTGAGTGACTGCGATTCTTTGAAAAAGAATGTCGTTATTCCAATCAATTGGCCTTCCTCATCAAATAACCCCCCACCACTGGAGCCGGGGGAAATTGGCGCAGTAGTTTGGATAAGAAGAGGTGGCGATAGCAAAGGATCTCCGCGAAGCTGGGATACGATACCGTTAGTAAGAGAAAGCTCAAGCCCGCGAGGCGCACCAACTGCGTAAGCAGCCTCACCCACACGCAAGCTGAAAAAGCTGCGTTTGCTCACAACTGGAAGGGTCAATTTCGAACCCACGAGGCAGAGGTCATACTCGGGGTTGCCAAAGATAAAGATCCCAATGGCCTTGTGCCTCTTATGGGAGACCGTGAAGCTTGTCGCGCCGCGAAGGACATGGCAATTGGTGAGAAAGCCGGTACCACTATCACCAAATGAATAGTATGCAACGGCACTTCCGAGCGCTCCAGTATCAGTCTCGATAACAGCAACAGACCGGCTCGCAATGAGGAAAACCCCTTCGGCCTCAGGCGCAGCAAGAGCTTGGAATGAGCCGGTCAGTATTAGAGCACTTAGGCAGATCAGGGTGCGCATATAGAGGGCCCAACACTGAGCTAAGGGGCGCGAAGCCGGCCTCATCGGCGGAGCGTCCATCTTGAGCGCTGGGTTGGGGGTACGTGACAGGAAAGGAGAACATATGACAGAGGCAGAGCGAAGCTGGCGTATTGAGAAAACAGAGCGCATGTTAGTGGCTAATTTTTGGTGGGCCCGTTTGTGATGATGCTGTGTTTGGTAACGGCTGTGGCGAATTGGAGGATGGCACGGGCGCGGGCTGAGTTGTTTGTTTGGATGGAACAACTACAGCAGAGGGTGATTGTGCTTGAGGCTGCGGAACAAGAACGCCGTAGGCAGCAATACAAGCAGCCACCATTGCAACAACGCCAACCCAGAAACCAGGAGTGACACTCCAATGATGTTTCCTGATTTCAGCGAGGAGTTCAGCGTGACGGGCTTTCTCTCTTGTTTCCTCTATTTCACAAAGCCACGCTCGGGCCTCTCGACCTACATCGTTTTCGCGGTGCGAGAACTGCAATCGTACTTGCGACTCGCCAAGCTCTTCAAATACGGGAAGATGATCCATCTGCTTAGGGCCGGCCATTGTGAAACCCTCAACTTTGTTATCGGGAGCAGTTTTGCTGCTTAACTCCGGCGACTGCTCCCTAGCTCGGCGTCGTAAACTTCACTAAAAACCGCTGTGTTGCTGGCTTTGCGCTGTGTGCTTGCTTTTTTATCCAGTATTAAAGAATCGCGAAAAGAGGCATATCTAAGCATAGGTCATCAGCATACACCGAGAATCGCCCCATGACTGCTTCAGGCTACTCTTGGGCGGATCTGCTCGTGGCTGTGTCCGGAATCCGCAATCGACCCCGATTG
>Ga0172379_10011278_pt1 | contig 10668 bp, 7 predicted proteins | sample GrowelOW334metaG_FD_119756 | JGI IMG/M metagenome (GOLD analysis project Ga0172379, IMG submission 119756) | Groundwater microbial communities from an aquifer near a municipal landfill in Southern Ontario, Canada - Groundwater well OW334 metaG | ecosystem: Environmental > Aquatic > Deep... | reverse complement strand
TAGGTTTAAGCTTCGCAATAATCATAATACTTATGATTTCTGTCTTTTATCTTTCTGAAGATAATACTACTCGTAAAACATATATTGACTTGATGGATTTTGGCAGATCCTTACAACAAGAATTATTATTAGCATCAAATTTAGAAGACGGGTACATAAGGCCTATAAATATTCCTTTAACAGTAAATGGTCTAGAGTTCAATATAACGACAGGGACTTACAACAGTACAGGCTATCTTATATTATCTTATAAGGCAACGGAAACATTTTTTGTTGTTCCATCAGTTAATGGTAGCTTCATAAAAGGAAAAAATGTTATAAGAAAAATGAATAACACTTTATATATAAACTAAAATGATAAAAAAAACAGGACAGGTGTGGAGTATTGATTTTATCATAGGTATGATGCTTTTCTTATTCATATTGCTTCTCTCAGTAAGAATAATATTAACGATGAATACTACAGAGCCATATGATCTAACATATAGAGAAGCAGTATACCTTTCAGATAATGTTCTATCGGAAGGATATCCTAAAAATTGGACAACGAGCGATGTTATAATTCCCGGAATAGCTTTAGATAACAAGATAAATGCTGAGAAATTATTCAATTACTCTTTAATAGATTATAATAAAACAAAAACAGATTATCAAATAACAGGAGAATATTTATTTTACTTTAGCAACGGAACAGATATACTAAACGTTACACAATGTATCTACGGATTTAATGTTCCTGTCGCGAGTGATTGCGAACCAATAATATCAAATCTGACTTATTCCAATTTAGCAAAGATTGATAGAATAGTATTTTATGATAATCAGATATTACGAATGACTTTTTACGTTTGGAGTTAATGAACTATATGAAGAAAGCAATATTTTATACAATGGATGCCTTGCTGGCATCAATGCTTTTAATAGGTGCTGTACTGCTAATTTACTCGACATACGAACAAAATTCTTCAGGTGTAGAACAAAAAATATTCTTGACGCAAGATATACTCACAGTATTTTCTGGAATAACTCTTTCTGAAATAAATAATTCTTTTATTATTCAAGAATTTGATAATGGAAATATAACCAACCTAAACAACACATTATTAGAACAGATAGGAGAATATTGGGCTTTAAATAATACTGTAAAGGCTCAACAACTATTTAGTTCAGTTATGTCTGCAGAATTGATAACTGGTAGCGGATTAAGACTATCAATAGATAATGAAGAGATATATATAAAAAATCATTCTTCAAAAAAGAGTTTATTTACATTTAATAGAATGATTTCTGGAATAGTTAAAGGAGCTCCTTTAACAGGATATAGTTCGTCCGCTTATCTGAAGAAAATTCGTGATAAGAAAACTTCCTCTTATGCATATTTTGGAGGATTTATTGGACAAGGCAATATTACTCTAAGATTAGATTTGCCCACAGATTTTAATTCAACCAAACTTATTGACTCGTACATAAAGATAGAGACTCCCGGATCTTTTGAAATTTTTATAAATGGAAATAAGTGCGGAACTAATTATTCTGGAGCAGCAGGTCAAGTAAATCTTTGGACAATCACTTCCTGCAATGCCTCCTTAATATCTGGAACAAATAATTTTACTTTTGCCTTTATTTCTCCACTAAATATTTCTTACGTCTCCGGAGGATTAATAAAAGCAACATATATCACCGATACATTAGTAGAAAATGTTGCAACAGGATACAAAAGAGTTTATCTCCCCTCAATAACAGGATTCATAAATCTTTATGACGCAGTGTCTGTACAAGGAATAATCACCGATATAACAGTAAACATCACTTATGACAGTATATATTCTACATTTTTTACTTTTGGAAACGAAACATTGTTTATAGATCCGGGTCAAAATACAACCAGAAATATATTTATTGTAAAAAACAATCTATCTATACCTCCAAGCACCATACCTATAAGAATGGCTCACACAAATTTATCTAATATAAGTGTCTTAGATGCAGGGGCACCATCAGATTCCTTCTTAGTTACAGATGTATCCGGAAGTATGAATGATTGCGCCGTTTACGTTAATCAAACAATGTGCAGGTATCAATACAAGCAGGCATCTTGGTGGTGGTTCTGGCTAACAACGACTTGCGCATATAATAATGTTTCATGCAATAACAACGAATGTGGGATATCTCCAATATATTCTACAAGAAGTTATAGTATAATTAATCAAAGCGTATGTTCGAAAACACTTCTAGATGTAGCCAAAGATGCCGACAAATTATTTGTCGAAGTAGTATTAGGTGCATCTTCTTTACATAGAGTTGGCTTGATAGATTTTTCTAATGATGCACACACACCAACAAATTTAACCAATGTAAAGAGTGTTTTAGATAGTGAGATTGATACATATTCTCCTAATGGAGGAACATGTACTTGTTGTGGTATAAATTATGCTAGAAATCTTGTCAATTCCTCGACTAATAAGAAATTTATGATTGTGCTGAGTGACGGAGAGCCAAACTATTATTGTTCTAATTACAATGATTATACTGGTACAAGTGGTAGTGCTTCTTTGTCTGAAAGTTGGGCTATAAATGCTAGTATTTTAGCTTGTCAAAATAATATCACTATTTATTCTATAGGTTTCGGTACAGCCATGACTGCAGCAGGACATAATACGATGAAACAGATTGCGTGCAACTCTTCTTTATACTATAATGTCACAGACACGTCACAACTTGAAGATGTGTATAGAAATATTTCTGAACAAATACTTATCGCAGCTAATTTTTCATCCCAAACAATAAATCTTGTCGGAAATTTTAGCCCCACAAAACTTCATACAGATTCATATATAGATTTATATTATCAAGATTTAAATCCTGTTGATACACAGAATAAGATTTCTGTTCTTATAGAATCTCCTCAATTTAATGGTTGTAATGTTAGCATAGATATTCCTTCAGGTATAGTAATTCAGGACGCATATGCTGCTTCTTATTCAAGCAATCATTGGACAGATTTATTAAAAATAAATGAAAACATTGTTTTCAATCTATCACAATATAATTCTTCTTATGATCTTCTTGGAGATCCTTTCTTAATACAAATACCTTCATTATTGCTTTATCCAGGTCAGTCGAATAATATCTCTCTACGTGTAGGAGACAGCACAACAAATAGCTCGAACTGTTCAAATAATAATACTTTAATTTATACAGCATTAGTCACAGCATCCGTAGCAAGAACAGACATAAAAGAAAAAAATGTCGGATGTACTTGGACGGTCGAATACGTTGATGGAGAAATAAATACTATTAAAGTTCCAGCAGCATATACAGGAACAAAAAACTGCACTTATACTTCAGCTAATATTAGTTACGATTTAGATGATACTTACGATGTAGCAACATATAGCCTATTAAAACAGCTAGATACAGAAAATTCAGGCAAGGTTTTAGTTAACATAAATAATTTAGATTTAGAGATAATAACTACTGTGATAGGAGGAGTGCCTTATCTTTGGGGACCCTCAATAATAAGGTTAGAGGTATGGCAATAATAGTAAGAATGTTTGGAAAAAAAGGATTTACCTATTTATTAGTTTCTAGTTTAATCATTGTTGTTTTATTAGGAATTTTTTTTGTTTCTAATCAATACAAATATCAAGATCAAATAGAGTCCCAATCTATTAGAATAAGAGCGATGAATGATTTTGTTAATAATTTTAATAATGATGTGCACAGAGCAACTCATACATCTGCATTTAGAGCCTTAATTTCTTTAGAAGACAATGTAGCTTCGAATGGACAATATCTATCTAATATTACACAAGCATTCGAAGAAACATTTTATAACGGAACATTAAACGGCACGAGCATTCAATTGATGCAAAACTCGAGTTTTAAAGATTATATACTTAAAGTTCATTCATTAGCGGAGTCTCTCGGTATGAATGTTAATGCAACTGTTACACAAATAACATTAACGCAACCCGATCCTTGGTCTATAGATGTACATGTATATATTGTGTTAAACGTTAGTGATGTGAAAAATCTAGCGTCATGGTATACTACAAAAGATTTTGTTACAAACATACCGATATATAATTTAAGGGATCCTTTATACGGTATTAATACACACAACAAAATTCCTAACACTATAAGACAATTCAATCAAACACCTCTAGTTTCAGGAACAGATACCACTAATCTTAAAGCTCTAATTAACGAGTCTTATTATTTAGAATCATCAGACGCTCCTAGTTTTCTGATGAGATTTGAGGGGAAAACCGACTCGAGCGCTCAAGGAATAGAAAGCATAGTAAATATTCAAACAATATCAGATCAGGGAATAGAAGTATATTCTTCACGACCAAAAATAGACTATATATATTTTAATAATATTACTGTAAATAAAGTATGTGCTGTTCAAAACGTGCCTACAGATATGAATTTTGTAATATCTGTTGATAGAGTTAATTTATACGAAATTTCAGGCTTGAATTACTCTGTTACGCCAGCATGCCCTTAATTATTTAGTTGATTAAAGACAATTATAGTGTATATATTCCAGAGTCGTAACAAAATTATATAAGTAGTCGAATTTATTTATAAATAGATAGTGTCAATAGGTGGGTGTTGTAAGAAAACATGAATAATATCAAGACAGGTGTAGATAAGTTAGTAGATCTTGTATCGCAAAAAAAGAAGATCAGCGTAGATGAAGCTGCAAAGACTTTGGGTGTAGGAAAGGAAGTAGTACAAGAGTGGGCGGAATTTTTAGAGGAAGAAGGTTTAGTAACTATAGAATATAGCCTATCTAAAGCGTGGATTATGGAAAAGAAAATAACCAAAGAAGACGTAATAACGGGCGCTAAAGAATTATCTTCACAAAGAGATGCGTTTGCTAGAAAAATAGAAGTAGCAATAACATCTTTAGATCAAGAAACATCAGGATTTGAGGAAGTGCGTAAAGAATTTGTAAATATACAAAGTCATATAAAATCAGAAATAGATACTGTAAAAAATCAATTATCTGAACTAGAAAAATATGATGCGTTAAAAAGCCATTTAGATAAGGAAATATCTAGACAAAAAGATGAATATGATAAGGTTGTAAAGGATGCGGCTGAAAAACTAAAGCTAGAAAGTTTAAAATATGATGAATTAAGAGTAGCTATTTCTAAAGAACATAAAAATATAGAACAATTCTCACAAAAAATTAATGAATTAAAAGCAGTGCGTACAGATTATGAACGCACAATAAACACATTAAATGAATCTCTAAAAAATATTAACAACATATTATATGATCAATCTAAAAAATTAGATACATCAACAAAAAATATTCAGAATTTCAAAGACTTACTAGATAAATTAGATAAAGATTTATCTGAAAAAAAAGAAAGTGTAATTATGCAAAAAGTTAATTCTCTAAAATCTGATTATGAAAGATTATTTAAGAATCAGCAAGAAATGGATAAAGATTTACGTGAAAAAATTAAAGGATTAAAGAGTTACGACGATGTGAGTTCTAAAATACATAAATCATTCGAAGGATTTTTCTTAAAAAATATTAATACAGAAAAATTAATCGCTGAAATAGAAAATGATAAAGAAGGATTAAAAAAAGAATTAGAGACTATGAAAAATAAGATATTAACATTTAATATACTAGCTACGAATTCAAATGTAAAATCTCAGATTAAAGAGATAGAAGAGATATTAAAGAATTATGAACACAAAAAAATCGGAATAAAATATAAAATTGAGAAATTGATTGCGACATTTAAAGGAAAGTAAATATTCCTTTATATTAATAATAGTTATATAAATAATTTGATGGAGTTTCTGTGAAAAAAAAGAGGACGAGTAAAAAAACAAATATTAGTCGACATAAAGATAGGAATAGTATTAGTTCTAAAGGGAGCATTTCTACTCAGGCAGAAAATAATTTCGGAGAAAATATTATAGATAGTTATGAGTTCAGGTCAGAACGTATTCCTATAAATGTAACCATCTTAAAAAAACCCGGAGAATTTGTTCCCACATATGATTTAAGAATTTCTGTTATTAGTAAGACTACCGAGATGATTCTAGAAAAAGTAAGATTAGAATTAATACGTCGTGTAAGTCTTGGTGCTGAAGATATTGGAGATACTAAAAAAACAGATTTAGTAGAGGACAAATTCAATCAATTGATAGATATATTAATAGATAAATATTTTCCAGACAGCGATCAAGATACAGTAAATTTTTTGAGATCTTATTTAAAAATTAATAGTTTAGGTTTAGGAAATCTCGAATTAGTAATGAATGATGAGAACCTGGAAGAATTAGTTGTTAATCAAGCATCCGAACCAGTATGGGTTTATCATAAAAAACATGGATGGCTTAAAACAAATGTCTACTTGAAAAGTGAAGAACAAACGAAACATTACGCAAGCATAATTGGTAGAAAAGTAGGAAGACAAATAACCGTATTAACTCCCTTACTAGATGCACATTTAGGTAGTGGAGACAGGGTTAATGCAACATTAAGTCCGGTATCAACTAACGGTAATACTATAACTATAAGAAAATTCTCTAAAGATCCTTGGACTATAACTAAATTTTTGAAAACGAGAACAATTTCTCCAGAAGCAGCTGCATTGATATGGACTGCCATACAATATGAATTATCTGCAATAATTGCCGGAGGTACAGCTTCAGGTAAAACTTCTGCATTAAACGTTTTTAGTAACTTCTTTCCGCCTAATCAACGTATAATAAGTATTGAAGATACTAGAGAGATTGTTCTGCCAAAATTTTTACACTGGGTTCCACTAAATACTACGCTTCCAAATGCTGAGGGCAAAGGAGAAATAAATATGGGAGACTTGCTTGTAAATAGTTTGAGAATGAGACCAGATAGAATTCTTGTAGGAGAAGTTAGAAGAAAAAGAGAGACTGAAACATTATTCGAAGCAATTCACACAGGACACTCAGTATATGCAACATTCCACGCTAACAGTGCAAAGGAAACAGTAGAGAGGTTAACAAATGCTCCTATTGAAGTACCAAAGATAATGCTCCCCGCAATATCATTAATAATCGTACAATTTAGAAATAGGAGGACAGGATATAGAAGAACTTTTCAAATTGCTGAAATACTTCCTAATGGAGAGTCTAATGTGATGATGCAGTATGATATAAAGAAAGATGTTCTTGTTTCTATATCTAAATCCAAGGCATTATATGATAATATTTCCTTATTCACCGGAATGAGTGTTAATGAAATAAATAAGGAATTAAAAGAAAAAATTAAAGTGCTAAATTACCTTGTAAAAAAAGGAATCGATGATGTGGATGGTGTAGGAAGAATAGTCGCAGAGTATTATACTAATAAAGATGAGTTGATGAAATATGTAAACAGTAATAAAGATTTCCCCCTAGCATCACAACTAGTTTTAGAACAGAATATTGCAACGAAAAACGAAGTACTAAAACCAGAATCAGAAAATACTGCTATTAAAGAAATAAACATCAAAGAAGAAAAAACAGTCAATAAAAAATAGTTAAAATAACCTTTATCTAATAATAAAATGTCGTTATACTCGTATATTGCTAAAAATATTCCTGGATTAAGACTAAAACTTAAACAGGCAGGCATATTACAGGAGCCTGAAGAATATGTACGTTCTACATTTATGACTTCACTATTCATGTCTATAGGAATATTTTTTATATTCTTCTTTTTCACACTTTCTGGTTGGGCTATATTGGTTATCCCTCTGAGCCTGCCTTTACTATTTATGTATTTTGTAAAATTTGTAGATGTAGCTATTGAAAAAATTAAGAAAAGAATTGACGAGGAAATAATTTTTGCTGGAAGATTTTTAATTATAGGTCTAGAATCAGGTGTTCCGATACACAAAATATTCGAAGATATGGAAAAAAATTATACCTATATTGGTTACTATTTCGGTGAAATACTAAACAAAGTATACCTCGGAACAAGCATGGAAGATGCTATTAATGAAACATTAATTATTTCTCCATCACCGAATTTACGTAGAATTTTATGGCAGGTAATGAATTCTATGAAGACAGGAACAGAAGTTGGCGGAGCATTAAATTCTGTGATTGAACAAATAGTTAGGGAACAAGCCATATCTGTTCAAGAGTATGGTAAAAAGTTAAATCCTTTAGCAATGTTCTATATGACTATATCTATAATTGTTCCGTCATTAGGAATAACTATGCTTGTTATACTTGCATCATTTATAGGATTAAAAATAAGTATGCCTATATTAGTAGTACTGGCTATATTAATTGCTTTTGTACAATTCATGTTCCTATCACTAGTAAGGGCTTCAAGACCTTCAATAAGCACATAAAATCAAAATAAAATACAATCAAACAAACTTAACGAATTAGAAAATGAAACTAAACATAAAAAAAGAAAGATTTCAAGAAAATAAATTTAAAGAAGAACTATTAGATTCACATAGTTCAGACAAACATACATTTAAAGATCTTTCCGGAATTAAAAATGCAAAAAATATTATTAATAAACTATTTAATGAACATTTTAATCCGGAAGCTCTAATAGATCAAGGAAAGGAGCGTGTAAAGGAGAAAGTTAAAATTTCTAATAAAATAACTACACGATTTGATAAGAAGAAAGTAAAATCCAGGAAAATCATAGGTTTATTATCTGATTTTACATCCAAATTAGGTTATGATGAGAATCCTAGAAATACACACACTAAAATTTTAAAATATGTATCTTATTTTCAAATATTATTATCTTTATTATTGATGGTTGTTGTTTTTGTAAATCATAAATCTCTAGATGTATTAATAACTTTTCTTATAGTATTATGGACACTGATTTTTGCAATAATATATTTGATAGTTTTATTCGGAATTTTTATGTATTTAGATATTAGAATGTATCGTTGTGTTCGCGAGATAGAAGAATCTCTGCCTGACTTTTTACAACTAGCTTCAGCAAATATCAGTGCAGGAATGACTATAGATAGATCTTTATGGTATGCTATAAGGCCTAAGTTCGGAATACTTGCCGTAGAAATGGAAAATGTTGCTAAAGCAACTATTGCGGGTGAAGATTTAGAAAAAGCACTAGTAAAGCTTGGCGGAAAGTACGATTCTAGAATATTAAAGGAAACTATAAACTTAATCGTTGAAGGAATATCTAGTGGTGGAGAGATGGCACAATTATTAAATAAATTGTCAGTTAATATTAAAGAAACACAATTAATGCGTAAAGAGATTAGTGCAAGTGTGACAACATACGCTATATTCATCGGTATAGCAACAGTAGTTGCTGCACCATTATTGTTTGCACTAAGCACAGAATTATTATTAATTATTCAAAAAATCTTTAGTACAATCCATATTGACAAGAGTGTAGGCTCTTCAGCACTATTCTCTTTTAATTTCTCATCAGAAAGCATCACCATAGGAAATTTTCAAAGGTTTGCACTAATGGTTCTAGTAATATCCTCATTCTTTTCAGCATCAATAATAAGTGTTATAAGAAAAGGCAGTGTAAAAGACGGAGTCAAAACAATTCCACTATTTATCATAGTATCTATAATTATATATTATGTATCGTTCAGCATGTTTCAGATGTTAATGGGAAGCATATTCTAAAATTTTATTTAATTATTACTTTTAGCAAGATAAATTTTTTTAGAAACAATATTTAGAATTAAAGATATATAAATTAAAATAAAAAAATAAAAAATTTATTTAGCCTGTGCCAATATGTCTTATGGTTAGATCTGATGTTATGTGTTGTAAATACGCGTAGCCTAGTTGCGCTTCTAATGGTACTTCTACAACAGTTTTTGAACTACTAACATCTACTGTACAGTATAATGTTGTTGTTTCCTTACCAGATCCGTCCTTGAATAATCTAACATATCCGCCTGTGTAACCATTTTTAGTACTTGTGCCATCCATTCCTTGACAAGTTACAGGAACATTTTGTCCACCAACTAATACTGGCTTGAATCCTATCCACACCTTACCACGGTCTGTGTTACTTTCCACATCATTACACTCTAATTTATCATCTTTAAAGAAGTTATCTCCACTACCAACATGTTTTAGTGTTAGCGTTAAACCCATCTTACCGTTTCCCGCGTAGGATTCTTTTAATGATGCTATAGATATTGGTCCTCCACTGTTCTGTGGATTCTTTTCTCCTTCAACTTCACAGATATCCTTATTATTTAATGCCTGTTCTGTTGTTCCTTTTACACATAATTGTGTTGCCATTCTAGTTGTGTATTTGTAACACACATTAGCCCATATCTTTTGCTGTAAATCTCCTTGAATTGCTGGTAAATATTTCAGGTTACCAAATTCTACTGTTGATGTTCCACCATTTAATACTGTTCCATCAAAATTCTTTACAGCTCCCTTAAGATCTGTTCCAAATCCCGATTGTTGATTAAAGTATTTCTTAAAATCTGGAATGTTAGAACTGTATGTTCCAGGGTCTAATCCCCAAATCTGTACATAACCTTCAGTTGCAGGTATTGTATGTTCTCCAATATTCTCTAACTTCATTACAATGCTGAATCCTCCTGTACCGCCATCAGTTGTTTTATCTGGAGGATTGCCTGGTAAGAAGCTTGTCTTCAATCCTTCTGTACCACCAATAAATGTTTT
>Ga0172379_10011277_pt1 | contig 10668 bp, 1 predicted proteins | sample GrowelOW334metaG_FD_119756 | JGI IMG/M metagenome (GOLD analysis project Ga0172379, IMG submission 119756) | Groundwater microbial communities from an aquifer near a municipal landfill in Southern Ontario, Canada - Groundwater well OW334 metaG | ecosystem: Environmental > Aquatic > Deep... | reverse complement strand
TATAGACGCGTTCGGCAATAGGGTGCGTATGGAGGAGTACACCATCAGGCCCGCTGCCAACCAGTTCAAGTACGTGGTGCTGAATACCCGCGCGGACCGCTTCGACTTCGGCAAGATTCTTTTCACTTTTAACTCCGACCTCCCCGCGGACCTGTCACTGGCTACCGCCAACATGATTACTTCTCCCGGAGCCCTGCCTCCGCAGTGGTACCTTACCGCCATGAATAGCGTTATGTCCAATACGCTTGACAAGGTTACCGAGGATGCTACCGGCGGCAGCATGGTCTCCAACCTCAGTTCCAATGACCCTGCATACCAGTTGGTGTTCGATAATTACGCTTTTTACGCCGCCGGCCCCGCGCAGGCGGATGACAACGGCGGCTTGGGGAAATTGTTCTGGTCGGCGACGGACTGTAATATGGCCACCGGGCAGGCCGCTTCCTTCTCCTATCTGGGCGGTTCCGAGCCGGCTTACACGGAGAGCGGCGACGCCTTTCACAGTATAAGGAAAAATACGTTCAACGATAGCGATCAGACCTGGATACAGACGGAAGATTTTGTGCTCTTTGACGACGGTAAAATAGCCGCGGCCGGGGATTTCGGCACGGGCCTGGGCGGCGGAGAAACCATGGACAGTATAACGGATAAACTTAATTTCGAGCGCGTTTATACCAGCTCGTTGTTCGGCGGCAGGAAGATAGACCTGGAATATTCGGCGAAGCTGCTGAAAGACGCAGGTCTGCTGAGGTTTGCGCAGTAAAAGCTGGATGAATAATCTTGCGGTTATTTTATGAGGTTTTGATAAATACATATGGTTAATATAAATAAATCCTTTATAGCGCTCCTGCTTTCCGTTCTCTGTTTGCCGCCGGCGCTCCGCGCCGAGATGAAAATAATCCCTGTGGGCAGCATTTCCGCGCTGGGCGGCAAGTATTACCTGGACGCCGACGCCGCCTCGTTCAACGGCCGCTTCGACGCTTTTATCTCTCCGGCGCTGAGGCTGAGCGAGAACCACGACCTGATACCCGTATATTCCGGCAACTACTCCGGCACGCAGGATATCCAGGAGCTGGCCGGCGGCGGCGTGCTCACCCGGCAGCGCCAGACGCATACCATTTCCGCCAAATATGTTTACACCCGCGAGTTCGATAAGTATAAACCCCGCGTTTCCTATTCTGTAGCCAACATTAAGGAAACGAACGATGAAAAGTGGGGGGACGGGCTGTTCGATTATACCACGCTATCCGTGGGTTTTGAAGCGGAGCAGGAGCGGCCGCGCGGCACCTTTACCGAGTCCTACGACTATTATAAGGTAAGCTATCCCAATTACAGCACGCTGCTGTCGCAGTCGCAGTCCGTCTTCAACGATACCGACACTTTCAACCAGCTGTCCGCCAATGCGGGCGAGAACCCCCTGGACAATACCAGCCACCGCCTGGGGTTCGTTTATGCCTGGTTCCCGGAGCCGCTTAATATGACGGCCGGCTATGACTTTACCTACCGCAGCTACGCCGAGCAGGCGATAGCCGCCAATATCGACGCGGCGGGCCAGTCGCCTTTTAAGAGCGAGAAACGCGCCGATATGCAGCAGAACCTGAGCGTTAAGATGACCAGGGCGCTCAAGCCGCTGCAGCTCAGTGCCGCAGCCCGCGTGGGGCACTTGAGCTCCAATCAGGGTTCGTATGATAACGTGCAGAAAGAGTATATGGCGGATTATTACAGCTACATCGATGTGGGGATCAGCCCGGCCCTGAGCCTGGTACTGAAGAACGGCACGCAGTTCGGCTTCGCGCTGGACTGGCGCCGCGTCTATTATCTCGGACGCCTGAAGCAGGACGAGGGCGGCGTCTACGGCAAGGCGAAGATAGTCCAGACCTTCTGGCTGAGCTCGCTTTCGGCCCGCTACCCGGTTTATAAAAAACTATTCGCTCGCGCTGTTTACAACTATCAGGTCTCGTCCTCAAATATGCGCTACGAGGCCAATTACAGGTACAACTACCGGGCCAGCACTTATTTGATGGGAGTGGAGTGGGAGTTTTAAGCGTAAAGACAAAAGCTGACGGACCAGGGATGAAGGGCGGAGCCGGCGGGCATAAATTTTGGCTGCGTGGTTTTAGCGGGAGAACAATTATGAACAATATTAAAACTTATTTGATGAAAATTTGTGTTGCAGTGGTGCTTGCCGCCGGGCTCACGGCAAAAGCCTCCGCCGACGGAGTTATTTCAGGCAGCATTACTTATGAGGGGGCTAGGGGCGGAGATACTATTGTGGCCGTATTTGACAGCAGCGACCTGGTTCACAGTTCTCCAGCATTTTTTGTCTCCGTGGATACTGCCGGAGCTTCCCCCTGGTCGTACACTTCTGTTTCCACCGGCCCCGGCACCTATTACTTGGCATCTATCCGAATGCGCAATGGATTTGCAAGTCAGCTGGTACAGAAAACCGACCCTTGGGCGGTTTGGGGTACGATAGACAATCCCACCCCGGTGGTCATTACCTCCGGCGATATGCCCAGCCGGGATTTTACGCTTGTAGACGGGACTAACGAATCCCCGAATCCTTTTTATTCCTACCCGGTAGAGTACACCACCGCGCAGCACACTTCAGGCGATATCACCGCCAATTTGATAATCGCGCCGGTGGGCGCGAATAAGATCAGCGTCGCCAAAGACGCGGCGGGCAATATTTATACGGCGCAGTTATACGACGCCCAAAACAAACTGCTGCTTGCCAAGCGCAATGCGGCGGGGGTCGAGCAGTGGACCGAATTGATCGACCACAGCGGGGCCAGCGTCCTGGATATGGCGGCCGACGCGGCGGGCAATACTTATGTGTTGGAAAGGGCGGCCGGTATCTCCTCCATATACAAATACAGTCCGGCAGGCGCGGAACTGTGGGTTAGCATAATTTCTGAGGACAACGGCGTAATACCGGCGGCCGTGAGCGTTACTACATCGGGTGTAGTCTATGCCGCGGCCTATGCTTCCGGCAGCAGCCAGCTCAACCTGTTCAAAATGGATCAGACCGGCGCGCTGCTGTGGGGGGGCTCCCCGCAGGTTTATGACGCTAACGGAGTGTGGTCAGTTACACTTGCCGCGCAGGCCGGCAATACGCTTATTTATATTGCCGCCAGCAGCACCATGACCATCGAAGGCGGCAAAGACGGGCTTATCCTTAAGTATTCGGATAACGGTACCACCGTGACCCGCAGCTGGGTGAGCCGCTATGTGAGCGGCGCCACCGGCTACAAATACGCGGAAGCCAAATCAGTCGCCGTGGACCAGGCGGGGAATGTTTACGCGGCCGGCAAAGAAGCCAGGTATGATCTGCAGCAGGGGGATAATATCTGGCTGGCCAAGTATGATGCTTCCGGCATAAAGCAGTGGGGCAGAACCTATAATTCCGGGCAGTATTCCTACGACGACGCGGCGGCGGTGGGGGCGGATAGCTTCGGCAATGTGTATGTGGCCGGCAAAGCGGATATGTCGAACAGCGGTTATAATAATTTCTGGCTGAGCAAGTACAGCCCCGCAGGCAGCGTTCTTTTTACCCGCGTTTACGATTCCGGCGGCGAGCCGTCCGGCATGGATTACGCGTTCGATATGACCGTCGGTTCCGCCTCTGTCTATGCCGCCGGCATGTTCGGCATGGATTCCGGCCTGTACACCATGCCTATCTCCGCGTCCGGCACGCAGGCCGCTTTCCTTTCGGCGATTGAGGGGTCTGAGACCGGCTCCATCTTGCTTTCCTGGAATTATCCAGTAGCGCTGCCCCCTGGCTCGTCTTTCTATCTGCAGTTGAGCACGGTCGTTGCTCCAAACTGGGTTCCCACGCAGGCGCAGATAGTTGTAAGCACGCAGGTCGCGCAATGGGACATTCAGCACTATACTTTTAACGGGCTTGTGACAGGGCGGACTTCCAGCCAAGAGTCTTTTCCCCAGTATAAATTCAAGGTCTGGGTTTCTTCCCTGGCGGGCGTATTTACGGCCCTGCCGTCGGCCGCCAGCTACGCCAAAACCCCGTTCTCCTACGACAATACGCAATATTTCGGTCCGAACAACAGAGAGCGGCTGTCTTACCTTTCTAATGTTTCCGCCGGGCCCCAGACCGGAAACGGCATTGCGCTTGACGGCAATACCCTGTACCAGGCCTTCGGCAACGAGTTCGGAGACACCGTAGGCTTGGGTTTCAGGAAATACGGCCTGGATTCCTACGTCGAGTGGACCAAATTCTTTAACACCGCGGACGGTTCTTACTACAGCGTGAACACCCTGCTGCGCGACAGCGAGGGAAACTTCTACGCCGTGGGCAGCCAGGCGCCGGTAAGCGACCCCGCGAACAGGGACCTCTGGGTGGGCAAGCTCAGCGCCGACGGCCGCCTGCTCTGGGCTTCCGTACAGGATTTCGATGGCGGCTACGACGAATTCTATGACGCTGCATTGGACGGTTCCGGCGGTCTTTATGTGGCCGGCGGGGTCAGGAATATTTCAGGCGCGACTGGCAGGGATATCATCGTGCGCAAGTACAATGTCTCCAATTCCACCGGCGCCTCCGTGGTTTGGACTTCCACCGAAACCAGCTTGGCCTCTTTTGACGATACAGCTTACGGCATCGCGGTCAACGCCGCTGAGGAGCGGGTGTACGCGGTAGGGGAGATTTATAACGGCAGCGATACCGATATCTGGGCGCGCAAGATGACCTATTCCGGCGCCCTGGTTTCGTCCTACACCTACGATTCCACCTTCGGCGACGACACCGCTTATAGCGTAGCTGCTTCTTCCGTCGGGGTTTACATTGTGGGATCCGTCAGGGATCAGTATTTTCCCGTCCAGAAGATTTACGCCGCCAGGCATACGCTGACGCTGGGCGCGACAACCTGGGTCGTGCAGTCCGGGCCGTCCAGCGATTCGGCGCTCTTCAGCGTTAAACTGGACGCAGAGGGAAATCTTTATGGCGCCGGTTATGAGACAGGGGTGAAGAAGAATGCTATCTACGGTAAACTCTCCCCGAACGGTACGCAGCAGTGGAACCGTTATTTCGCCGACAATAACCGCTACTCCGACGTGATGGCAAATAACCTGCAGTTGGCGGCCGACGGCCGCATCGTCTCTTCTATAGTTACCGGGTGGGGCGCGGACCAGAATCCCGGCTTTTATGCGTTTCCCCAGCCTTCTTTCGCGCTGGCAGCTGAGTCGAATCCCGAGCTCCCCGGCTCCGTCAGGCTTAACTGGATCTCCCGATCTACGCTTGAGCAGGGCACAACTTTCTACGTGCAGTACAGCACTTACGCCGGCGTGGCCTGGTCCACTACCGCCGCGCAGGTGCGCTACTTCAGCGAGTACTATGCCTGGGAAGGCGAGACGCTCAATAGGCCGGTTTACGGCCTGGACAATGGTCGGGATTCGCAGGGAGTATCTACCGGGCCGCTTTATCACTTCCAGGTCTGGTTCTCCACAGCCGAGGGCGTCGTTACGCAGGTGGCGGGAAGGCCCTCTGTCAGGGCCTCCGACTCTTTCATCTTCGAGAATATTACGACTTATTCCGGAGAAACAAAGCTCTATACGGTCGGGTCCATGAATTTCCTGGGAGACGAGCCGGAGCTTAACGGCATCGTTAAAGGCCCCCTGGGGAATATCTACACCGTAGCCAATACCAACTGGAACGGGACGGACATGTTCGTCTTTAAGAAATACGGCCAGGCAGGCGGCGCCCCGGTCTGGACCAAGACTTATGCCGTGCCAGATTATTACAGCGGCTACGCCTGGTGGGACGGTGAAATTGAGGCCAGGAAAATGGCGGCTGACGCCACCGGGAACATCTATATAACCGGCTACGAGAGGGCCGGTGAGGCTGGCAAAGACCTGTTCCTTATGAAGTATGACGTGTCCGGCAACCTTGCCTGGAAATATTCCAGCGGCGCCGTCGCGGACGACGAGGGCTACGCCGTGACGGTCGACACCAACGGCGCCGTCTACGTGGCCGGCAATTCCGGCTCCGCGATTAAAGACATTTTCGTGGCAAAGTTCGATGTTTCAAATTCTACCGGGGCGTCGGTGGTATGGATGACTCCTTATTCAGGCACCGCCGATGACGCCGCCTACGGCGTAGCGGTGCACGGCAATTCGGTCTATGTCTCCGGCACTTCCGACGAAACTGTCGGCGGACCTTCGCTCTGGCTCGGGCGCTATAACGCGGCTACAGGTGCCGAAATCCTAACGGCCACCATAAGCAATACCGACGATGGCGAGATACCGGAAGTCGCCTACGCTGTGGTCGTGGACACTGCTACAGGCAGCGTTTACGTCGCCGGCAAGGCCTACAACCCCAACTTGGAGTACCCGACCATCGACGGAGTTATCTACAAATCAAGCGCCGATTTGAGCGACTTCGGCGTTATGGTTTCCACCTACCGCAGCGGCAGCCCTTGGACGGCCAATGCGGCGGCCTACGGCCTGGCCCTGGACGCGGAAGGCAGCCTTTACGCTACGGGCGCGGAAGAGCGCTATGACCTCAACCAGGGGAAGAACCTCTGGATACGGAAGTACGCCTCCAGCCTCGGTTCCGAGTCGGAACTCTGGACGCAGACTTTTAACTTAAGCAACACCTGCCAGCCCGGCCAGCCGAACTGTTACCCCGGTATGATGAACGACGACCTCGGCCTGGGCGTAGCGGAGGACAACTCCGGCTATGTGTACGCCAGCGGCAAGTTCGGCAGCAGCAGCGGCATGTACCGCTATAAACAGGTAAATAGCCTTTCCACCAACCCATGGCTTACCGCGCGCGTGAAACTGGGCTACAGCACCTCCCCGACGACAGTCGATTTCCCCGGCGTTGGCGTAGCTTTTATCCCGTATTCGCAGACCGGCGGCATAGACGCGGCCGGCATAAAGACCGGGTTCACACTTGCCGACGGCACCTTCAGCCGGAAGGTCACGGCCGGGCGCAAGTACTTTATCGCCCTTTCTACGCAGGGTTATACCCCTACCATCAAAGATCAGCAGATGGACCCGTATGAGACTTTCTTCTACGAGCTCAGCGAAGATACCACCAGGCAGTTCACTCTCTACGGGCGGCCGGCCACCGACCCCGCCTACCCGCTTACCGTTACCGTAACCTCCGCCTCTATAAACGATATTGTTATGGCTGAGGTTTTCTTCGCCCAGACTGGCGAGAAAGCGGCTTACGGCCTGGCCCAGGTGACGGTCGGCAGCAGCGTTACCTTTACTGTGCCCAACCTTTCCCAGGCGGCGGCCAACGTGTACACTCTTGGCCTGACCATTCCCAACAAGAACCTTATGCGCAGCGTGCCGCTGGAAATTTCCTTCCCGGAAGGTCAAAACGCCTACACGGTCAGTATGTCCACGATGGACGGCGCCATGGCTTCCTACGGCGGGTTCGATGTGGGCGGCTCCACCAACCCGGCCTCCTTCGAGGGCGTTGTCAGGGACGAAAATTACTATTCGCCCATAGCCGAGGCCCGTGTAAGGCTGTTTCACCAGAATTGCGGCAATAACGGCCCCAGTTCGTCTTCTGACGAATATGAAACCTACACCGACGTGAACGGCAGGTTCTCATTCTATAATGTACCCGACAGCACCACCCCCTACATGGCCGAGGTTAAAAAAAGCGGTTACTCGAGGGGCGGGCGCGGCCATTGCGATTGGGACGTGGATCACTGGGAAGTGGAAGAAGGCGTTAATATTTACGGTAACGCTACGGCCCTTTACGGGGAATTTAGCCTTATTCAGGCCACCTATACCTTCAAGGGCATCATTAAGTATGACGGCGTGCCCGTGCCCAACGCCAATGTGATGGTGTACGGAGATTACACCACATACGCAGCCGGCACCGATGGGTACCGGCAGAACGGCGGTATGCGTACCGACGCAAAAATAAAGACCGGGGCCGACGGTTCGTTTACCTTCAGTTCCGCCACGCTTAACGGCCTTATGGAAGGCGGCGTGCGGATGCAGGTAGACTTCTACGGCACCTGGACCGATATAAATAGAGGCCCGGATGGTATACAGAATACCTCCGACGATATCCGGATAGTCATTTCCAGCCAGAGCAACTTCGGCATCGTGACTGTATACCCCGAACAACGCACCGCCTATTGTTACGGCGGTATGGTGTGGCAGCTTAACGCCGGGGATGGCTCCTGCTACGACGGGGTTACTTCTACCATGGCGGCGCTAACCTTTAATATAGCGCCCCCTGGCGGCGAAAGGACCGGCCTGCTTTACGGCGACGTGGTTTTTGTTACCACCTATACAATAAGCGAGGCTAGCCCGCTGACTATTTCCACTTCCGCCCCGGTCAGCGTGATGGCCATGGAGGAATGCGGCGGAGACTGCGGGGCAGGCAGGTCCATAGGCTTCACTTCCCTTTCAGGCGTTTACACCGTGAACACAGCCACCTATAGCGTCGCCCTGTCCACCGGCCTGAACTATTATGTGCAGATAGTGGGCGCCGACTGGGGGGCCATGACCTCCTTCGATTCCCGCGCGGATATCTCCTCCGCCATCCCCGAGGTGAAGATGGACTTTACGGTGGGCAAGTCCGGCGGGCTTAAAGGCACCATAAAGCTGCCCAACGGAAATAATTATAAACCTAACTGGGTTTATAACAACCCCGCTGCTTTCCATTCCATGAATATTCAGGCGCAGGGGAAGAATGTGGATGTGAACAACGGCACCAGCCCGGACGAGAACGGCGAATTCGAGTTTTCCAACCTGGCGCCCGGCACCTATGACATACTCATGAAGCCGCAGGGCGAAGGGTTCGTCTGGGCACCCATAGATATGTCCGGCGTGGCGGTAACCGCCGGCAAAACCACCAGCGTGACGCTGCAGCTGGCCAACGGCCTGGTGGTGCAGCCGCAGATTGTCGGCCTGCCGGAGATCTCCACTCCCACCTGGAGTTATAAGATAATCCCTGTAGAGTCGGGTACTGAGATGAGCCAGAAGAAAATTACCGAGCTGTTCTTTAAAGGGGACATCTTCGAGTTTAGATACAGCACGGCAACTTCTGTTTGGGAAAAGAGATACATGCTGCCGGGCCAGTATGACTTCTACCTGGTAATGGGTGCGCAGTACCAGCCCTGTGATATCTTCCCGAGCCAGGGATGCATGAACAGCTATGACCAATTCGCCAACTTTATCGGCAAGGTCAAGGGCGTGGCCGTGCAGAAGTCCGATACCAGCCCGGGCACCTACAGCCAGCCGATCGCCGTGAATATCACCGGTGAAGTTGGCCAGGGTATTTTCTGGGGCACGCTGACCGGGGAGAATGTGTTCACCCAGCAGGATTGTCAGCGCATCGCGGCGAACTTCAACGAGATTATGCCGCTTATCCCAGCCGTGATGATCTACGGCCCAGCCGGCGACCTGAAGGGATATACCGCGGCCCTGCCCGGAGCGGAAGATACCGAGGAGTTCTTTTCCATGTTCAAGGGCACGGATACGCGGGCCTGTGTGGATTACTTCAAGGACCATTCGGCCAGGTTCCTGGTGGGTGGAGTGCCCCCGGGTAGGTACACTGCGGTTTTCAACAATCCCAATTACCCGCCTGTAGCCAAGGACCTTGAGCTGCCGATAGATGGTTATCCATTCGACTTCGACGCGCAGCATATTCTGTCCGGCACGATAGGCGGCGTGGTAATGAGTTCCGCCGCGGTGCCGGCGCCTATCTCCAACGCCGTGGTTTACCTTAAGCACCGGACCGTGGAGAAATTCGCGAAGACCGGGGACGACGGCCGCTTCGTCTTCGGGAACCTGCCCCCGGGAATCTACCGCATTGAGGTTATGCACGACGGCTTCGTGAAAGCCGGAGAAAAGACCTCCCTGGCTGGTTCAGCGGTGGCGGGCTACGACACTGTGAGCCTGGATTTCTTTCTGACAGCCTCAGAGTCCCTGATTAAAGGAAAGGTCTACCTGAGCAAGTTCCCGTCGCCGCTTACCAAAGCCGGCGTAAAAATTGTGGCGTATGACGAAACACTCAATACCGGCGAGTTTCCCGACGGTACGCCCCTGGGCTACCAGGTGTCTTACCTGCCTAAGATAGAGGCCGTTACTAACGCCTCCGGCGAATACGAGCTGAACGGTATAGTACCGGGCCACGCTTACAAGGTGTCGGCGTTCTTTAGCGGCAAATTGACCCAGACCGTAGACGCCGATGCCGTAGAGGGGACCACCTATATGAGTGATATCGTGCTGCGCGACGTGGCGCCGCAGATTACGGTGAAGGTTAAAAAGACGTTGGTTCCGAGCAAGATGGACGTTATAATAAAGTCGCCCAAACAGCTGGTCTCGACGCCTGTCTGCAAGTTCAACCCCGGCGAGAATTATGTTTCCAGCACGGCGGTCAGCCTGGCGCTGATCCCGGGCCCGAATAATTCGTACCTGGGCCAGCTCACGGTTTCCGGCAACCAGCCGGTCTACACAGTGTATGTTTACGCCGGTGATACCAACAAGATGGAGAAAATCGTGAAGTATTACCAGGTAAACGACGCTAGGACCGAGCAGTACATCCAGGACAAGTCCATAGAGGGCGGCGAAGTGCAGATGGACTCGGAAACCGAGGAATACTCGGGGCTGGAGCTCGACCCCGGCGCTGTTTCCTATTCCAGCTACTCGGCCGCGACCTCTGCGCTCTACTCCGTCTCGGCC
>Ga0172379_10011276_pt1 | contig 10669 bp, 10 predicted proteins | sample GrowelOW334metaG_FD_119756 | JGI IMG/M metagenome (GOLD analysis project Ga0172379, IMG submission 119756) | Groundwater microbial communities from an aquifer near a municipal landfill in Southern Ontario, Canada - Groundwater well OW334 metaG | ecosystem: Environmental > Aquatic > Deep... | reverse complement strand
GCAGCACTCCGAATCGCCCTGCGCGTAGTGCGCGTCGCCCACTGAATACAGTGCGCCCGCCACGCTCACCGGTATGTACAAGCGCGAGCCGCGCGTGAGCTGCTTCGCGTCCAGATTGCCGCAGTTCTCGCGCGGCGGCATGGTGCGCAATCCGGCGCTCGCGATCGGCTCGCTGCGCGGCACGGCGTCCTGCGCATCGGGCATCAGCGCCATGCCGCCGCGGCGCACCAGATCGGCTTCGCGCGCCGTCCACCTGGCCAGTTCCTCGTGCGAAGGCGCGAGCCCTGCCGTGCCCATGAACGAACTTTCCGGAATGCGCACGCCGGGCAGTTGCGGCGAGGTGGCGTATCCGTCCGCCATGTGCCAGTGCGCGAGATACGGCTGCGGAAACAGGTCGCGCAGGAAACCGGCACCCGGGCGCACCCGCGTCCAACCGTAAGGTTGCGGCACGATATCGAGGTACTCGATCTCGAGCAGATCGCCGGGCTTCGCGCCGCCGATATAGACCGGCCCGGTCAGCGGATGCGCCACCTTGGTGTCCATGCCCGCCAGGTCCGCCACCGACATCCCCGGCTTGATCTGCCCATCGGCCGCGTCGCGCGTCTCCAGCAACACTACTTCGCCGGGCGCCACCTCGAGCACGGGTTCGATGTCGGGATGCCAGCGGTTGTGGCCGGTGTGCGGCTCCTGGTACAGGCGCTTGCTGCGGTCTATGGTGATCTGTTTCATGGCTTGAGCGATGCGAAATCTATCCCTTAGCCGGGGAGGAGGCCGCTGATCTTAAGGCAGTTGGCGCGGCGCGGGCGCGTCGTATCTGCATCCTCCACACTATCGCAAAACTACGGCCATAACGGATCACGCCGCATAGCGTTGAATTTCCACTTCCACATGGCGATGCGCGGTTTCTTCGGCATCGGCATACACGCGGCGCGCGATGGGTTCGCTCAGATAATACTCGCCGCAATCTTCGCAAATTTCGGCGGGAACCTCACGAATGACGACTACAGTGTTATCGCGTTGCAGGGTAACGGTGGTGATGCCGGGGTGAGTATGGCCGGTCTTGCAGATGGTGCATTTCATCACGTTCTCCTTTTCCTGAACGCCTCATCCCAAATCGCGGGATCCGGCCGATAAATCGTAACCACATAGCAGTCACCGTTCAGCGGGTCGCGTGCAATGACTGCATGAACCGCCTGGCCTCCGTTGAACCCCAATATCAAAGCGCTGGGGAAAGGCTGGTCATCCGGGTAATCCGCGATGACCTCGCCGCTCGATACAAGCTGCGCCACCGCATCCGGATCAATGGCACGCTGAAACATACGCTCGAAAGCGTGGCGGGAAAAGTGCAGGCGCGTGCAGTCCACAGCTTGTCCTTATGCAGACCACACCGCTATGACCATGTCATTGCCCCGATCGCAAAGCCAAGCGGAAGTCTAACATTGGCATGCGCTCTACGGCGAGCCGCCGAAAAACCTCCCCTACGGAGAGGCCGCGTCTGCGGCGATTCCGCACGCTGAGTAACTGAAGAAAACAGTCGGCTTTGAATTTGCGGCTTCGGTGTTCATGCCGGATTCGTGATCACAGGGGGTCCGAGACGAAATGTACTTGGCGGGCATCACTTGTCACCTCGGTCTGGAAAGACAATCGGTGTTGCACACTGTCTATCGCCCGCAATGAGAACATTACGGCCCCCATCTCAAATCATCAAGAACATTTCGACTCCTTTTGCTCGTGAGTAAATCAGCGCCGCTGAGTTAAGCGATCCGCGCACATAGCTTCGTAATGCTGCGAGATTGGACTAATGTAGGCCCAATGCTTTCACCGTGACATTTTGGTATCCACAACATGCGGACTTCTTTTTGATTGGCATACACGTCTGGTGGCTTCACGAACCCAATCGGACCTGGTATCGGCTCCAATGAACGATATTCTCGGGCCGAATATCTTATGCGGCCGAGTACTGCTTCACGAATTCCGCGCGTTTCGTGAAGAGCGGCAGAAACGTGCCTAAAGAATTCATCAGGGCTATCGATTCGAACGCAATAGCGGCCGATGCCTTCAATTCCTTCAGCCCGATACTCTTCAGTTGTGCACAGAACCCAAGCGTCAGGCAATCGCTGATAGTGCGTATTGTTGTTCAAAGTAATGTTTCGGACGTTGTCTCCCAAGAATATTCCGGTTCTAGCTGCCACTTCGCGAACCGCGGGATTGTCTCCATCGCCTTGTATGAAACCAGTGTTGTAAGTGAGTTCTCCTTCGCCAGAATCGCGTCGCCCTTGTTCCTCGTGATTACGACAAACCTCTAGCGTACTGATCCACACTTGGCCTCTGGCTAAGGCGTTGGCGTGTTCCTCGTTGTCAAAGAAGCGATACAGTACATCCGGCGTTCTTGGATCAAGACGAATAAGCTGCGGCAGCGACGGAGCTTGTCCCGGGGACGGTGGGCTCCGCAATTGGCTAGCCCCCGGCTGCGGCGATGCTTGGCGCTGAGGCGTCTTCCGTAGCCGGTGCTCTTTTTTCCTACGACTGGCTTTTCCCATAGCACACCTCTACAGAGCGATTTCTAGGGCAACCTAATCCAAATTCAGCAATTCGCCAAGAACGCCAGTTATCGGAAAGTATTCATACCCGTCCGTAGCAGCTAGGTAGCAGCTAGGTAGCAGCTGGCACAAGGGGGCCAGAGACGAAATGTATTTGACGGGCGTCATTTGTTACATTAGCCCGAAAAGGCAATCCGTGCTGCCCGCTGTCTATTGCCAGCAATGAGAACACGACGGACCGCCTCGCAAATCACCAAGAACATTTCATCTCCGACCCGAATTGTGCTGCTTTCCCGGAACAGCGTTTATCCCCGGAGCCCGCCTGGCTTCAAAGCAGCGGACCAAGTGCTGGCATAATTCGTTCCTTCGTCGACAGCAGAGGAGACATCGATGCAAAAAACTGTGCTCATCACCGGCGCCGGCAGCGGCTTCGGCCGCGGTGCCGCCGCCGAACTCGCCCAGCGCGGGCACAAGGTCATCGCGACCACCGAGACCGACAAGCAGGCGGCCGGGCTCGCCGCCGCCTACCCCAAGCTGACGGTCGCGAAGCTCGACATCACCGATCCGAACGATCTGGCCAAGGTCGACCAATGGGATCTCGACGTCTTCGTCGCCAATGCCGGGATGGGCCAGACCGGTCCCTTGAGCGTGCTGCCGCTCGAGCGGCTGCGCGCGGTGTTCGAGGTGAACGTCTTCGGCACCTTCGCCGTCACCCAGCGCGTCGCGCAGGCAATGCGGCGCAAACGCGCCGGACGCATCCTGATCGTGTCCTCGATCGCCGGCGTGCGCGCGGGCGTCGGCTCCGGGCCCTATGCGATGAGCAAGCACGCGCTGCAGGCGCTGGGCATGGCGCTGCGCGCGGAGTTGCTGCCCTTCGGCGTCGATGTCGCGCTGATCAACCCCGGCCCCTACGCCACGGGCTTCAACGACCGCATGGCGAACGACCCCGGTCCCTGGTTCGATCGCAACACCGCCGCGCCCGAGGACGTCGCGATCATGGACGCGATCGTCAAGCGCATCACCATCGGCCAGCTCGACCCGGCCGACGTCGTCAAGCGCTACGTCGAGCTGGTCGAGGCCGACAAGACCGAACTGGTGAATTTCATTCCGCCGGACATCGTGGAGCGCATGAACCGGCGATAGCGCGGCCGAGCGCGCGTCCGACTGCGTGCAATCGCGCCGCGCTTCGCCAAAATCGGCGCAGGCTGCGGCCTGAATTTGCAGCATTGATTCGCCGGAAAGCCAGGCGCTGCCTGGTTTTCCGACTGGTTAAGCTGCCGAAATCGGCAAGTTCCGCGGTGAAGTACCAGGCCGCTTCAGCCCCTGATGATGCGCGGCAGCAGCATCTGGTGGCGCGGGCAGATCGACCTGGGATTCTGGTACACCGCGCCCGCGAACGCCTTCAGATATCCACGCAGCGCGGAAAGATTTACGATCTCGTCGACGAAGCCGTAGCGCGCGCAGTAGGCCGGGCGCGAAGTGTCGTAATACTTCTGCGCCATTTCGTTCATTTTCTGCGCCAGCGGCTCCAGCGGCTTGCCCGAGTCCTTGTCCTTGATCGCGCGGCGCGAGTAGGTCGCCACCGCGGCGGTCTCGCCGTGCATGACATAGATCTCGGTGGCCGCCGTGCCCAAGGTAAAGGCGTTCTGGCGGTTGGCCGTCGGTCCGCCCATGATGTAGTGCGCCGCCGCGCTGCCTTTCCTCAGCACCACCAGCATCATCGGCACGTCGGCGTTCTGGATCGAATAGACCAGCGACTGCCCGATGCCGAGCAGCTCCGCCTTCTCGGCGATGTCGCCGACGTCGATGCCCGTGGTGTCCTGGAACCAGATCACCGGCACGCGGTCGCGCGCGCACAGCGTTACGAACTCGTTCATCTTGATCAGACCCTGGCGATAGAGCTTGCCGCCGATGCCCGGGTAATCCGCGTATTCGGGATAGCCCTTGGGCAGCAGGCCCTGGCGGTTGCCGATCGCGCCCACCAGCATGCCGTCGATTTTCACCAGGCCGGTGTACACCTCAGGGCCGTAGCCGGGGCGGAACTCCATGTGCTCGCTGCCGTCGACCAGGCGCGCGAGGATGTCGTCGAAGGAATAATCCGACTTCTGGTTGAACGGCAGCAGGTGGTAGAGGTCCGAAGCCGGAAGCTGCGGCTCGGCCGGCTCGGCGACGCGGAAGAACTTCGGGTCGTAGGCCGGGATCATGCGCATGTATTCCTTGATCCCGTCGAGCACGCCTTTTTCCTCGTCGCACACGCGCGTGAAGAAGCCGGTGGAATCGTAATGCGTGGACGCGCTGCCCGGCGGCTTGTCTTTCATGTTGCGCGTGACGGCGATCAGCTGCTCCAGGCCCGCGACATCGAAGCCGCCCTGCGGCGACATGCCGGAAACGATGCCGACGCCGCCCACGGCGATGTTGGCGTCCTTGTGCGCGATCAGGATGGTCGGGCTGATCGCCTGGTAGCCGCCGCCCGCGGGGTTGGTGCCGTAGATGCCGGCGAGCACCGGGATGCCCGCCTGCTCGAGTTCGGCATGTCTAAAAAACGGCGCGCCCGAGCCGCGGCGGTCGGCGTAGAACTTCTCCTGGTCGGGCAGCTTCACGCCGCTGCAGTTCACCAGCCACACCAGCGGGATGTGCAGCCTCTTGGCGAGGTTGGTCACGCGCAGGATGTTGTCGGGCTGCCCGGCGATCCAGGCGCCGGCGAGCACCTTGTTGTCGAAACCGATGATCACCGCCCAGCGGCCGGCGATCTTGCCCAGGCCGTCGACCACGTTGGTCGTGCCCTCTTCGTTGTCCGCCGGATTGTAGAGACTGTGCAGCGGCTGCCAGCTGCCGGGATCGACGAGGTATTCGAGACGCTGCCACACGGTGAGTCCGCCGCGCTCGTTGATCTTGGCCGTCGGTATGCCGACTTCCTCGCGCGCCTTGCGCGCCGCCGCGATCTCGGCTTCGATCGCCTCCAGTTTGGCACGGCTGTCCTGCGTGCGCGCGAGGCGGTTTTCCTTCAGTGCCTTGCCGAAGCCCGGCATCTTTTCAAAATACGGTCTCATGCGGATTCTTCCCTTGACGTAGATTTGATGCTGCAAAAAAAGGGGCCAGGAGCATGCTTGCCCTGACCCGTTTTTCCCTGTCCCCGATCGCCCTTATTCGCGATTCGGCGTGAAGCCCAGCGCCATGCCCGAGATCAGGATCTTCTGGATGTTGGACGTGCCTTCGACGATCTGCAGCGACTTCGCGTCGCGGTAGAAGCGCTCGGCCGGATACTCGGTCGAATAGCCGTAGGAACCGAAAATTTTCATGCATTCGTTGGCCGCGTGCACCGCCGCCTCGGATGCCGCGTACTTCGCCACCGAAGTCTCGTACTGGTTCGGCTTGGCGTTGTCCTTGAGCCAGGCCGCGCGGTAGACGAGCATCTGCGCCGCATGGTGTTCGACCACCATTTCGGCGATCTGCGCCTGGATCATCTGGTGCTGCGAAATCGGCTTGCCGAACTGGGTACGCTCATTCGCATAGTTGATCGCGAGCTCCAGCGCCCCGCCGGCGCAGCCGAGCGCGCCCGCGGCGCAGCCCAGCCGCGTCTGGTTCAGTTGCCACATGCACACGCGGAAACCCTCGCCCGCTTTGCCGAGCACGTTTTCCTTGGGCACTTTCATGCCGTCGAATACGAATTCCCCCGTGGGGGCGCATTTCAGGCCGAGCTTGGTCTCGATCGGGCGCGCGCTGCAGCCCTTCATGTTCTTCGGTTCGATGATGAACGCGGTGATGCCCTTGTTGCCCTTCTCCTTATCGGTGTAGGCGTAGAGCAGCCCCGCATCGCCCACGTGCGCCTGCGAGATCCACATCTTGTTGCCGTGCACTTCCCAGTGGTCGCCGCGGTCGATGGCGTGGGTTTTCATGCTGGCCACATCCGAGCCGGTATTGGGCTCGGTCATCGCGAAAAACCCGAGTTGCGTGCCGGCCACCCAGCCGGGAACATATTTCTTCTTCTGCGCATCGGTGCCGAATTTGCTCACCGTCAGCGCCGGGCCCAGGTTCTGCATGTTGAACGGCAGGCGCCAGGACGCGGAGACCTTGGCGATTTGTTCCGCCATCAGCACCGACTCCATGAAGCCCATGCCGCTGCCGCCCAGTTCCTCCGGCACCGCGCAGGAGAAAAATCCCAGCGCGCCCATCTTGGCGACGCGATCGGGGCGGAACTCGTGCTTCGCCTCTTCGGCCTCCAGCGTCGGCGCAATTTCCTCCGCCGCGAACCGCTTGGCCGTGTCCTGGATCAGTCGCTGCTCTTCGGTAAGTTCGAAATTCATATTTATCTCGCCTCTGTTTATTTCCCTCAATCCCTCATTCGAGCACGAGGAGCAGGTCCTCATCCTCGACGCCGTCGCCGACCTTCACCTTGATTTCCTTCACCGTGCCGCTGCTCGGCGCGTACACGGTGTTCTCCATCTTCAGCGCCTCGATGACCACGAGTTCGTCGTCTTCCTCGACTTTCGCACCGGGTTCGACCAGGACGGCCAGGATTTTTCCCGCCAGCGGAGCCAGAACATCTGCCATGGTTACTCCTCTCTCGATTAAGTGATGTATTGCGTATCGCGAACCGTCCGCTGCGCATCGCCGCGGCGCATCCGATCCGGGCGCTGTAAATACCCGGCGCCCGATCGACAGCGTAAGCTAGCACAAAGCACAGTCTTGCAGTTCGACCCAGATCAAGCCTCCGGCGACTCGGGCAAAACTCTTTTTATTTCCGCAGCTTGCGTCATCACATTGCGGCGGCGCGCGGGATTTTGCGCGCACCGTGGCAGCCCGGGCGAGGCAACGCTATGATAGGCGCGTGAGCAACACCGACTCCAGCAAACGCTGCCCCTGGTGCCTGGCCAGCGACGCCTATATCGCCTACCACGACCGCGAATGGGGAGCGCCCGTGCACGACGACAGGATGCTGTTCGAACTGCTGATCCTCGAAGGCGCGCAAGCCGGCCTCGCCTGGTCCACGATCCTCAACAAGCGCGCGAATTATCGCCAGGCCTTCGACGATTTCGACGCGCGCAAAATCGCACTCTACGACGCGCACAAGCTGGCGCGCCTGCTCGCCGATGCCGGCATCGTGCGCAACCGCCTCAAGATCTCTGCCGCGGTACAGAATGCGAAAGCGTTCCTCGCAGTGCAGAAGGAATTCGCTTCCTTCGACCGCTATATCTGGGGTTTCGTCGGCGGCAAGCCGAAGCAGAACCGGCGGCGCGGCATGAGCGAGGTGCCTGCGCGCACGGCCGAATCCGACGCGATGAGCAAAGACCTGCAACGGCGCGGCTTCAAGTTCGTCGGCTCGACTATCTGCTACGCCTACATGCAGGCCACCGGCATGGTCAACGATCACCTGGTCGGATGCTTTCGCCACGCCGAGCTGCAGGCAATGCGATGAGCCTGCGGGTCCTGCTGCTGCTTGCGGCCTTGCTCGGAGCCGCGCCGCCGCTGCCGGCCCAGAGTGGCGACTCGGCCAACGGCGTGTTCCTGGTCGCCTCGCCTGCGCTCGCCGATCCCAATTTCCGCCACAGCGTGCTGCTGGTGACGCAGATGGCCGATGGCGGCAGCATCGGCTTCATCGTCAATCGACCGGGCAGACTCTCGCTCGCGCAGATCCTGCCGCACAACGAAGTACTGAAGCGCTTCACCGAGCCGCTGTACCTCGGCGGGCCGGTGGAAGCCACGGGCCTGTTCGCGATGTTCCGCGCCAAGGACAAGCCGCCGGGTGCCCTGCGCGTGCTCGGCGACCTGTCCTTCGCCATGGATCCGGCAGTGGTGGAGCAGCTGCTGCACGCGCCGCCTGCGCAGGTGCGCTTTTTCAACGGCTACGCCGGTTGGGGGCCGGGGCAGCTGGCGTTCGAACTCGAGCGCGGCGGCTGGTTTGTGCTGCATGCCGATGTCGACACCGTATTCCGCAAGAACATGGACACGCTGTGGGACGAACTGCTCGCGCGCGCGCGAGCCGTCACGGCATCCCTGCAGCAGCAGTAGGCGTCGGTCGCAGCCGGCCCGGCCAATCGGGTGCCCCGAAGCCCCCGCGGGCCGGCCCGGCTGCCGATGAGACGGTCCCCGGCCGGTTCCGGCCCCTTGTTCGGCCAATCGAAAAGCGGGAATCGGGCAGGGATCGCCCCCCTATTCCCGGCTTTGATGTTCCTCCCAATCCGGCAGGATTCGCCTACTGGCCCCATATCGATGGGCGTGCGGCGTCGTTTTTGCGCCGCGGAGATGCGGCATGCGCAAACAAGTCTTTGACGGCAGCGCAGACGAACCCTGCAAAAATGCATATCCTGAACAGCGCACTGAAACCCGTTGGCGGTGTGAAGTGACGGCACCCATTGCCCGTGAACGACTGCTCTGCGCAGACGAGCAGTCCTGCGCCGAGCGCAGGCTCGCGCTGCTTACCGAGCATGGAGTCGAGCTCTTTGCCAGGTTTTCCCCGGAAGGATTCTTCGCTGCGGCCTCAGCGGGACTTTTGTCCCTGCTCGGCTGCTCCTTCGAGTACCTTGCGGCCGCGCGCCTGCGCGACGTAATCGTCAGCGAGGACCTCCCGGCACTGCAGGAGGCGCTGGAGCGCCTGGACAAGGCCGCGAAGGGCTATGAGCGCGTCACGGTGCGCATGATCAAGTCAGTCACGCAAACCGCCTGGGTGGAGCTGCGCTTGATCCGCGATGTCGAACCCGCTGGCAGGGGCATCCTGGTCGTGGGCCGGGACATCACCGAGCAGCGCAGCCGCGAGCAGGAACTCACACGGGCAGCTGCCCACGACACGCTCACCGGGCTGCCTAATCGCGCGCTGCTTTCGGCCCGCCTTGAACAGGCCCTCGCGCAAACCCGGCGCGGCGGTCAGGGCTTTGCCGTGGCAGTGGCCGACCTCGACGGATTCAAGCGCATCAACGATTCCCTCGGCCATGGTGTGGGGGATGCCTTGCTCACCCAGGTTGCGGCGCGACTGAAAGCCGAACTTCGCGGCGTCGATACGGTGGCGCGGGTGGGGGGCGACGAATTCGTGCTGGTGCTGCCCGAGATCGAGACCCCCGAACAAGCCGACGCCGTGGCGCGGCGGCTCACCGAATCGATGCAAACGCCGTTTCTGGTCGGCGAGCATACACAGTTTGTGACCATCAGTATCGGTTTTGCCTTGCATCCGGAGCACGCGGCAGATGCCGAGTCGCTGACGCATTGTGCCGATGCCGCGCTTTACCGCGCCAAAGACCTGGGGCGCAACCGCTGGCAATTGTTCAACCAGGACCTCGCCGCGCAGCGCTCCGAATATCTCAAACTCGAACATGCCATGTTCGAGGGGGTGCGCAACGGCGAATTCCTGTTGCACTATCAGCCGATCGCCCGAACCGATGATGGCACGGTGATGGGAGCCGAAGCCTTGATGCGCTGGCCGCAAGCCGGCGGCAAGATGGTGTCGCCTGTGGATTTCATTCCGATCGCAGAGACCAACGGTCTTATCAATCTGCTCGGCGCCTGGGCACTGCGTGCCGCGTGCATGCAGGCGGCACGCTGGGACGGAGAGGGAATCCCGGGCATGTCCATCGCGGTGAACGTTTCACCGCGACAGTTTCGCCACGGTGGCTTCTTTGACCAGGTTCGTCTGGCGCTTGGCGAATCCGGCATCGCTCCATCGCGCCTGGTTCTGGAAATTACCGAAGGCGTGCTGCTGCATAATCAGGAGCAGGCACAGGCGCTGCTTGTTTCGCTGCAGCAGCTGGGAGTGAGGATATCCGTGGACGATTTCGGCACCGGCTATTCCTCGCTTTCATACCTGAAGCGCCTGCCGCTGTCATCGCTCAAGATCGACCGCTCCTTCGTGCGCGACATGGCCAAATCGCAGAACGATCGGGTGATCGTGTCGGCGGTGCTGAGCATGGCGCGCGAACTGGGACTGCAGGTCGTTGCCGAGGGTGTGGAGACCGTCGAACAGCTTGAGTTCCTGCGCGACAAAGGATGCCCGTTCGTGCAGGGTTACCACATTGGCCGGCCGATGCCGGCTGCCGATTTCGCCAGCGCGGTCAAGGCGCGCCGGGTGCAAGCAGAGCAGAAGCCGTGAGCCCGGAGAAACAAAAGACATTCGATGCGCTGTGGGGCCGTATGGCCGAGCG
>Ga0172379_10011275_pt1 | contig 10670 bp, 7 predicted proteins | sample GrowelOW334metaG_FD_119756 | JGI IMG/M metagenome (GOLD analysis project Ga0172379, IMG submission 119756) | Groundwater microbial communities from an aquifer near a municipal landfill in Southern Ontario, Canada - Groundwater well OW334 metaG | ecosystem: Environmental > Aquatic > Deep... | reverse complement strand
GTTAATCAGTTGATTGGTTAATTAGGGAATCAGTGACATTTCTTATTGTTCCATTCCGCCAATAAGCGGATCGAGAACTATTTAATATCTTTGTTGTCATCTCGAGCCCATTCGACTTCACTTTCTTTGAGTCTGAGCGATGGTGTCCAGACCTCACGGTTCGATCGTCCTGAGCTCACCGTCGAAGGAGAGTCGGAAGACCGGAGATCAAAACCTCTATAAACAAATGCGCCCTCCCAGCGTGGGCGCATTTGCGTTCGTGGCTGAGAAGGCGACGGTTTACACCAGCCGATTTGCCGGCTCGATCAGATTGTTGGCGACGAGGAAGCCGCCCTCTAGTTGGCGGTAGCCGACCTCGAACGCCGGGTTCTTGGCGATGAGCGCAGCGCGGTTCTCACGGTAGCGAGCACTGTTGTAGAAGGAGCTGAGCACATGCAGGCGCGCCCCAGCCACATCCCCCAACTCCGACCTCATCACCTGGTGAGCGGTGTCGTACAGAGCCCAATCACGCGTTGTGATTCTCCGTTGGATCTCAGCGTCCGCCCAATCCCGTGTACCGGGGAACGGCGTGTGAATGGAGATTCGAAGCTCCGAAGTCCGCGACGCCGTAGCGAAATCGACCATCTCCTCTATGTCGGTTTCGGTCTGTCCGGGCGAACCGACAATGAAGAGCATCCGGGTGGTAATCCCGACATCAGCCATCATCTCGAACACCCGGAATGTCGCGTCGGTGTCGCTCTTCTGTTTGTTGAGCCGCGCTCGCCCCATCTGGTTCGGACTCTCGACGCCGATCGAGAGCATGACGAAACCGGCCGCGGCACACGCCGGGATGACCTCGTCCATCCTCTTGGTGATGGCGGGGTTCCAGAGCCCGCCGAAGATGGCCTTCTTGTTCAGACCGCGCTCTCTGATCGCGTCGCAGAGGCCGATCAGCCAACCGGCGTCGAGATTCAGATTGAGATCAGTGAAATCAAAGCTGTTGTAGCCCAGACCCACTAGGATCTCGATCTCGATCGCGACATCGCCCGGCGAACGCTTGATGACTCGCCGCCCCCACATCGCTTCCGAGAGACAGAAGGAGCAAGCGTTGGGGCAGCCCCGAGAGCCGGAAAGACTGACTGGTAGTTGTTCCGACCTGGCCATCGGCCAAGTGCCTCGCATATGAAGTTTGTGACCATCCACCAGACTCCTCGGATGAACCGGCAGAGGCAGCCCATTCCACACAGTGTTGCGCTCCGCTCGAATGATACCGCGACCAAGTTCACCGCGGACGATACCGAGCATGGTAACTTCGCCCTCGCCGACCACGACGTAGTCGAAATGCGGTTCGAAGTACTCCGGAAACGCGGTTGGTCCGGCACCGCCAGCAACAAGTCTGACACTCGGGCAGGCTTGCTTGATCGCCCTAGCCCCACTGATTGCCTCATCACTGCACCATGTCATCGAGCTGATCCCGACCAGATCCACTTGTTCATGGCTGACGACGGTCACAAGGTCAGCGTCCAAACAGGGATCGAACGACTGGTCGATGATCCCAATCTCGCAGCCGTTCCCCGTGAGAAAGGATGCCAAGTAGCCCAATCCAAGATTCTCCAGGGCGGCATTGCCGAGCGTGTTTTCACGTCCCCGACCAGAACTGACCAACAAAATCCTTGCCATGTCCTCACCTCGCTTTTTCTGACCTGCTCTGGCAGATCAAATATTTTTAACATTTGTCATAAAAAAGTACAAAATATATGCAAGATATTGACAATATGTTCTTGTTTTGGTATAAAAAATTCAAAGTGTTGTCCAACAAATGAACAAAATGAATAATATAGAAATCACCGGTTTAAGCCAAAAAGAGTTCGAAACCTATAAAACGCTCCTTTCACTCAAGAGGGCGACTGTTTTGGAATTAGCCAAAATTTCGCGTGAAGATCGAGCTAGTCTCTACCGCTACCTCGAGAGTTTGGCTCGCAAAAGTTTGGTTAGTGAAATCTACGAGAACAAAAAACGTTTTTTTATCGCTGAGCCGCCTCAAACATTAATCAAATTTATTAATGCTGAGAAAACCAAAATCACCACGCTCCTGCCCGAACTTGAGCAGATCGAAAAAGTGGCGCTTGAGCGACCCAAAATTCGCTATTATGAAGGTAAATCTGGCGTGAAGACGCTCTATCGAGAGCTTTTGGATGAAAGATCAGAAATTTTGGCCTTTGCTTGGCCGGACAAACTACTCAAGGCAATTGATTTTCACGACGAATTTCTCGTCAAAAATCGGCTCAAGCGAAACATCCACACTCGAGTGATTTATCCGGATATTCCCCTCGCTCATCGGCGGAAAACCGGACTTAAAGAAGCGCGATATTCCAAAAAGATTAAACCATTTGACTCAACATTTTTGATTGCTGGCAATAAAGTCGTGATGTTTTCACTTAAACGCTGGATCACTGGAGTTTTAATTGAAAACAAAGAAATCGCCGAAGGAATGAGAGCACTCTTTGACGGATATTGGGAAGAATTGGAAAAATGACCAAAAAGACGTCCTGAGTCAGCCACTTTTCATGGCCTTCGTCAAAGCAGCGGGCAAAAGGCATTCGAAATAGTGTTTCTACCGAATATTGTCATTATTAGATATATACGCTTTTATCACTTCAGCGACCAAAAACGATAAGATGACGAAACCAGCAATCATCAGGCTTTCATTCAGAGTCAGGCTGACCAGACCAAAAATAGGGGCCAGCGGCGCGGTAAAGATGAGAAGTTGAATTACTATTATAACTATTGCGCTGACAAGAAGATATTTGTTCTCAAAAAATCCTTTGAAATCACGCCAGATTGGCTGACGATTTCTGATCGAAAAAGCATAGCCAAGCTCGAGAAAGATGATGAAGACAAAGACAAGCGTCCTCGCTTTGGCGATTGAAAAATTGAGCCCCCAGAGAAAAAGACCAAGACTCAAAATAAAGGACAGCAGGGTCAGGGCAAGGGCGTAATTGATCGATTTCTTGAGTGAATTTGTGTTGACCGGACGTGGACGCTGACGCAGGACACTCCGGCTCGGTCGCTCAAACGCCAATGTGATACTAGAGATATTTTCCGTCACCATATTGTTCCACAAAATCTGCATCGTCAGAAGCGGTACTGGCAGTCCAAAGAGGAAAGCGAAGATAATCAGCGCAACCTCATTGAAATTGCCAGAGATCAGCAAGGTGACAACATTTCTGATATTGTCATGGATCGCTCGACCATACTCGACTGCCGAGACGATCGTGCCATAGTGATCGTCAGCCAAGACGATATCGGAGGCGTCCTTGGCGATGTCAGTGCCACGCAGACCCATACTGATACCGACATCAGCCTTTTTCAGCGCCGGCGCGTCGTTGGTTCCATCCCCAGTCACTGCGACTGAATATCCATTTTCTCGCAAAGCTGAGACAATATTTATCTTGTCCTCCGGGGTGACTCGGGCAAAAATCTTGACATGCTGCAATGCAACAACTAATTCTTTTTTGCTTAGATGTTCAAGATCTTCTCCGGAAATTATATCTTCATCAGTGGCTTTGAAGCCGACCGAATTGGCGATTGCCTTGGCCGTCTCCAGATGATCTCCGGTGATCATAATCGGCCTGATTCCAGCCGCAATCGTCTTTTCAATCGCTTCCTTGACACCAAATCCCGGTTCGTCCGTGAAGGTCATCAGACCGAGAAATTTCATGTTACGCAGTGCGCTGGACGCACCACCGCTTAATTTTTTTTCAGCCAATGCCAACACCTTATAGCCACCACGACTCAACTCTTTTGTGACATCAAGTATTTTCTCACTCTCAGCCGTCCGACAATTGCAAAGATCAACAATTTTTTCCGGCGCACCTTTTGCGATAAGATATTTAGTATTGCCAATCTTGACTGTTACTGCCATATATTTTTTCAACGAACTAAATGGCACCTCGGCAATTTTCTGAAATTTCGGTTGATTTTTCTTGATCTTTGCCAGAGAGGCGGCGATAGCTCGGTCGACTGAATCGCCTGAAAGAACATTTGTGCAAGCCAGCCCTTTTGCCAGAAAATCAATGACGACAGGATCGGATCGCAAAGATTGTTTCTGCAGTTTTTTTTCAGCCAAGTAAATATTTGCAAGCGATAATTCGTTTTTGGTCAGAGTTCCGGTTTTGTCGGTCGCGATGACATTGACACTGCCAAGTGCTTCGATCACGGCAAGTCGCCGAACGATCGCTTTTTTCTGAGCCATCCTGGAAACTCCGACAGAAAGTGCAAGCGTGATGGCGGTCGGTAAACTCTCCGGCACCATCCCGACAAGTAAGGCAATTGTAAAAGTAGACAGCTCCCAGACAGGCATATTTGATCGCCAACCAAAGATGAAGATGATGACAGCCAAGACGATGGCGATGATACCCAAAATTTTTGCCAGATACAAAACTTCTTTTTCCAAGTGAGTCTTTTCTTCTCCGACTTCGACCAGATCGGCAATTTTGCCAAATTCGGTCTGATCAGCGGTAGCAACAACGACCCCTCGACCATGCCCGGCGACAGCCAATGTACCGGCATAGACCATATTTGTACGATCAGCTAAGGCAGTTTCGAGTCGACAGAGATTCGTCTGTTTTGAGACCTCAAGCGATTCGCCAGTCAGAGCCGATTCGTCGACCGCAAGAGACTCGACTTCTGTCAAACGAAGATCAGCTGGCACTTTATTGCCTGACGACAACTCGACAATATCGCCGACAACTATTTTTTCGTTTTCGATATTTTGGCTTTTACCGTCACGAATCACTGTCGTGTTGGCTTGGTACGACCGAGCCAGATCAAGCATCGATTTTTCGGCATGATATTCCTGAAAAAAACCAAGCAGAACATTTATCGCGATGATAAACAGCAGGACCAAGGCTTGCAGCAATCCGTCAGCATAATATGAAATGGCAGCGGCGGCAAAAAGAAGCCAGATAAACAGGTTGCTAAATTGACGTATAAATATCTCAAATGCCGAAATATTTTTGCGTTTTGTGAGAGCATTTGGACCGTTTTTTGCCAAAAGTTCGAGAGCTTTTTTTTGCGTCAAACCAAACTCGGCACTTGTTTCAAAGTGCTTGATTACATCATCAGCTGACCATTGATAAAATGAGTATTGTTTCAAGTCCCCTCCGAACCTAAATCTCAACTGGTGACCGCATTAACTATCTAAGGCGTTGGCGGCGGCGTCTCTGCCGGTGCCGGTGCTGGCGGCCCGACTAGCCATTGCTCGGCAATGGCGGTGTAAACAGAGTGAAAACCCTTATCTTGCAAAACAGTGCCGTCAGTAGCTTTGACAGTGTATTGAAAATCTGTCGTTGCCCCCTGATGAGAGTGTCCGACCAGCTTTTTTTCGCCCGGTTGCAAAGTATCACTGGCAGTTTCAACCGGTGCTGGCGGCTCGACAACATTTGAGACAACAGGTGTGGAAGTCACGACAGTGCGACCATCCTTTGTCCCATAAAATGTGAAGGTGAGCTTGGTCCCGACAATCTGTGATTGAATAAGGATATAGCTCGAAAAATTATTTACAAATTTGAAATCAGGTGACGGATCAAAGATAGTTGCGTCCATACCGGCCGGTGGCTCGTAATAACTGACACGATAGGCATGATTACGCCGTTCTGTAATTTTCATCCCTGAGTTCATCGCGGCTCTGAAAAGAGTGGTGGAAACCTGACAAAGTCCGCCGCCAAAATCAGGAACGGTTTTGTCATTCTTGATTACTAACTCAGGCAAATAACCAGTCGAAGCATCGATCTTGCCCAAGTGTCCCAGGGTTGAAAAAGTTTCTCCCGGTTTGAGCAAGACACCGTTGATCGCCGCTGCTCCGATCGTGATGTTGTGAACTCGATTGCTTGGGGAATTATAAAAGCTAGTAGTCCCAGTGCCGACAACTTCGTTGATACCATATTTGGAAATATCGTCGGAGGTAACATCGGGTTGACCCGTCGAGATAACCAAATTAATTGTTTTGGCGTCGACAGTCGTGCCTTCGTTGATTCGAGCAAAAAGCGCGCTCTGAATATCTGTCAGGGCCTTGGCTTCATCCAACGTCTTGCCTGTTTGCGATAGTTGAAAAACACCGACTTTGCCGTCAGAAATTGTCAGCTTGGCATCTCTCGGTACGACATTGATGCTCGTAGCTAACTGTGAAACAAAAGCCTTGACACGTTCACTGTTCAGAACAAGATTTAAGTCGTCATCATTTGGCTCGGAAACAATAAATCCCCCGATTGTGTCCATATCCGCAGTAAAATCAGCTGTGCCAGATTTGAGCACTAAATCGCCATTGGCCAAGATCTTGTTGGCATCAGCGAGTGCTCGATTTGCATTTTCTAAGGCTATTTGAGGTTGATATTTTTTCAGTGAAAACGAAAGGGTCTTGATTTTGATATCCGATATTTGCTTTTTGATCTGTGCACTGACATCAACTTGGTCAATTCTCTCCCCTGCCTTTCGATCCGTCGAGAGCTGAAATTTCCCATCGGAATAATAAATTGAGTAATCTTTTTCCGGATGGTCAAGCTCAGTCGCAACCGCAACAATTTTTTGATTTAGTAGATCATCGTTTAAGGAGTAAATGGCAAAATGATTTTTTCTGTTAAAAACAGCTTTGATCTGCTCTTTCAGAGCTTTGAAAGGACTTTTGTTGCGGCCCACAGCCCAAATTGACTCGACTGTCGCGCTTAGATCATAATTTAGACCAATTTCTGCCGGATTGATCTCATAAGATTTGCCTGTATCTGAATTTCTTAGTGTCAGTGTCGACCCGCCAAAAACGGTAATTTGCTTTTTGATCAGTTTTGTCAGATCAGCCTGATTTAAGCCGGTGAGCTTCGTCTCGCCGATATATTGGTTTGGGTAGATCTTCGAGCTATAAGTCATTGAGTAACCGGCAAACACTAAAAGTACTGTCACCAAAATAGCTCCCCCGATTAACAGGGAAATTTTGACTGATTTCTGCTTGAAAAATTTATGTCTGATCCTCACGTCGAGTTCAAGCCTGATTTAATTTTATTTCGCCTTTATTATAGCACAGCTTGGTGAAATTAAAGAACACAGAATTCAGTAGTTGCTCACTTCTGTGTTTGTGTCATCTCGAGCAATGTGACCCGGAGTCGAGAGATCTATTGGAATAGAACAATGACAGATTTCTCCACCCTCAAGACCAAGGAGTCGAAATGACAACAGGCTCAATTGTAAAATTTGACTTCTTTTTCAAGATAATGAATAATTAGGATGTTAATAAAAAAATAAATGAAACGGAGGAGTGATGGGATGGTGGCCATTTGGTAAGAAAAAAAAGGATGAAACAGTTGATGGAGTATTGAGTCAAAGTGCAGCGCAGAGCCAACCAGCCGATACTAACACAACTCCAGATCCAGCAGCCACAACTGCAACTACTACTACTTCAACTCCAACTGATACACCCGCTGACACTTCATCACAGGGTCTCTCCAGTGTTCCTTCACCGCTAAATCCGGACACCGACACTTTGAAACCGGCAGACGATACTGCCGCGACAGCAATATCAGACGCTCCGATCGAGCGCAGTGTCGCCATCGACAATCTCCCAGAATATCCGGCAGCAGCTAACACAAGCGACGGTCCAGAGCCGAAGACACCAGATTCACCGGATCAATCGGCCAGTGGTGCTACACCACCGGCAATGCCAACACCTACTGCTACGGATGACACGACTCCTGATCAACCGACACCGCCAGCACAACCCTAATCTCGATAATAGTTTATAAATAAAAAAGTCTCCGTAGCGGAGACTTTTTTATTTATTGTACTGTACAAATCTAGTCTGAATTGCTCAATATTTCGTTCAGAATTTCCTTCGCCTTTGTCTCGCGACGTTTTGTTTCTGCTTTTTCTGTCGCGATAGTAACGATCAAAACTTCACCATCCTTGACCTCTTTGGGCAGTAATCTGACCGGTAATTCAATCTTTTCATCGTCAGCATCGAGTAAAACTGCCGTCTCCCCTTCGACTCGGTCAAGCGTAAACTCATGAGTTGCAATGTCGTGATTTGATTTCATTAGTTTAACTTACAGGCTTACTAGCTTATAAGCTTACTTGCTTGCCACTTGTTTTTTCCTACCAAGGAGCATTCCGCCGGCAATGAGAATGATCAGAACAGCAACGATGATGTATTTGGCAGTTGCGGTGACGGTAGTTGTGATCAGTGTGCTAGCGATCAGAAGAGCAATAATGTTGACAACCTTGATGATCGGGTTGATCGCCGGACCGGCAGTGTCCTTGTATGGGTCACCGACAGTATCACCAGTAACAGCTGCGGCGTGAGCAAAAGAGCCTTTGCCACCATGCGCACCGTCCTCAATATATTTCTTGGCATTGTCCCAGGCGCCACCACCCGAAGTCATCGAGATAGCGACGAAGAGACCTGTGATGATAGCACCAATCAGGAAGCCACCGAGCGCAACCGGACCAAGGAGAAAACCGACCAGGATCGGCGCAGCGACAGTAATAACTGAAGGCAAAATCATCTCGCGAATGGCCGCTTTGGTCACAATATCAACAGCTGTGCCATACTCCGGCTTCGTCTTACCCTCCATGATGCCCTTGATCTCCTTGAACTGGCGTCGAACTTCAACGACCACGGCACCAGCTGCTTTGCCGACTGCTTCCATCGCCAATGAACCGAAGTAATATGGTAGCAAGCCACCGAGGAACAAGCCGACCAAGACATAGGGATTGGTCAGATCAAAAGATAAATGCGAGCCGCTATTGGCCAGTTTTTGCGTGTAGTCAGAGAAGAGAACCATTGCTGCAAGAGCTGCCGAACCAATCGCGTAACCCTTGGTCACTGCCTTGGTTGTATTGCCAACAGAGTCAAGTGCGTCTGTATGAATGCGAACATCGGCAGGTAGCTCTGCCATTTCAGCAATACCGCCGGCATTGTCAGCGACAGGACCGAAGGCATCGATAGCGACGATAATGCCGGTCATCGAGAGCATCGCCATCGCTGCGACAGCGATACCATAAAGACCGGCAAGCGAGTAGGCAGAGAGAATGGCAATACAAATGACAATGACGGGGGCGGCAGTTGATCGCATCGAGACGGCAAGTCCGGCAATCACATTGGTACCATGGCCGGTATTTGAAGCATCAGCAATTGATTGAACCGGCTTGAAACTCTTTGAGGTAAAGTATTCGGTGATGACGACCATCGCCGCCGTCACAAGCAGACCGACAAGTGAGGCAAGATAAAGATCCTTGACCGCATAAGTACCATTATCAGTCATCAACCATTTGGTAATAAAGTAGAAAACGACTGCCGAAAGAATACCGGCAACAGCTAGTCCGCGATAAAGAGTGCCCATAATATTCTTGGAATTTTTGTTCAATTTGACAAACCAGCTACCGATGATTGATGTGGCAATTGAGGCAGCACCAAGAACAAGCGGGTAGAGAATGGCATTTTCATAACCGGAGAAGAAAAGATGCCCCATCAACATCGTTGCGACCGCGGTGACAGAGTAGGTTTCGAAAAGGTCAGCCGCCATTCCAGCGCAGTCACCGACGTTGTCACCAACGTTGTCAGCAATTACTGCCGGGTTTCGAGGATCATCCTCGGGAATACCAGCTTCCACCTTGCCGACCAGGTCAGCACCGACATCGGCTGCCTTGGTGAAGATACCGCCACCAAGACGAGCAAAGATTGAGATGAGTGAGCCACCAAAACCCAGACCGATCAAAGCATCGATGTCTTTGAAAATGCCATAAAAACCGGCAACGGCTAGGAGAGCCAGACCGACGACGAGCAAACCGGTGACAGTCCCTGATTTGAAAGCGACGTCCATGCCGGCTGGTAAGCCTTTGCGGCAAGCTTCAGCCGTGCGGACATTGCCACGGACCGAAACCATCATACCGATGTAGCCAGCCAGAGCTGAGAAGACCGCACCGACGAGGAAACCTAGAGCAACTTTGTAATTTAGCGCATAGAGCAGCACAACAAACAGGATAACAGCAACGACAGCGACGGTCGAATACTGTCTGTTCAAGAAGGCCATTGCCCCCTCCTGAATCGCCTTGGCGATATCGGTCATTTTCTTGTTGCCGCTTTCCATCTTGCTAATACGGCGCGCCAGCAGCAGGCCATAGATAATAGAGATGGCCGCCATCACAAGCGCAATCGTCATCGAAGTCGTGTACATAGTCTCTCCCACTTTTAATTTGAATTTAGAATATAGAATTCTGAACCTCGAATTTTTTGGGAGGAAAATAGCTCATTCCCAATATTCAAACTTCAAAATTCAATATTCTGATACTGCCAATCTACCATAAGCTCAGTTTTTCTTCAATCTTGACAAAAGTAAAATAATATGCTAATATATGACGTTTTCCGGTACCTGATGGTTTTCGCCCTCATATCGGTAAACGCGGCCGTACAGGCCAAACGAGGAGCGCCCAATGCGCACATTCCGGTCCCTCCTGACCGCGGCCTTGGCCGCGATGTTTTTCCTCTCCGTCGCCGGTTGCGGCAGCGACGGTGGTACGACCATCGCCACCGCGATGGCGTCGGCCGACGCTGATGGCGGCACGTCGTCAACCTCGACGTCGACGAACGATTCGTCGACGGCGCAGACCGACAGCACGACGGCCGGCTGGGCGATCGAGATCAGCCG
>Ga0172379_10011274_pt1 | contig 10672 bp, 11 predicted proteins | sample GrowelOW334metaG_FD_119756 | JGI IMG/M metagenome (GOLD analysis project Ga0172379, IMG submission 119756) | Groundwater microbial communities from an aquifer near a municipal landfill in Southern Ontario, Canada - Groundwater well OW334 metaG | ecosystem: Environmental > Aquatic > Deep... | reverse complement strand
TAGCGATAACTTGATCGGGGCATAAAGCAACCATACGAGCAGGTAAATCATCTTCAACTTTATCGCCAAAAGTCATACCCCCATAAGCTTCATCAAAAAGCACCGTAACCTGCTTTGATCCATTTATTCTCAAAGCTTCAGCAACAACCTCTATAAGCTCCTTTTTACCTATATATCCACCGGGATTATTCGGAGAATTAATAATAAGCAACCTTGTTCTTGGAGTTAAAGCCTTAAGGACAGACTCAACTGTTATGTCCCCTCCTTCATAAGGGACAGTTCTTTCATTGGCCCCCCTTCTTTTAATTTGAGCGGAATATAAAGAATAATTTGCACGACCAGTCATAACAACGTCATCATGCTCTTCGACAAGAACGTCAAAAGTCATCGCAATAGCTTCAGAAGAACCATTACTAGGTACAAACCTTTCAATCCATTCTGCGAAAGGCTCATTTGGATGCGCTATACCTCTTTCAACCAATTTTTCATGAACCAAAGGAGCAAGTTCGGGCAGACCTCTTGAACTTGAATATGGCATCAAAGGATCAAGGCTTAAATGAACCTGTCCAGAATCATCAGTCGTAAGCAAACGCGCCTCCAATGCTTCAATAAACGCTGGCGAAAGCCTTGTATATGGAAAACTATTACCAATGTTAACGCGTATTGGCATCCTTTGCATAAAACTGTCAACAGTATGCGCATCTAAATACCCCGCCAAAAATTCCTTCTGCGCATCAAATCCATCCTCTCTTAAAACGGAAAATTTAGCTATAATGTCATCAGGATTCAAAGCGGTATCACCACAAAATTCCAATTTATTTCTCAATTCCGCATACCACGCCTTTTCTTGTTTATCTATTTCCTGCTCAATAGGACCACGAACAGCATATTCAACTCTTCTTGAATCTCTGGTAGCGGTAATCACAGGCGAAGAAACAAGACCGGGAATAATACGCTCCACTCCATCTCTAATAACTGCAACAACATCATTCATTTTTTCAGATATAGCCACTTCATTAAAAAAATTAGCCACAATCCCAAGCTGAACATCAGCACTCGTAGCATCTAAAAACCTTTCCAGCAAACTCACATCGTGCAGTAATTTTTGAGCAACAATAGCTGTAACTGTATCAAGATATCTGCCTATAGGCTGATTGGTTCTAATTTCAACGAAACTCAGAATGGATTTGACCTGACATAACAAATCCTCCTCTGAAATCCCACGAGTATGCAATACTTCAATCGTAGATGATACAGGCAATACTTCCATTGAATATTTTTTAATTTTTATAAGGTTTTATAATACCTCTCTTGAAAAACAAATCAATTTTTCAAGCTTAATGTTTATTTGACTTAATATATATTTTATGTTATTATATAGACAATATAAAATAAAAATAAACAAATATGCGCTCACTCTACAAAAACAGCAGACAACCGGGAAGAGGTCAATTTCAAGGACTTAAGCAAATGTGGAATTATTCAAAACATGTAAGCCAAAAAACAAAAGCACGCGGAAAAGTAATGGGAATTCTTTTCGCAGCAGCATTTATCGGGTCAATGATTCATTCTCTTTTAACTCCACAAATTGGCTTGGTAAAAGTTAGCTTATTTCACCTCATGCAATAATCGCGCATTGAAAATTGTAAATTTAAAGAATAAAATGCCCTCGTATTTTATTCTTTTTTTATTATGTTTATAGGATTAACCGGCTACATGGGATGCGGAAAAGGCGAACTCGCAAATATGTTAAAAAAGCGTGGTTTTAAATATATTTCACTTTCAGACGCAGTCCGAGCAGAAGCCAAAAAACGCAAAAAACCTGAAACTCGTGAAAATTTAATGGCAGTCGGAAATAGCTTGCGTGAAAAACATGGACCGGGAGTTCTTGGCAAACTTATATGTTCAAAAATAGCCAAATCAAAAGAAAGCTTTGTTATCGATGGAATCCGAAATCCAAAAGAAGTTGAAGAATTACAAGGACTTAAAGACTTCCACTTAATCGGCGTTTTTGCTTCAAAAGAAACGATAATCAAAAGAATCATTTCAAGAGCTCGTACAGGCGAAAAACACGTCACACGCGCGGAAATTGAAAAAAATCTTGCTCGTGAATTTGGCGAAGGAGAAAGCGCATCCGGCCAACAAATTCCAAAGTGCCTTGATATGACAAACTTCATAATCCGAAACGAAGGCACGATGGAAGAACTGGAACAAAAATTAAATCATTTCTTTGGATTATTAAAAGGCGAACGCCCAACATTTGATGAAATTTTCATGGAACTCGCATATGTTTGGTCAAAAAGATCAACATGCTTAAGAAGACACGTCGGCGCAATCATCGCAAAAGACAAACAACAACTCACGGCCGGATATAACGGCGCTCCACGCGGGATTCTTCATTGCGCAGAACAAGGCGGATGCTTAAGAGAAAAACTCGGAATTCCATCAGGACAACGCCACGAACTTTGCCGCGGAACCCACGCAGAACAAAACGCAATCACTCAAGCTTCAAAATTCGGCATATCAATCGAAAATGGAACACTTTATTGCAACGCATCTCCATGCGTCATTTGCACAAAAATGATCATAAACGCAGGATTAACTCGCGTTGTTTTTGATAGCGAGTATAATGACCCCTTAGCAAAAGAAATTCTCGGCCAACAAAAAGTCTTAAAACTTGAAAGATACGAAGGTCGAAGGTTTCCGGAGCATGATTTTAAAAAAGCATAATTAATATGGAAATCGCAATCATTGGCGCAGGCGCGGCAGGCATGATGGCAGCTGCAACGATCGCCGAATCACACAAAGATATTAACGTATACATCATTGACCGCAACACGATTTTTGGCAAAAAAGTGGCTTTAACAGGCGGCGGAAGATGCAATGTCACAACCGGAGTAAACGATATTCCGGAAATCTTAAACAGATATCCACGCGGCTCAAGATTTTTAAAACATGCAATGTATAATTTTTCTCCGAAGCGCGTTCGTGAATTTTTCGAAAATCATGGCGTTCCATTAAAAGAAGAAAAAGATTTACGCATATTCCCCTGCTCTGAAAATGGCATAGACATCGTAAAAGCTTTTGAAAAAATATTTCTGGAAAATAAAAATATTCACATTCTCAAAAACCAAACCGTTTTCAAGATTTCCAAAAAAGATGATAAATTCCTCGTTCAATTTGCAAAAAGACAAAATCAAACTTTTGATGCCATAATAATCACAACGGGTGGAAAAGCATACGCAGAAACAGGATCAGTTGGAGACGGATACGAATTTGCGCAATCACTCGGACACAAAGTCACAGAACTCGCACCAAGCTTAAGCGCACTCGCAACAAAAGAAGATTGGACAAGGGACGTTTCCGGAATCTCTTTTAATGATGCAGAAATCACAGCCGGAAAACACACTTTCCGCGGCCCATTTTTGTTTACGCACAAAGGAATCAGTGGTCCCGCGGTTTTTGCGATTTCAAGTTTAATCGCATATGAAAAATTCAACGAATCATCGCCACTTCCAATTTCCATAGATTTATTTCCAAACATCTCGCACGAAGATTTAAGCAAAATAATTCGCACAGAAATTCAAATTAATCCAAAAAAAGCATTCAAGAATATAAGAGTCGGAACACTCGCGCAAAAACTCACAGAAATAGTCGGCAAAATAACAAAAATAAATCCTGAAAAACGCATTTCCGAGCTTACGAAAAATGAAATGCACGAAGTCGCAAAAACAATCAAAAACTTACCACTCAATATAGTCGCACGCATTTCCGGCGAAGAATTTGTCACAGCCGGAGGCATTGACTTATCCGAAGTTGATCCGAAAACAATGCAATCCAAAATCTGCCCGGGACTCTTTTTTGGCGGCGAAGTTTTGAATATTGACGGCTTCACCGGTGGATTCAATCTCCAAGCCGCATGGGCAACAGGATGCTTGGCGGGCGAATCAATCGCAAAACTTTCATGAGATGGTATAATAGAAACACTAAAAACACACTATGGATAAAATTAAAAACGCCAGATCAATTTTGCTTATCTCTTGCCAAAACAAACAAGGAATACTACATGCAATAGCCGATTTTATTGATTCAAAAAAAGGTAATATAGTTGACTTAAAACACATAGGCGAAAAAACTGATAATCACCTTTTTATAAGAGTAAAATGGGCAGGACCAAATAAATTTGCGTGTGATACGGACATAGAAAAACAATTTCAACCAATAGCAAAAAAATATGACATGGAATTCAAAGTTGGTTGTTCGACACATATAAAAAAACTCGCTTTATTAGCCTCAAAAACAACTCATTGTCTTGAAAAAATACTTTATAACTGGAAAGAAGGAAACATAAATGTAGACATCCCCGTCATAATATCCAATTCAAAAAACATAGAAAATATCGCAAAATTTTACAACATACCGTTCCATTTTACCTCAACAAAAGAAGATGGATATGAACAAAAACAACTGGAAATATTAAAAAAATACAAACCGGATTTTATAGGATTAGCGAGATACATGAAGGTTTTAAGTCCAAAATTTGTAAGTGAATATAAAAATCGCATAATCAACATCCATCACTCATTCTTGCCGTGTTTTGTAGGAGCAAATCCTTATGAAGACGCATACAGCAAAGGAGTAAAATTGATTGGAGCAACAAGCCATTTTGTGATACCGGAATTAGACCAAGGACAAATAATAGAGCAAGACGTTTCACGCGTAAAAGAGGGATATGACGCAAAAAAACTTGAAGACCAAGGCGAAGAGACTGAGGCAAAAGTATTTTATACGGCAATAAAAAAATATGCCGACGACAAATTAATTATATATAAAAATAAAGTCGTAGTTTTTTAAAAGATTTGACATCTGACACAACGAAAGAATAATATAAACTCCTATTTTTAAATAAATAAATTATGAAATTCGAAGAAGGATTACACGAAGCAACTGTAGATGAAAGCCTAAGGGAAAAGCCAATTAGAGGACTTTTGGATATTCCAAGAGCAATACGCGATTTATGCAAACATGAATACACAAGCATGGATGGCAAAAAACATCCGGATAGAAGAAGCACCAATAGAATAAACTCTGGAGCAGCGGACATACTGGAAAGATTCGCAGGAGTAAGAGAAAGGCTAAAAAGAATCTTAGCTACACCTCGACAAGAGCCAACGGCTGAATCACCACACAATTATCACATCTTCTCACCTGATACGGCAGATTTTTTTCATAAACTTGGCGTAGAATTAGGAAGCGAAGGTTTCGCAACAATGACAAGGACAAGCGCAAATAGCCCAACTCTTGAATTACTGCCCTCAAAAAGACATTTGTCACCGGAAACACCTATGCCGAAAATCGCCGATACAGGTTACATTGTAATCGATGAAATGATACAAATCTAAAATCTCACTTCAAAATCTCCTTCAACAACTCGCCCACTCCAATCTTCTTTTCCGCGGAATATGGAATAATTTTATGTTCGCCAACAGCTTCTTGAAGCTTTTCCATCTTTTTCGTATAATCAGTTTTTTTTATCTTATCAATCTTATTCGCAATAATAATGAGATTTTTCCCTTTTTCCTCCAAGCTATAAATCATTCGCGCATCATCTTCAGTCAGCCCAACATTCGCATCCACAATCAAAACAACCGCTTTTTGCGTATAATCAGAATCCAACAAATACCAATAAATTCGCTTTTGAAGCGTTTGACGCTGAGTTTTTGAAGTTCTCGTATAGCCATATCCGGGCAAATCCACCAAATAAAAAGATTTATTTATCAAAAACAAATTTATTTCTTGCGTGCGTCCGGGATAAGAGCTTGTCCTTGCCAAATTGCCCTGCTTCACCAAGGAATTGATTGTGCTGGACTTACCAACATTTGAACGACCGATGAAAGCAATTTGCGGTTTTCCATCGTCCAAAATATCATCAGTCCCAACTATGCCCTTAATAAATACTGCAGATTTTATTTCCATGCGCTTATGGTAGCAGAAAATTTGCATTTTTTCCATAACGATAGGAAGATTACTACATGCGCAAAAAAAATTACATGCCTGTAATTACAGTAACGATAATTTTCGCAGCTGCGATTTTGTTATGTCTTCCTAACACAAGAGACTACTTGAATAGTGTTATTTCAGCTCAGGTTATTTCAACTCCAAAAGACGCATGTCAAACAACAAAAACAACAACGTTTATAAAATCATATCGCATTAAAGAAAAATCGGATGCTTATTCAATAGTACAAGCAAAAAATGGTGAATATGTTATTACAGGACACACCATAAACCCCGGCGAATTATGTGGCTATAGTATGTTTTGGATTAAAGCTGACAGCAATGGAGATAAAGGATGGAGCAAGCTTTATAATAATTGCAGTTCTGATGGCTATGCCATCACTCAACTCAAAGACGGAAATTATGTCGCAGCCGGAGAAATCAGCGGAGAATTTACAACGGACGAAGAACAATTAAAGCTTGAAGCACAAGGCGATAATCTTGTGGTAAAAATTGATAATAAAGGAAATCCAATTTGGACAAGAACAATAAGCAGAGAAAGCACAGACACACCCGCCAAACTCATCCCTACAAAAGACGGTGGATTTGTAATGTCGGGAATGACGGGAGCATTAGTCGGGCAACCGGACGTTGCCGATGTCATGCATATAATGTTTTTGGGAAATTTTAACGCCAATGGTGAGACCAACTGGCTTAAAGAAATTGACGCCGACGTACAGCACGAAATCAAATTCGCAGAACAAACAAAAGACGAAGGATATATTCTGATCGGCAATATCAAGCTTGTAGATGAAAATAACCAGAATGTACCCGCCCTCGTAAAATTAAATAAAAACGGAGAATATGAATGGGCAACCGGGCTGGAAAGCGTACCGCTTGAAATCCCAAATTTAACGATAGGACCTGACGGAAAAAGTCTCAAAGTTGGAACTCCCAATAAAATGCACTTACCTTTCGGGACCTTTTTCACAGCTGAACAAACTTCAGATGGCGGATACATTGCTTTAGGAAATTTTTACTCTTCCAGTTTAGCAGCAGACGAAATCACCAAATTAAAAGAAAATGCCGGCAAAGAATTAAACTTCGTGGCCGTAAAAGTGGACAACAAAGGCAAATTTGTATGGACAAGAACCCTTAAACTCAAAAAATATCTGGAAGATTCGGTGATAGAAAAAACAAAAGACGGAGGATATATCATCATGGGAAACGCCTTAGCTGTTGATGACCAACAACTTGGACAACGTATAAAAACATACGATGAAATGATGAATGAATATTATAAAAAATATCCAATAATGAGCCAAGAAACGCCGGCGTCCAAAAAAGAAATGGAAAAAATTGCCGACACTATTGAAAACACAAATGCTCCATTTGAAGCTAAAAACATTATTTTGGTAAAAACTGATGCCGACTTTAAATATCAATGGGGCAAAAAAATAGGAATTACAAAAAACTTATATGGCTATGACGTAATCCAAACCGCTGATTCGGGATACGCAATAGTCGGCACATGGCATACGGGAATCAAACGCAAAAGCCTTGGCTCGTGGATAGAAGCCACTGAAGCTATGATTTTAAAACTAGATGCCAATGGAAATTTAGGCAATAACAATGACCTTATTACAAATTTTACCGACACGGAAAGCGCTGATGTCAGCTCTTATATAGTCGCTAACAACTTAAATTCACCAAAATTATTACAGTCATATCCAATGGATAATATTGTTAGAAAAATCAAAGTTGGCGATAAAAAAGGCGTAAACACTGTAGCCTCAGCCGCAAAAACCTACAATGTGCAATTTTGCAGTATAACGGCTAAAAACGATACAACGAACAATGCCGCCATCACGACCAAAACACGACCTCAAATGAAATACGAAGAGACCAAAGAAATAGAAGCCACCAGCAAAAAAGGGAAACCAATAAATGACGAATTAATGCCGGTTTTAAAGAAAGTATTCAATAACGAAGTAAAACTATGGGATGATTTTGCCGGAGGATGGGTTGCATACAGATTTAAGCGACTCGTCACAAAAGACGATATAAACAAAATAAGCGCCGCTTTAATTACACTTGGCTACAAAATAGACAGCAATACAAACGTAGACTTCACCGCCACAAAAATCGGCACAACATTAAACTTCCACTTCTACCTTGGAGACACAAACACGGGGCGACTTGACGTGACGTATTAAAATTTAAAAGTATTTAAAATATCATCGAGTCTTTGCCAAATCAAAGTCTTATCAATCTCTTTGACCGTATTTTCAGGATAATTTTCAATACGGGTGGAATGAAGAGCCTCGACTATTTCAAAACAATTGCTGTCATGATAAGTCAAAAAGCCTCTTGATTCATAAAGATTACCCATCCCCGCATCAGATGCAGAAGCTTTGTAAAAAGTAGCTCCATTTATAACAACTGAATTTTTTGCGTCAAAATTTTCACCAAATTTATCCGATCCGATCTTCAAGCATTCCGGTAATGTTTTGGTATAAACCGAGCCAACCGCAAAAGCGGCATCGCCAAAATTAGTGCTTGGATAAGCGCTTTTTAGAAGATTAATCTGAACAATTTGATTCTCAAAATTGGTATAGACCGGATTCGCAAAAACAAATTCCACAGGATAAGTAAATTCAAAATTGTAAGTCCCGTTATTATAGACCTGCGTACTTGGCGGAACGACTAAAACAGGAGCTGGAACCGGAACGCTCTGAGCGGGCACAGTCACATTCGTACACCCCGAAACAAACAAAATCACTGCAAATAAGATAAAAAGTTTTTTCATAATTTAACAGTACGCCACAATAACATTAAAAGATACCGCCTACGCATTGCCAGATGGGCTCATTCTAAAAGCATTTTTCCAAATAATATACAAAACAAACCCTAAAATTATAAGTGTACTAAAATTCGTAAACAAATTCGCAATTTCTTCAAACGTTTCTTTGAAAAAATAACCTAAAAACAGAAGCTCGATAGAATAAAGGATTTCTCCCGTAACAACAAGAAATGCAAACTTTTTAAGACTATAAAGCTCTAAACCGGATATATAGTTCACGCTAGCCCCTATCCCGGTAACAAGAAACCTTGAAAGAAATATACTAACCCCACCTTTATCTTCCATAAAAAGCTTACTTTTATCAAATACTTTTTTAATTCTTTTATAATGCAATATTCTCTTAACCAAAGCCGTCTCCCAAAACAATCTTCCAACGCCATAGCTCAATAAATCCCCTGCAATCTCAGAAATTAGCACAATAATAAAAAATACAAATAAATCATTGTAGTTATTCGCTTGAGATCCGGCATATAAAACAAAAAACATACTACCGGGAATGCCAAGTTGCCCTAAAAATGGGATAACCAACAAAAACAAATAAATGTTACCATCTAAAAATCTTACAATATAATCAATCATGGTACTTTATTTGAATTTAATCCTCTGTAGTTTTCCAGGTCTATAATCAATTTATTGCAATCCAGCTTTTCCTTTAAACAATATTTGGAAATTGGGCTTTTAAATTCGGGAAAAGACAACGTCTTACGTAAAACAACTTCAGGCTTAATATCGTAACGCCTTTCAATAAGCCTAAAAGTCATCCATTCTTGAATTTTTTGCTGCTCGATTGGCTGCTTAAAATAATCTTTATGGACTCTAAACGCCCAAGCCTGTCTCGCCATATTCGCCGCTATAAAAATAAAAATAAAAAGCAGTACGGCAAAAACAATTTTTAAAGCTCTATTTTTCATAAATCAACAATATCACGATCTTGTATCATTCTCACGTTAAAAGTGTATGGTTAAAATATAACCATCAAAAAAAATACTTCTATGATGAAAAAATCAAAACTTTTAGTTACGATCTTTATTGCGGTCTTTGTCGTAGGCATAGGGGGATTTGGACTTTATCGCATAACAAAAAGCGCTTCATATATAAAAGAAAAAGTACCTGAAGCGATAAATATAGATACTATCGCTGCCAATCAACCAACCGAAAAAACTGCTCAAGCTTCAAACCCAACTCCGACAATTCCAGCGGCAACTCCCGTTGTTCCGGCAACTCCGCCATCGCCTCCAATAGAACTCAATCTTGCGATGAAATTTTATACGCAAGCGCCTTTTGGCGATTGGCGTGAACCATGGCAAAACGCTTGTGAAGAAGCCAGTATGTTGCTTGTCGCAAACACGTATTTTAAGCACAATTGGACGCGCGAACAATTTCGCGATCAAATTTTAGCAATTGTTGCTTATGAAAACAAAATGTATGGCGACTACAAAGAAAATGACATAAATCAAATCGTCAAAACATTAAAAAACTTTTTAAACCTTAAGGGTATCATTCACAAGGACCCAAGCTTTAAAGACGTACAAAGCATATTAGCGAAAGGGCACTTTATCATAGTTCCACTTGCAGGAAAGGAACTTAAAAATCCTTTTTACACAAACGGCGGACCGGACTATCACGTTATGGTCATAAAAGGCTACAAAGCTGATGAAAAGATCATCACAGAAGACGTTGGAACCCGAAGTGGCGAAAATTACGTCTACACATGGAAAACGATTATAAATGCCATGCATGACTATACAATACCAATCGATAATGGTGCTAAAATACTGATTGAGGTTATCCCTCCATCATGAAAATGACACT
>Ga0172379_10011273_pt1 | contig 10672 bp, 6 predicted proteins | sample GrowelOW334metaG_FD_119756 | JGI IMG/M metagenome (GOLD analysis project Ga0172379, IMG submission 119756) | Groundwater microbial communities from an aquifer near a municipal landfill in Southern Ontario, Canada - Groundwater well OW334 metaG | ecosystem: Environmental > Aquatic > Deep... | reverse complement strand
CTTCAACCCCAGCATCAACCCAAGCTTGGTTGTTGAGATGCAGAACATAGAACGAGAGAGCGACGAAACCAACTCCGAGAAGTGAGCGCGACCATAGTTGTTTGCGGGCAACAATACCGCGGCTGACTACAACTACAGCTAAAGCAATCAAGAACGCTAGTGGAACAGTGGCTACGTAAGCCAATCTACTGCCCTGCAAATCATCGGCAATGGCAAAGATTTTGTAGACAGGAGCTAGCGACAGGGCAAGCCAGCCGCAGAGAAACAAGAACAAGCGACCAAGGGCAGGAGTCAAAACTAAGTTGACTAGATTGCCGAGACCAATGATGCCGAGAAAGAAATCCCACAGTCTCGTTGGTATGGCTCTGGCGCTAATTAGTTCGTGGTTGAGGGGCTCGAAGAATAGTCTGAGACCATTGAGCCAAGTTTTGATAAAAGCTTTGTAGTTAGCAATAAAGAAGAGCGAGTCGTCGTAGCCACCGACGAATGTTCCTAGTGCCAGGCGGCGCACGATGAAATAAACAACAATCAAACCCCAGTACATTGCTGTGTTTTTGACAGCACGCAAGAGGTAAGATTTGCTCAGCACGCCCTCTAAAATTGAACGGGGACGCTCGCCCGGTGCGGCATAGAGCAGCTCAATCAAGACGAAAATAGCCGGTAGAGTGATGGCCATTTCTTTAGAGAGCAAGGCCAAGATCATCAATATAAAAGAGAAGGTGAGCGAGAATTTTCTACTGCCGTACCATTTGGTCACAGCATCAACTTTGCGCGCCCGCAAATAGAACCAGAAGGAGCCCGTTATGAAAGCAGTGACAACGGCGTCGACTCGGCCTGTAATCCAAGAAACAGTTTCGGTGTGGAGAGGATAAAGGCCAAATACTGCCGCCGAGAAAAATGGCCATATATATAAGATTGAAATTGGTAGAGCTTTAAAAGTCTTGCGCGAAAGGCCTTCTTCAATTCTGGCCTTTTCTTCGCGCAGGGTGAGCAACGCTAGTTCGCGAGCAATTAAAAATATGAATGCAGTGCTGGCTAGATGGAAAAGTAAATTGGTGAGGTGGAAACCAATAGCGCTGTGGTTCCACAAAACATAGTCTGAGACCATGAATACTGAGATCAGCGGACGATAAAACTTAGTGGTGGTGCCGTCTAGCCATGAGGTGTGAAAGTTGCGCCAAACCAGCTCTGGATGCTGCACTGCTTCTTTGAGCCAGATCAAATGCACATAGTCGTCGCCGGCAAAGAAATCAAAGAGTATCGGCATGTAGCCAACAAAGGTGAGCACCAGTGCTAGTGCCATTAGGCCGAGCAAGATGATGCTGTTTTTCTTTGAAGACTCAGCGCCTGAGGGCTTGACAGCCGCCTTAATAACAGAACTACCGGAGGCCGAAGCTTCCGGTAGTTTGGCATTTTCGCTTGTGTCTTCGTTCAACTGTGGCCTTAGGCTACACTAGCCCAGCAACTGGGGCGACTTGACCGACTGTTCCAACTTGACCGCCTTGACCAACTTGTCCAAGTGTTCCCACTGGTGCACTCACCGGAGTTACTACTGGTGTGACAGCAGGCGCAATTTCGCTTGCCATGATTTCAGTGATAGTTTTGCCAACAGTTGCCACTTGTTCGTCGGTCAATTCTGGATACATCGGCAACGACAGAACTTCTCTTGAAAGTTGCTCTGAAATTGGGAAGTCGCCCATTTTGTAACCGAGATTTTCGAATGCTTTCTGCACGTGAAGCGGAACTGGGTAATAGCACATAGAGCCAATACCAGCTTCGGTCAGGCGAGCAATTAGCTTGTCGCGATTGGGGTTGTCTAAGGTTTTTGCATTGTCTGAGGCCAACACCCGTACTGTGTACTGGTGGTAGACGTGTTCAACGCTATCTTTGGCACCATTGGCGACTCCACCAGCTAAGCTGACGCTTGGTCTAACTAGTCCTGGGCAGTTGGCCAAACTAGCATCATATATAGAGGCTAGGTGAGCGCGGCGGTCGTTCCATTGTTTGAGATAAGGCAGTTTGACTACGAGAGTTGCTGCTTGCAATTCATCAAGGCGGCTGTTGACGCCAAGTTCATCGTGGTAGTAGCGACGTCTCATGCCGTGAGCGCGAATGGCTCTGATGCGCTCAGCAACAACTGGGTCTTTGCTGACGATCATACCGGCATCACCGGCGGCGCCTAAGTTTTTAGTTGGATAGAAGCTGGTGCAAGCAACGTCACCAAATGAACCGGTTGGTTTGCCTTTGTAAGTAGCGCCAATGCCTTGGGCATTGTCTTCGATTACTTTCAAACCGTAGCGTGCTGCGATGTCGCAGATTGGTTCCATGTGTGATGGCAGACCGTAGAGGTGCACCGGCATGATTGCTTTGGTCTTCTTGGTGATGGCCTTTTCAATCAACGCTGGGTTGATGTTATAGCTAGTTGGGTCGATGTCGACGAAAACTGGTGTAGCGCCGCGCATAACAATCGCTTCGACTGTAGCAGCGAAAGTGAAGGGGGTGGTGATGACTTCATCGCCGGGTCCGATATCGAGGCCCCAGAGAGCCAGCATCAATGCGTCAGTGCCGTTTGCTACGCCGATGCCATCATTAACACCGCATAATTCAGCTACTTGCTTTTCGAGGGTGCCGACGTACTTACCGAGAATGTAGTTGCCGCTGCGGAGTACTTCAAGAATGGTGGACTCTAATTCTTCCTGGATTGTCGCGTACTGTGCTTTGAGGTTGAGAATCGGAATGCTTTGGGTCATTTATTGGTTCCTTTGGCGAACAAGTCTCAAATGCCGACTTATTCTTTTTCGGGAGCTCGTGGTGCCGGAGATATATTGAGTGATTCATCCGACATAGTGAGTCTAGCTGGTTCGAGGGATGATTCAAAGGTGTTGCAAATAACCTTATCAACTGCCTTTGCTGAGTATCAGTTAATCTGGCTTTCCTTAAAATCGCTGGCACTTGGTAGGGGGCAAGTTTGCAGCGTCCCTGAAAATTGTTCTGATAACCGTCCATGAGATTGCTCTTATCTATTAAATAAAGTTAGACGCAAAAAAGGGGAGGTAAAACCTCCCCCTTTTGAATGGTCAAATCAATAGCTGCGCGAACGCTAACTACCCCGATTTAGACTCTTATCTCTTTTTGCTTGGCACGGCTACTGTTCTTGAAAGAGCATTGGTGACGAACAAGTTGAGGCTGACGCCTTCTTTTTCGGCTCTATCAACAAGGGCTTGGTGCAATGACTTCGGCAAGCGCACTGTGAATTTGCCGGAGAAATTCAAGTATTGGTCTTCACTAGCACGCGAGGTGGTAGTTTTGGCCTTGGTGGTGTGCTTAGGGGCTGCAGTCTTGCGAACAAGTTTGCGTGTGCCGACAGCTTTTTTAGCTACATGTTTTGCAGCTGGTTTAGCGGATTTAGCAGCTTTAGGTTTAGCCTTGCCACCAGTTTTACGAACTCCTGCCATGTTTCACTCCTTCGTGTATTTGGGTCAATCGGAAACCAGCCCGCGGGCGAGCCGCGAGGGCTGCTCAGGGTGCTAATGCAGAAAAATGCTTTTGGGCAATTTCCTGTAGAGCGCTCCACCTGAATGGCATCGCTCTAATTTGTTCGGTGGGACTTAAGTGGTTTCCACCGTTTTATACGGTTACCACCACTCTAGGTGGCATAAGTATTGTACCAAACAAGTATCCATTTATAACCACTTTGTATATAGAAATTTTCTATCGTTGGGGCACAAGGGTTTCGGGGATCTGATACCAGATAAATGTGACACCAGGGGTGATTTTAGCTCTGCCAATGGTGCCGCACCATTCATAATGGCTGGTATCAAAGTAGCACCGAACGCAGAATAGATAATCGGTTAAGCTTGTTGGAAGCCAGTAAGCCCCCGTAGGTGGTAAGCCTTGAGAGTTCTGATCGTAAAACTTAGCGCCATGGGTGATGTCGTTCATTGCCTGCCGCTGGCAGCACGAATCAAAGAAAGATTACCAAATGTTGAACTTACCTGGTTGGTCGAACCGGCTGCTCAAGATCTTCTGACCGGCAACCCCGCTGTAGACAGGGTGCTGGTATTCCCTCGCAAGACCTGGCTCAAAGAAATGCGTAAAGTGGGGCCGCTTATCTCCACCTTTGGTGCCGCCAGAAAGTACTTCCAAGAGTTGAAGGCTTACAAGTTCGACCTGGCTATCGATGCCCAGGGATTACTCAAGAGTGCCATCCCTGCCTATTTATCGGGGGCACCACTGCGGGTTGGTTTTGCTGGCACCAGAGAGGGCGCCGCCAAGTTGCTCACCCATGCTTTAGAGGTCGGCGATTATTTTGCTCCCGATAGACATGTCGTCGAGCTGAATATGGCCCTGGCAGATTTCGCTATGGAAACCCTGGCGCAAGAGCGGTCGACTTGCCTGCGCCTTGCTGGTCGCGACCGGGTGGTGCACTTCCCCCTGCCATATCCTGGAGATGCTGACACAGCTTTCATTTCGAGCAGGCTTGATAACTTGAGTGGGGCACCAGAGGCGGGGCCGAAGCAATCTAATCAGGTCGAAGCGTCTGGAGAAACCGAGGCACCAGAGGCGGAGCGGATAAACCTAGCTGGCAAGGCACCAGGAGCGGGGCTTAATTCAGACCTCGAGGCACCAGAGGCGGGGCAGACAAATCTCACTGAGGTCAAGTCACCAGAGGCGGGGCCAATAATTGCCTTGATTCCGGGCACCACCTGGCCTACCAAAATCTGGCCAGATGAACATTGGATCGCCCTGGGATGCTTGCTACGCGAGCGTTTGCAGGCTCGACTCGTTTTGGTCGGCGGACCAGCCGAGCGGGGCACCAATCAATACATATATAAAGGAATAGAATTGGCCGCGAAAAATCAGACGACTAACTCGATGATTGATCTCACGGGTGAAACCAGCTTAATGCAGTTGGTGGCACTATTTGAAAGATGCGATTTGGTGCTTGGTGCCGATACCGGTCCTCTCCATCTGGCCGCTGGTGTTGCTCAAGAGGCATTCCTTCAGGACCTTATCAATAGAGAGCCAGCTTCACTGCGCGAAACGGCTGGCCGAAAATCTTTAGAGTTCGAAGTGCAGTCAGTCGCTGTGGCCAAACCAAAAGTGGTGGCAGTACATGGTGCCACTCCGTGGTTGCGCAATGGACCGTACGGAAGTATGGGTAGTGCGGTGCACTTAAATCTAGATTGCCAACCTTGCTTTGAGAAGACCTGCCGCATCAAGGCCGAAACCAAATCAGAATTTATTCCATGCTTAAAAGACCTCCCTGTTGAGGAGGTCTTCAAAGCGGTTGATAAGGCCTTAGGCAAAAACGCTAGCTAAACAGCCCTTATTCGCTGATCCATTTTTCGATGGTGCGGTTCCAGCCGTTAACTAGCTCTTCTTCTTTGAAGAAAAGACCGATTTCGCGAACGGCGCTTTCTGGACCGTCAGATCCGTGCACGGCATTGCGGCCGATATCGGTGGCGAGGTCGCCGCGAATAGTGCCTTGAGCAGCAGCAGTCGGATTGGTTGCACCAATGACGTTGCGAGCCAAAGTAATGGCGTTCTTGCCTTCCCACACCATGGCAACGATTGGGCCGCCGGTGATGAATTTGACCAAGCCCTCAAAGAATGGCTTGCCTTTGTGTTCGCCGTAGTGCTTTTCAGCCAATTCGACTGGAACCACCATCAACTTCAAGCCAACCAGCTTGAGGCCGCGGCGCTCGAAGCGACCAAGAATCTCGCCTACCAAACCACGCTCAACGCCATCTGGCTTGACCGCGACAAAAGTTCTTTCAACTGACACCGTTTGACCCCCTCTCTAAAGAGCTAAAACAAGACCTAAACCTTGAGCTAAATTGCCGCCTGAAACAGGCAACACTACTAAAGGGATTTTTCTACGAAAAATCTCTGGTCTATGTTCTTACAAAGAGGATGCCATCAGGACAGCTTTATAAGTTTTGCAAACTTCGGATCGAGCAGTCTATTTCGGTCTTCGAAGGCGACGTTGTACATCTCTTTTTCGCCGTCCCCTATGACCTGTGTGACTTTGCCCATGCCGAACTTGACATGCTGCACAGCGTCTCCGACTTTCAAGCGTTCGAAAGTTGGAGCCTCTGACACGTCTGGTTTCTCTCCCGGAGGAGGAAGTCGCATAGCTCTTGGCTTGACCGGTTCAGCTTTGTTGGCCATGGGCCTAGAAGCATTCTGTGACTGATAACCAGTTGACTTGTTGTAGCCGCCAGCACTTTGCCCCTTGTTCCAGCCGCCGCTAGAGCCCCCTGATTTGGAACCCGAGCTAGAACCGTACCCCGAACTTGATCGGGCCCCGCCGCCGTAGCTTCCACCCGAGTTGCCAGATCCGCCATATCCACCAGAGCTTGGTTTCTTGTAGCCGCCCGAGGTTCCGCTGGCATAATCGTTGCCGCCGTATTTAGAGTCGCCAAAGTTGCCTGGCTTCTTGCGATCGTTGCGGTCGTCCCATTCCTGACTTTCGTCAGTATAGCCCTGGCTATTTTTGTTGCCACCAAAGGCACCAAATCCGCCGCCACCATTAAAGTTGGGGTTGCCACCACCGGAGCGCTTGAACTCTTCATCACCACTTGGGTAGAAGCCTGAGATTAGCCCCGGAGTAATTTCTTTAAGGAAGCGACTGGGTATCGTAAATGTAGACGAGAAGCCAGAGTTTGAGAAGCCGCGACCAATCATGGTGCGTTTGCGCGCCAGGGTCATGTGCAGCATGTCGCCAGCACGGGTGACAGCAACGTACATCAAGCGGCGCTCTTCTTCCATCTGTGTTGGTGAATCGAGTGAGCGCACATGGGGGAAGAGACCTTCTTCACAGCCCATGATGAAGGCCACAGGAAACTCTAATCCTTTAGAAGAGTGGATGGTCATTAGTTTGACTGTATCTTCATCAAGGTTAGCTTTGTCTAGATCGCTCACCAATGAAATACGTGTCAAGAATGAGTCTAAGTCTGGTTCGTCAGCGGTTTGCTCAAATTCTTTTGCCACCGCCACTAGTTCCATGACGTTTTCGATTCTTCCTAGTGCTAACTCGTCTTTCGATTCGTGAGCATCTTTTTCTAGGCGAGAAATGTAGCCAGTGTTCTTGAGAATTTCTTCGAGCAAATCAGAAACTGGTATCACTTTCGATTGCTCATTCAAGCTGACAATTACGCGGGCAAAGTCTTGCAGCGATGTATAAGCTTTAGGTGATAGGTCTGAAATGCGACTGGCTTCTAGACACGCTTCTAGTGGGCTAACGCCTTTTGTCTCAGCGTAAGCAGTCACTCTATCTAGAGTGGTTTTGCCCAGGCCGCGCTTCGGAGTATTGATGACGCGGTTGAATGCTTGACCATCTCTAGGGTTGTAGATGAGCTTCATGTAGGCCAGCATGTCTTTGATTTCTTGGCGGTCATAGAATCTGGTGCCGCCCACAACAATATAAGGTATGTGGCTGCGCACCAAAATTTCTTCAATCGCCCGTGATTGAGAGTTGGTGCGGTAAAGCACTACATGGTCAGAATAGTTTTTGCTGCGAGCGCGGCTGCGTTTAATTTCTTCAGCCACATAATAGGCTTCGTCAATTTCGTCTTGGGCTTCGTAGCAATTGACCTTGCCGCCTTGGCCGCGGTTGCAGCGCAAAGTCTTGTCGATGCGCTCTGTGTTGTTGGCAATGATGCTGTTGGCTGCTTCTAATATGGTGGCAGTAGAGCGGTAATTTTCTTCCAACTTGATCAGGCCGCAACCTTCATAGTCTTTTTGGAAGCCTAGAATAATGCGATAGTCAGCTTTGCGCCAAGAGTAAATTGATTGGTCGACGTCGCCTACAACCAAGAGACTGCGCTCGCTCCAGAGCTGATCGTGAGTCATGGTGCGACCCGCTTCTTTAGCTTCTCTGGTGAGGAAGTGCTCTGGGCTATCGGCTTTAGCGATCATCGAAATGAGATCGTATTGTGATTTGTTTGTATCTTGAAACTCGTCAACTAATACGTGGCGATAGCGGCGCTGCATGCGCTCGCGCACCATTTGATTTTGCTGCATCAAGTCAGTGAAGATCAAAATCAAATCGTCGAAGTCGAGGGCGTTGTTGCGCGCTAAATCTGTTTGGTAGGCGCTGAAGATTTCAGACAAGCGGCCTTCTCTGTAGTTCTTCGCTTCTTTGGCATAGACCTGGTGGGTGTAGCCGTCGTTCTTCAGCGATGAAATTGTGTGGCGCACTTCTTTAGGCACAAAGACTTTGTCATCAAGATTGAGTTTGATGATTTGAGCCTTAACCAGACTCATACTGTCGGTTTCGTCGTAGATGACAAAATTGTTATCCCATTTCAAGCCATCTTCAGTCTTATAGTTCGAAATTTCTTGGCGCAACAATTTGGCGCAAATGCTGTGGAAAGTACCAATTGAGATGCGGCGGGCTTCGTATGGTCCAACAATCTTTTCAATACGCTGGCGCATTTCGCCAGCGGCCTTATTGGTGAAGGTGACGGCCAGAATTGCTTCGGGCTCTTGTCTTAATTTTGAGATTATCCAGGCGATGCGCTTGGTCAGAACTGTGGTTTTGCCAGAACCGGCTCCGGCGATGATTAACGACGGACCCCACATTTGCGAAACGCACTGGGCCTGCTCTGGGTTCAAGCGGTCAAGTAGTTGGGTCTCTAAGGCGGCCACCTCAGCGTCGCTCATGGGCGCATACTGCGGCCGCTCACGTGGGGCTGAGTATGAGGGAATGTACTTAGATTGGAACGGGGTTTTGCCTTGGCTTTGGGCGGTCGCAGCCTGCTGGTTCTGCACGGGCGCGGCATAAGTCGGTGCTACCGCCTGTGTACCTGTCGGAGCTACCTGGGGCTGCCCGCTCGCTTCTACTTCAAAGTCGGCTTCTAAGTCGCCTTCTTCTATATCGTCGACCAAGTCTTCTGGCTCGAACGCCACAGAGGCCAGTTCTTCAACTTCTAGCTCGGCCATGGCCAGCTCATCGGCATCCGACGGTTCATCGTTGGATCCAAATAGGCTCAATTGTCTGTCTTTGCCGGCCGATGTCATAACTGGGTCTCTCGCCACGTCTTTCTCCAACTATAAATGATGTCAAGCAAGTTTCCCGCATTAAGCGGATATACGAATGCTATGCGTTGGGCTCTCGGGCGAATATTCTGTGAAAGGCTGCCTGAGGCCGATACAACTCTAATTGTGAGGGATCAGAGGCTCGCTGTTAATTAAAACTTGTAAACAGCCTGAGGCTTGCTAGGTCAAAACCATAGGGAAGACTTGTAATCTTAATGATTAACAAGCAAATTTCCACGGACCAGTAAAGACTGGCGTCTATATAAAAGGGATTGGATAGATATATATGAGTCGAATTGAACCAGGTGCCGCCACAATACCGACAGTCGATGAACTGGCCCAAGAGCTTCTCTTAATCCAACAATCTGGTCCGCGCAAAGTCGCCATCATTGGCACACGCAACTTGCCCCTCACTCATCAGCAATTAGTCGAGATGCTTTCTTACGCTCTCGTGCTATCTGGCAACCAAGTCGTCACCAGTGGCGGTGCAAACGGTTGCAACATGGCTGTCATTCGTGGAGCGCAACGCGCCAATCCAGATCGCCTAAACATTATTCTTCCGCAAACAATTTCTCAGCAACCTGGCGAAGTTCAAGACCTACTAATAGGTATCAAGAATATCGTTGAGTATCCTGAAAGACGCACGATGACCCTTGCCGATGCATCGCGCATATGCAACCACGAAATAATCGATAGATGCCAGCAAATAATTTGCTTCCTCTACCATACTTCCCATACACTGCTTGAGTCGGTAAATTATGCTAAGGAACATCGTAAGATAGTCACTAGCTTCTACCTCGACTAACCAGCGGGAATCAAACAGTCAACTTAGACCAACATGCTACTGCCATAATTCAGCAGGGTTCGCTCTTGGCGGCTCTGTTGCACTTAGTACTGCCATGCTTGGCGGCGCTTATATTGACAGCTATATGCATGCCGTTCTACATAAAAAAGTTGAACACGCTGCAGATAAATCAGTTCTTGCGCGAAGAAGGTCCGAAGAGCCATTCGCATAAAGCTAAGACTCCGACTATGGGCGGTCTGGTCTTTATGATCACTACCCTCGTGGTGGTGCTGGTTATGGCATTGGTGCCGATGGGCAATTTGACCCTGCCTAAAGACCCGACTTACTACATTGTCATTATTATCGGCTTCTTGTGTGGATTAGTGGGGTTGGTCGACGACTCAGCTAAGGTCATAAACAAAGGCAATAAAGGTATTTCTGGATACCTGCGGTTGGCCATCGAGACTTGCCTAGGTGTGGTGTTAGCTGTGGTGCTGACCATGTTTAGCGATAACAAAGTCTTGCTGCCATCAGCCCTTTATACAGCTTTGTATGAGCCGCTCAATCAGTTTGGCACCATGGCCGGCCCTTTTCTGGGCACCGCCGTCGGTTCATTAGCTAATGCGGGTACAGGTCATGGCGGCCTCACTGCCAGTAATTTGAGCGACGTCACTTTCCCTGTGGCCATCATGATTTTGCCAACGATACTTTTCATTGGTTTAGGTGCCTTTCTCGCTGCTGCCACCACCAACGCTGTTAACCTGCACGATGGCATGGACGGCTTAGCGGCAGGAACAGCCTGTCAAGTATTCGCAGCGATGGCAGTGATTCTATTTCTCACCG
>Ga0172379_10011272_pt1 | contig 10673 bp, 10 predicted proteins | sample GrowelOW334metaG_FD_119756 | JGI IMG/M metagenome (GOLD analysis project Ga0172379, IMG submission 119756) | Groundwater microbial communities from an aquifer near a municipal landfill in Southern Ontario, Canada - Groundwater well OW334 metaG | ecosystem: Environmental > Aquatic > Deep... | reverse complement strand
ATTCAAGAAAAGCATCTCCAACCTGTATCGATTAAATTTCACAATCCGCAGGGTGAAGAATTTCTGTTTTTTTTAGTTACTTCTCCAGAGATTGGTTTAAAAAAAATACTAGGCGCTGGTCTGTCGAAAATTTTTCAAGTGTGTCCGGTATTTCGTGATTACGAAGATTTTGGACACACCCATAATCCAGAATTTTTAATGTTAGAATGGTATCGTTCGCCCGGCAGTCTAGTCGAGATTATGAATGACACTGAAAATTTGGTGAAGTTTGTCACTAAAAAAGTTGGTGTTGAAAAAATCAAGGTAGGTGGGAAGGAAATAGATTTGTTGGCTGACTGGGAGCGGATTAGTATGAAGGAGTTGTGGAGGAAATATTTAGATGTTGATTTAGATAATTATTTAACCAGCGAAACTATGGAAGAATTAGCTAAGTTTCTGGGATATAATGTTCAATCGGGCGAGGCGTATGAGAATAGTTTTTACGAAATATTTTTGAACAAAGTCGAACCATTTTTGGGGACGGAAAGACCAGTAATAGTTTATGATTATCCTTCGCCCATGTCAGCTCTGTGTCGACCCAATCCTGAAGACCCACGCTATGTTGAGCGCGCAGAATGCTACATTGCTGGTCTAGAATTGTCTAACGCGTATGGTGAGTTGGTTGATGTTGGGGAACAGACGAGGCGTATGCAGGCCAATTATGACTTTCGAGCAAAGAATAATCTGATTGTGTCCCCGATAGACGCAGATTTTAATGCGGCAGTGGGAGAAATAAAATCCGCTGGCGGAATTGCTCTGGGAGTAGATCGTTTAGTAATGCTTTTGACTGGAGCAAATAATATTAACGAAGCAATTTTTGAATCAGTAGCGGATCAGGTGGAGAGGGAATAGAAAGGAAATAAAAATTCCGGTTTTAGCCGGAATTTTGTTTTAAAATATTTTTTTTGGTCTTATATTCAGGAAGGTGTTAATCATTTTTTTCATACTCATCGGTCGTAATAGCCCCAGGTGCGAACTCGGCTTTTGGATAACCGCACAACTGTTAGCGATTCCCCAAACTAGGCAAGTTGGGATATCGTGGTTGTTAATTTTTGCCGCTAAGTAACCAGAAGAGAAGGCATCTCCGGCGCCGGTTTTAGCAATTACCTGTACCGGGTAACTTTCCATTTCATATACATACTCTTCGTTACCAGCCATTGCTCCGTTTGCAGCGTCAGTTATTGCCACTTCTTGAGCGCCCAGGTTGATCAGTTCATGAATTAATGCTTCAATGCTTTTTTCTTTTTTCATTGTTGTTCCTAATATTTTTTCTGCTTCTTGGCGATTAACGATTAGTAAATCGGTGATCCCTAGCATCTCTTGAACGCTATCCAAAGAATTTTTTAATTGGAACGATCCGGGGTTGTAAGCTAAACGAACAGTAGGGTGCTTGATTAAGTATTTGTTTAATGGTTCTAAAATATTTTCAAACCCATCAGATAGACCTGTAAAATATACCCAATCAACCTCTGGTTCGTTTTTTGGCCAGACATATTGGCGTTTATGGTGATAGGCTAAAATAGTTCTCTCACCTTTGAAATTTAAGATAGTTGAATAGCGGGTGGGTGTTTTTGTGTCTACTGTTATCAAATCAGTCTCAACATTGTTGTCTTTGAGCTCTTTTTTGACAATTTCGCTACCGTTATCATTGCCGACAGAAGAAAGAATAGCGGTAGAGATGTCAAGTTTGGCGGCGCCAATGGCCACATTGACGCCGTTGCCACCGATTGTTTGGAAACTTTCTTTTACTGGGATCTTGGCAGCATAATCTAGGCAGAGTTTACAATTACTACGGTCAAAATTGCACTCCAAAGACGCATCATCAATCATAATGTGAGTATCAATAGTAACGTCGCCAATAACCAAAAGTTGTTTGATCATATTACCTTTTTTGTTCGTGCGGGCAATTGCCGCTAGGATATTTGTATTCGGAAACTAATTCTTGACTGTGGACATGACGCCCAAGCATTATTTCGATTAGTTCGATAAAAGCCCCAATCATTAAACCGGCCATAGCAATAGAAAATATCTTGTTCCCGATCCAAAGAGCATATACTAGAAGACAACCAGCGCCAATAGCGAAAACAGCATCTTGGCGACGTTCCGCCTCTAGGAAAATGGCATAAGTAATTAAAATTGCCCCTAACCCGGCAACTACGTTCATGATAATATCAATAAGCGGCCAGGGGAGGGTAGGAAGAAAGTCGGCGAAGGGCATATAGTTTTTGATTAAGATTTAAGAAATGAATACCACTTTTCTTTTTTTAATTTGTACACTTCATATACACTCGAGATCGTAAAAACGATTTGTAAAGTTATAAACACCAAATCACGCAGACTGACACTATAGGTTAACAAAAATATTCCCCCGATTGCAAAAATTTCGTCTTGGACGATTCGTTTTTTGGCGAATATGCCGTAAGTTATTAATAGTAATCCGATAATTCCGAGAATTTTAGCAATTATTTCTAACATATTTTTTCGATTAGCTCTACTATCTTTTGGGGCGAATCAATTAGCTTGATAATACTCAGGTCAAATTTATCTGCATACTTTTCTTTAACTGTTTTTGTATTTAACCACCGGAATAATTTTGTCCAATATTTTTTATCAACGCAGATTAAGGGAATGTTGTCCATGATTTTATTTTGTATGAGCATTGCATTTTCTAGGAGTTCATTTAATGTCCCATATCCACCTGGATAAAAGATCATCGCTCGAGTCTTGGCCAACATTATAAAACGACGTATAAAGAAATAGTGAAAATTCGCTTGATTAGTATAAATTTTTTCGTTAATTTTTTCTCTAGTTAGTAATTTTGCTTTTAATCCAACTGAAGTAGAACCAGCTTTTGTAGCACCACTATTTGCGGCGTGCATGATCCCCGGACCACCCCCGCTTATGATAGCGAATCCTTTTTTGCCCAGTTTATAAGCAAGCTTGTAGCAGTGCCGGTAATTTTTGTGAGTTGTTTTAATACGTGCTGAACCAGCGAACGAAATAATTGGCTGATCAATTTTGTTTAGTAATTTTATACCCGCAGCTACCTCCTGTCTGATTCGGTCGGCTGTTAGGTGAGCGTTTTTATAATAGATTTTATTTTTTTTGAATTTTTCCATAGACGATTTTCTACTCTTCCCAGCGATTAACATACTCAATCGCGGCGAGTGCAGCCACAATACCTTGTCCAGCAGAGATACCAATTTGTTTGTAGGGGATATTAGTTACATCGCCTGCTGCTAAGATGCCTGGTAAGGTTGTGCGACACTTGGCATCCACGACAATCTCTCCGGTCTTGGTTTTTTCTACATTATTGATAAATTGTGAATTAGGAATTTGACCAGCATGCACCATAACACCCTGCACTTCAATATTTTTTTCCGTACCAGCTTCGTCAATATATTTTAATCCATTTACACGGTCAGCACCTAATATCTCGGTAGTTTTAGCACCAAAAATAATCTCGACGTTTGGTAATTGTTTTATTTTGTCGACTAAAATATTTTCCCCTTTGGGGAAACCGCCATTGTTTTCCGGTGTGTTGGCATATTTACTTATTAGATATACTTTGGTGGCAATATTAGCCATCATGAGCGCTGATTCTAAGGCGGCATTACCTGAACCGATCGTCGCAGTAACTTTACCGCGGAAAAGCGGGCCGTCGCAAACCGTACAATATGTTACGCCTTTTTGGTACAACTCTTTCTCATTTGGTATGTCCAAGTGGCGAGGGTGAATACCAGTGGCGACAATAATCGTTTTGGTTTCGTAGGTTTTGACTTCGCTAACTGCATTTTTCGCCGTTATTGAATAGTAATTTTTTATTGTTTCAATTTTTTCTACCCGCCAACCCTCTTCAGTTTTTACCTCATATGATTTTACGTGTTCAGCAAATTTTTGTGCTAGTTCATACCCTTGAATTTCGATAATTCCTGGCCAGTTATTTACTACTCCCGACAGGGCTACTTCACCGCCAATATTGTCACTTACCATGACAAAATTTAATTTTCTTCGAGCGGCGTAGATTGCGGCAGATGAACCAGCGGCGGCTCCGCCAATGATGACAAGATCTAACATACTTTAAGTGTTTTCTAATGATTCAACTAAATTATTATAAGCCAATTTTATATCCGGTTGTTTTATCAAAGCACTACCGACACAAAAATAATCAGCGCCCCAATTACTGATCATAGCAATATTTTTTGGGGTAATACCACCGTCAACCGAACAAGTCATGTGTGGGTATAACTCTTTGAATTTTTTTATTTTTTCTCCTACTGCTGGGATCAAGGGTTTACCTTGAGCGCCCGGAGTAACGGTTAGGAACAAAACTGAATCCACGTGGTCGATAAATTTGTCGACCATCTCGAGCGGTGTTTCGGGATTAATTGACAATCCTACTGCCCAGTCAAGTCCGCGTGCCAATTTTATCGCTGCCCCGATGTCTTCTTGGCTTTCGATCGCAATGGTTGCTTTTTTTATAGTCGACACCTCTTTCCAGGTTTTGATTTCCTCGAAAGGATGTACGACCATTAGGTGTAACTCTAGATCAAAGTTGTGGGGAAGGGAATTAATCTCATTTCGTTCAGGAAAAGATTTGTTGGGCACAAATAAACCATCCATAATATCAATCTGGACGAAAGGAAACAAAATTTTCGTGGCTGATAAGTTGATTAGGGTGGTTTTAAATTCGGCGAAGTCAGAGGTTAAAATTGTGGGGATGATAACATTCATAAATTGGATTCCTCAATTTCTTTTATTTTTTCTAAACGGCGTGTGTAACGATTACTGTCTATACGTAATTTTGTTTCCAGAAATTTTTTAACGATTGCCGCTGCGTGTTCTTCTGACAATATCCGTCCTGCCAAACAAAGAACATTCACATCATCGTCGCGTCGCGCTAATTCAGCGCCTTCAATACTGTAACCGATAGATGCCCGTACCCCCTTTATTTTATTGGCAGCGATACAAATGCCATGACCAGAACCACAGATGAGGATGCCAAGTGATCCTCTATTTCGTACAACCGCTTTCCCTACCAACGGAGCATAGTCGGTGTAATCATCAGTTTCCTCGTATTTTTTGGGTCCCAGATCTTCAACTTTTTGGTTTAATTGGGTGGTTAGATAGGTTTCCAGGAATTTTTTTAGTTGATATCCACCGTGGTCTGAGGCAAGATAAATCATATAGTTTTTTTAATATACTGATATTATACCGGCTTTTGACTAGGTTGACAAATAGCGCCCTTGACATTGTTTGAAGAAAGTTTCTGAGAGGAGTATTGTAGACATGTAAGGGTGTTTCTTGTTTATAATTAATACATTAAACATATGAAAGTCAAAGATGTTATGGAAACTGACCTGGTTTCGGTTTTACCCGAAACTCGATACGAGGAGGTTGCCAAAATTATTTATAGTCACAATATCAGTGGTGTGCCGGTGGTTGATATGGACGGGGGATTACTTGGTTTTATTTCCGAAAAAGATATTTTCCGTGTGTTGTATCCTTGGTATAAAAGTTATTATGAGCACCCAGAGTATTATACGGACATGGAAGGGCGAGAATCAAAAGTGTTGGATGTCAAAGAGATGAAAGCCGAGATGTTGATGGTAAAGAATCCAATTGCTACTAGTCCTAATGAGCCGATTATGAAAGTGGGTGCTTTAATGATGGCTCATCGTATTAGTCGCATGCCAGTTGTGGAAAATGGTCGGGTGATCGGTATGGTTAGCCGTAAAATTATCTATCGAGCGATTTTGAAAAAGAATTTTGGGCTATGAAGGCACTGTGCTTGACACCCCTGTTTTTTAGTGTAAAATAGACATAGCGTTAGTACCTGTCATCAACAGGAATCCCGTTGGGAGCGCTGAGGAAGAACGCCGAATGCCGGTAAGTAGAACCTCGCGGTTTGGCCCGTAATCGCCATAAATTAAGTAAAAGCACAAGATGGTACCGTCTCGACCTTGGTCGTGGACTCTTGGCACACTAGTTATGTGTGTTTTTTATTTTTTAATATGTACAACTCCAACGAACAAGAACAAGAGATATTGAAATTTTGGGAAAAGGACAAGACTTTTGAGAAATCTGTTTCCGAACGTCCAGAAAACAAGCCATACGTGTTTTATGATGGTCCACCATTTGCTACGGGTTTGCCACATTATGGGCATATTTTGAGTTCAGTAATAAAAGATGTGGTGCCGCGTTATTGGACTATGAAGGGCTATCGAGTACGTCGACGTTGGGGCTGGGATTGTCATGGTATGCCTATTGAGAATTTGGTTGAAAAAGAACTGAAGATTTCTGGCAAAAAACAAATTGAAGCTTTAGGTGTAGATAAATTTAACGAGACTTGTCGTTCCAAAGTGTTGACCTACACTCATGAATGGAAGAAAATGGTTGATCGAGTTGGTCGTTGGGTGGAATTTGACAATGCTTATAAAACAATGGATCCCACATACATGGAATCGGTTTGGTGGGCACTAAAAACTATTTGGGATAAAGGTTTAATTTATGAAGGTCGTAAAGTTTTAATGTACTGTCCTCGTTGTGAGACCCCAGTTTCAAAAGCCGAGATCGCCATGGATAACAGTTATAAGGATATTGAGGAAGAAACAGTGACAGTAGAATTTAAAGTTAAAAATCCCGAGAGATACGGATTGCCCACTGATACTTATATTTTAGCTTGGACTACTACACCCTGGACCTTGCCAGGCAACGTTGCTTTGGCAGTTGGTGATGATATTGAATATGTTGTGTGTCAGACAGATGGGGCAGCGAACTCATATATTTGCGCTAAAGACAGAGCAGAAGTAATTTTTGGCGATAGTACATATCGTATTGAGCGTACAATAAAAGGTTCTAGTCTGGTCGGTATTGAATATGAGCCGCTATTTAACATTCCCGCTATTGTCGCTACTGGCAAGAAGGCCTGGTATGTAACATCGGCTGATTTTGTGACAACTGAAGAAGGCACGGGCGTGGTCCACACCGCTGTAGTTTATGGAGAAGACGATTATAATTTGGGATTAAAAGTTGGTCTGCCAGTAGTACCGCTTTTGGACAGTAAAGGAATTTTTAACGAGGAAGCACCGAGTTTAATTCAAGGACAGTATTTTAAAAAGGCTGAAAAAATAATCAAAGAAGACCTAGAGGCTAGAGGGATTTTGTTTAAAAAAGAAAACTTTATCCATTCCTATCCTCATTGTTGGCGCTGTGATACTCAGCTTTTTTATAATGCTATTTCCGCATGGTTTATTGATATTCAGCGGATCAAGGGTCGGTTGATTGAATTGAATCAGAAAATAAATTGGTTTCCAGAGCATTTGAAAGAAGGCAGATTTTTGAACATTTTAGAAACTGCCCCAGATTGGAACATTTCTCGTAATCGTTATTGGGCTACACCATTGCCGTTTTGGAAGTGTGAGTGTGGCCATACTATGTGTATTGGCAGTGTACAAGAGCTTAAGGAAAAGGTGGTGAATTTTACAGAAGTTTATAAGACGAACAAGGTAGAGGAGATGGATTTGCACAAACACCTGATGGATAAACTTAAGATAAAATGTGATAAATGTGGACAAAAAGTTAACAGAATATCAGAAGTTATTGATTGTTGGGTAGAATCGGCTTCGATGCCGTTTGCCGAGTTTCATTACCCTTTTGAGAATAAGGAGTTGTTTGAAAATCGTTTTCCTGGCGAATATATTGGTGAATATATTGCTCAGACTCGAGCCTGGTTTTATTATATGCACGCCATGGCTACTTTATTGTTTGATGAAGTAAGCTTTAAGAATGTAGTTTGTACAGGTACAATTTTAAATGAAAAGGGAGAAAAATTGTCTAAGTCTAAAATGAACTATACTGATCCGTGGGCAATTATCGGGCAATATGGCGCAGATGCTTTGCGTTACTATTTGATGACAAGTGTGGTGATGGAAGCTGATAACCTTTATTTTAATGATCGAGAAGTAAAGGAGGTTTATAATAAAGTAATAAATATCCTTTGGAACGTGGTTGTTTTTTATCAAACATATGGCGGCGAATATAACAAAGAGATTAAAGCTAACGAAAGCGAGAGCATATTAGATAAATGGATATTAGCCAAATTAAATTTGTTGTTAAAAGAAGTAACAGAGCAAATGGATAATTATAACACAGTAAAAGCTGGTAGGCCGATTAAAGATTTTATTGACGATTTATCTACCTGGTATTTACGTCGTTCACGCGATCGTTTTAAGGGTGGGGACGAACAAGATAAACAAAATGCTTTAGCTACGATGCACACAGTACTGTTGACCTTAGCAAAAGTAATGGCGCCGTTCACACCATTTATCGCGGAGAAGGTTTGGTTAGAATTAAGTAGTAAAAAAACTAGCGTGCATCTAGAGGCCTGGCCTAAGGTGGATAGGGGACTGATTAATGAAAAATTGTTGGCTGAGATGGTGTTGGCACGTAAAGTAGTAGAACTGGGTTTAGCGGCTCGTGCGGAAGCGGGGATTAAAGTGAAACAGCCGTTGCAATACATTTGTTATCAGACTGATGGGCTTTCGGAGCAATTAGAGAGAATCGTCGCCGAGGAATTAAATGTAAAAGAAGTTAGACGCTCCACAGAGATTCGAGTAGAGAAAAATTTGATAGTAAAAGATAATGCCAATGTTTGTGTTGGACTTAACACAATTATTTCAGAAGAGTTACGTAACGAGGGTCTAGCGCGTGAATTTATCCGGTTAATTAATTTAAAACGTAAAGAATTAAATCTGACTGTTAGTGATCGAGCAGTTGTGTTTTTTAGAACAGATTCGGTGGAATTACAGCAGGCGATAGCGAGTAACACGGCAGAAATATCACGTAGAACATTAGTGCAGAGCATATCTTTAACACAAGATTTAGTGGGTGTTAAAGAAGAGGTTGGTGATAGCGCAGTAGTAGTTAAAGTTGAGCGGCCATAAAGCTATTGACAGCCTTTATATTAGTGATACAATTATCAAGAAGTTTAATCATTTTATGGACCAAAAGGTCTCTGACGACCCGTTGAATATTATTAATTTTTTTATATAATTATACCCAAGATCAATTAGTTTGGCTTGGGTTTTTTTAATTTTTCTTATGAACACAAACGGTCAAGATTTGTTTAAGGGGAGGAAGGTAGCTATTTTATATAGCGATGCTAAAAGAGAACATTTTCCGACTGAACAGCAGTTTATTACCGAAGCGGAGGTTTTAGATCGTGCGCGGGCAATCGCACCATATTTTGAAAAGATGGGTTGCGGAGTGGAATTAATACCAGGTAACGAAGAATTGACTGATATTTTAAAACAAAAAAAACCAGATTTTGTATTAAATTTGGTTGATTCCGTTAGAGGGGTGGAACATTTGGCTGCAATTGTTCCAGCTACCTTGGAATTATTAAGCATACCATATGTTGGTACTGGTATGTTGGGTTTATCAATTAACTCTAATAAGTTCTTGACGAAAAAATTAATGGAGCAGGTGGGATTGCCGTTGCCACGTTATCAGTTATTTTCTTCTTCCACCGACCCGTTAGACATCCATCTTAAATTTCCGTTAATTTCTAAATTAAACGAAATTCACGGCAGTGTTGCTATTGACCAAACGGCTGTAAGCGAAAACGAGTCGCAACTACGAGCACGTTTGCGTGAATTGATGAACACTTATCATCAGCCAGTATTGGTGGAGGAGTTTATCGTTGGTAAGGAACTCACCGCTTTTATTTTAGAAGGAGCAATTCGTAAAGTTTATTTAGGAGAAAAGGTTTTTCAAGAGACAGAAGAGAAGTATAAGATAGCCACTTTCGATGCAGTGTGGCGTGATATTGGCAGTTATGATTATGCCCGAGCTGATGGACATGGGATGTTAGAGAGTTATGTGCGTCTGGCTTTTGATGTTTTAAAGATGGACGATTACGCTAAATTCGATGTACGCCAAGATGAATCGGGGCGGTATTATTTTATTGATTGTAACGCCAATCCAGCTTTTGGTCCAATTGAAAGCGATTGTGCCATTAGTCATGTTTTAAAGATGTATGGTATAGATTTTGATGAAATTTTACGTCGAATTATGGTTAATGTGGAAAAAGAAAATAGTAATAATAACGAGTCAAATTCTAGTAATTCAAATTCAGAAAATATTAATAGATAATTATGAATGTCGCTTTTACCTATAATGTTCGTCATACAAAACCTGACGCCAACAATCAGCGATATCTTAAAGAGGCGGAGTTTGATGAGCCGGAGACAATAGACGGAATAACTAAGGCTTTAGAGTCTCTGGGACATAGAGTAATGAAAATAGAAGCAGATGAGTTTGTGTGTGAAAAGTTGCGAGCAGAGAGAAATAATATTGATATGGTGTTTAATATTGCGGAAGGAATGAACGGCGCTGATCGCGAGGCACAACTGCCAGCGATTATGGAGATGCTGCAGATCCCCTATACTGGTCCTAAACCATTGGGCTATGCAGTCGGTTTAAACAAATCGGTGGCTAAAGAAATATTGTCTTATTATAAAATTGCCACTCCACATTGGATGACAGTAAATAAAGTGGATTATTTGGACGACCACGAATTTAAGCATTTTCCTGCGATTGCCAAACCAATGGGCGAGGGATCAAGTAAAGGT
>Ga0172379_10011271_pt1 | contig 10675 bp, 9 predicted proteins | sample GrowelOW334metaG_FD_119756 | JGI IMG/M metagenome (GOLD analysis project Ga0172379, IMG submission 119756) | Groundwater microbial communities from an aquifer near a municipal landfill in Southern Ontario, Canada - Groundwater well OW334 metaG | ecosystem: Environmental > Aquatic > Deep... | reverse complement strand
GAATCCGCGATCTTCCAAATTTTTCATGCCATCGCTAAAAGAACCTACACCGGGCAATACAATCCCATCGGCTTCCTTAAGCTTTTCCGGATCTTCCGAAATTAACGGATCGCCCCCGCACTCAAGTATGGCTCGAGCGATAGACCCCAGATTATTCATACCATAATCTACAATTAAGATTTTTGCTTTCATGAGAGTGGAAAAAGCTTAATCAAATTGCCGTTTTCATCCCTGACTAAGTCGCCTCTTCCGTCAGTTTTAAATATTTTTTTATTGGTAAATCGATCGCAAATATTTTTGAACTCGTCCACCGAAAAACCGATCGGTTTCAGTATGTCTTCAAGCGGAACGCCGAGATAGCTTTTTGGAAATTTCCCTTCAAGATTGTCTAAAACTTTAACCGCATCCCCTCTGGTCATTCTGCCTCGCCTTATATGAAGGCTGGCAATAGCAGAGCCACGGCCAAATCCATATTTCAGATACATAAAATATTCGTGAATCCCGGACTGAAGATTATCCAGATTTTCATAATTTATTATAGAACCCTCCGTTACAGTATGGTAAGTATTGAAACCCAAAGCTTGCGAAAGCAAGGAGTTTCCATAGCCGTCCCACGGAAAATAATATCCCAGAAACAGCCCCGTTATTTCTGCTTCTTTAAGTTCTTTGTCTGAAGGATAGATAAAAGGCAAAAGTTGTTTTCTTTCCAAACCGTCAACGCCGACAAGATCTGAAACCCGAAGCCCGAGCAATCCGCCGAATTCTTCAAGCCATCTTCTGGTCAAAACATTATCCTTGCAAGCGGCGGCCGGTCCTCCGTATTCATGCTGTGGGTTTTCTCCCCAAATAATCAGAGGAATTTTATATTTGACGGCAATTTGAACCGGCACCGTAAAAATGCTCACATGTTCCGGCCAGGAAATGTCTCCGACTTCCGACAGACCTATTTTGTTCAGCTTGCGCCTGACGGCGGGGTTGGTCGTAAATTCTACGTAATCAACTCCGAGCCGTTTGAGATTTTCAATATTTTTTCTTCCGATCTCCGACAGATGGCAGGTGGTTGCGGTTACGCACAGAGGATTCATGCCAAGTTCAAGCATTCTAAATACTTGAAAAGTGCTGTCTTTGCCTCCTGACACGGGTATGACACAGTCCCAATTTTCACCATTTTTAGACCGATATTTTTCAAGAATTTTTCCAAGTTCTTCTCGCCTTTTTGCCCAATCAACCGTTTTCCTGTTTTGATAATTCAAGCATCCGTTGCAAACGCCTTTTTTGTCAAAAATAAGATCTGGTTTTGTGTCAGGAAGAACGCATTTTTTGCAGTATTTCATAAAATTTATTTTTGATTGTTAAAATTATATTTGATTTCCGCAAGCCTCCAGTCTTCCAAATTATCAATGTCTTGAACTCTGGATTCCGGCATTTCAAAACCGACAGTTTTTTTTGTAAAAAATTCTTTCTTTTTTAAAAAATGATCTGTTTTAAGGCAATAAAATTGTCCGGCATCGCAATAAGCGGGCGGAAAATCTTGAGATCTTTTGCTTATATTTGAAGGATGAATCATACGCATAAAGCCTTTTTCCAATCTGAAAGCTCTCTCAATCGGCCGGCCGAAACGAACAATGGCTGCCACGGAGTCCGCTTTTGCTTCTTCCATTTTTTCCATCGCTCCTTTCAAATCTTCCGGTTTGATAAACGGAGCCGCCGGATAAATGCAAGCAAAGCGGTCAAAATAAATTCCGCGTTTTTTATACTCGCTAAGAACTTCTAGAGCGACATCGGCCGTTTTAGAAAAATCCCCGGAATTTTCTTTTGCGCGCAAGAATGGAACGCTTGCTCCAAAAGACTTGGCGATTCTGGAAATTTCCTCATCATCCGTAGAAACCATAATTTCATCGAAAATCCCGGCCCCTTTAGCGGCTTCAATAGAATACTTTATTATCGGTTCGCCCAAAAAATTTTTTATGTTTTTCCGCGGAATTCTCTTGCTGCCGCCACGAGCCGGGATCATAGCTAATGTTTTCATAATTTTTAACAGTTGTTAGAAATCATACGATATGTTCGACCGATATTTTCTATGAATACTTTGTTTTTTTGCTTTCTACCAATTTTAAAAATTCTTCCCTTGTCAGCCAAACTTTATTTGAATGGCTGGTGTAAGAATAATCGTCGGGAAGAGTCTTGCCTTTAGACAGCCATTGTTTGAACCTAACTTCAACGTCAAAAGCTTCGCCTTCCGGCAATATGACAAAGTATTTTTCAAGTTCAACCGTATGCCTGGCTTCCTCCTTAGTCAAAAGAATTTCGTGAAGTTTTTCTCCGGGTCTTATGCCTGCAATTTTTTTATTTGCTCTCGGAGCCAAGGCATCAAAAAGATCCATAAGCTTCATGCTTGGAATTTTTGGAATAAAAATTTCTCCTCCCTCCATATTCTCCAAGGCAAACAGCACCAGGCTGAAACTTTTTTCCAGATCTATCCAAAAACGAGTCATTTTTTCATGAGTTATGCTTACAGTTTTCATATCCGGGTTCTTAAGAAGAATATCTATAATGCTGCCGCGGCTGCCTATGACATTTCCATAACGGACACAGCTGAATTTGGATTTGTCCGGCGCATAAGAATTTCCGCTTATAAAGAGTTTTTCGGCGCAAAGCTTGGTTGAACCGTAAAGATTGACAGGCTCGGCAGCTTTATCGGTAGAAATCAAAACGATTTTGCCGACCTTTTGATCTATGGCCGCATCAATGACATTTTGGCTGCCAAGAACATTCGTCTTGACCGCTTCAAACGGATTGTATTCAAGCGTCGGCACCTGCTTAAGCGCCGCCGCGTGGACAACGATATCAACGCCATTAAACGCCCGTTCAAGTCTGGGTAAATCTCTTATATCGCCAAGGAAAAACCTGGCACGTTTGTCTTTTATTTCCTCTCTTAAGCGCGACTGCTTAAGTTCATCTCGGCTAAAAATTATAAGCTTTTTCAAATCTGAATTTTCCAAAAGATACTTTGAAAAATTACTGCCGAAAGAACCGGTGCCTCCGGTCACCAATATGGTCTTATTTTTTAAGAATGATATTTTTTTCATTTTTTTGAGATGTTTATAAATTATAATAAATGGAATAAATTCGCAAGATTACACAGCCAACTCTTTAAGCAATAATCCCGTCACTAAGCTCGTATCTTCTTTTTCATCAAGTTTTGAAATTCCCTTGTGCATAAAATTGAATTCAATATAACCATGAACGGACGCTTCGTCAAAGCTTTTAAGATAATTGATAATCATTTTTTCACTCGGTTTAAAACCGTCCATTATTTTTTTAAAAGCCAATTTGCATAATGAAACGTCTGTAATTCTAAATGCTCCGGGAAAATCTCTATACCACGGATATCCAAAATTCAAAACAGGCTTTCCTCTGATAATCGCTTCCCACCCCGCAGTGCCCGCGCAAGCGGCAAGAGCGCGGCAATTTTTTATAAGTTCGTAATTGTTTGTCCCTATAGGCACTATTTTTACATTTGGGAGTCTGGCAATTCTTTTATAATAACCGGCGTATCTTGAGCTTGAATAACTTATGCAGGTTTTCAGTACCCACTCCGCCGGATGTTCTTTGACATATATAACCCAGTTTTCCGGAAGGGACGATGATAAAATTTCAATCATAAGAATTTGGTCTGTAAAAATATCCCCTTGCGGGCTGGTAGTTCTTTCGGGCTGGAAAGCTAGAGTTACATAGACAAAATTTTTATTAAAATCTGGCATAACCTCCAAATTTTCGTATTCTCTTTTTAAATTCGGCATAAAAAATTTCAAAGCGTAATTCCACGCGTATTTCAAAAAAACCCCATCTTTCAAAGTATTTTTTAACGCTTTTATTTTCTTCTTCAATATGTTTAATCCAGCCGCTTCTCCTTTGAAAAAATTTATGTAAACAGGAGTAAAATCTTCCTTGCCTGAGTTTGACTGGGTTAAAAAATGCTCTTTTAAGTCATCGGACAAATCATCGGTTATGAAATTTCTTCCTTGGTGTCGCCTTATGGCATCTTTGAGCTCCGGACTTCCTTCGTATAAATCATAATATTTCAGAAGACGATCTGAAATCCAAGTGTCTTCAAACATAACCGTCTTTATACCGTACAGTTTTGCCAAGGAATACAGTATATAGTTGTATATGGAATGCGGAACCATTGCAAAAATTATGATATCCGGCTTGTATTTTTTCAAAACGCCGTCCCAGTAGCCTAGCATCTCGTAATAAATATGTTTTCTCTCATCTACGCATAAATTATCGAACATCCGATTCATCATGGTCAAAACAACAGATTCCGTTTCCTGCATTTTTTTTACGAGATCCAGTGAAGCCGGGGGAAACTCAAAATAGCTTATACCTTCCGCAGGTTCTCCAAGCCCGGCTTTGTAATTGTCATGATAAACAAAATCGGTTCCAGGAACGATAATTTTTTCAAAATGAACTACGTAAACAACTTTGTGTCCTTTTTTTTCAAATTCGGCAATCATACGGGCAGTGTCAAATCTTTTGTCCACGCCCCATATCAAAAATATTTTTTTGCCAGTTTTATTTTTTTTATTTACCAATCTTTCCATTTTAAAAAATTATTCACGAATGTTATACACCTTGTAAAAATACGAATCCTTGTCGCGCAGAAGGTCTTCCGGTTTGCCTTCTTCTTTTATATTTCCGTTTTCCAAAACAATAAGCTTGTCCGAATTGATGATAGTGGACAATCTATGGGCGATGACTAAAACCGTCAACTTGCCTCTAAGCCCTTCAATTACTTTTTGGATTTGAATTTCAGATTCGTTGTCAAGCGCGCTGGTCGCTTCATCCAAAATAAGAAGTTTTGGATTCCTACCAAGCACTCTTGCGATAATTATTCTCTGTCTTTGCCCGGCGGAAAGCATCACGCCCCTTTCTCCAATAACAGTATTGTATTTATCCGGACAAGATTCTATGAACGAATCGATATTGGCCATTTTAGCAGCCTTGGCAATCGCTTCGTCTCCGATTGAATCGTCATAAAATCTTATATTGTCGGCAATAGTGCCGTTCATTAAAAAGATATCTTGCGACACATAGCCTATGTTTCGGCGCCATTCAACAAGATCAAGTTTGTTTATATCTTTGCCGTCAATTGTAATTTGGCCGCTGTCAGGCTTGAATAACCTCAACAAAAGATCAGCAATGGTAGTTTTGCCGCTGCCGGAAGGACCTATCAAACCGACAGTCTGTCCTTTTTCAAGGACAAAGCTGGCATTGTTTAAAACCTGTCGGCTGTTGTTGTAAGAAAATTCGACGTTTTGAAATTTAATTTTTGATTTGAACGCTGAATATTTTTCTCCCTCGTCATTTTCCCTGTTTGCCGTAGCTTCATCTTGAGCTCTTAAAACCTCGCTGAAATACGGCAAGGATTCTCCGAAAACATTTAGATGGCTTTGAAGCTGTTGGACATAGACAAAAATCCTCTGAATTAGATAAACAACGGCGGCAAGCGCCGCCAAATTGAAATTCGGCATTTTGTAGGTAACCGCAAAAATGGTCATAACAAAAATAAGGCCTATGGATTGCATTACCGAATCAGGAAGAATTTTTAAGAAAGCGCTTTTGGTTCTGAAAACATTAAGCGATCTGAAAAACTGCCGGCCTATATCAATTACTCGTTCTCCAACAACCATAGTTTTTACCGTTTTCATTCCCAAAATATTTTCGTTTATGTGGTGGGAAATTTTTCTATTCACAAATTCCGTTTCTATGGCAAGAAGCCTTGTTCGAGCAACAAGAGGCTTGACTAGAAATACCAGAATTCCGCCAAATATTATGGTTACCAAAGTTGTCATAACCGAAATGTTCACAGCAACGGCCAGATACGCGATCAAACTGGTCAAAACAATAAAAATACTGGCAATATTGCTAAGCAAAAGCGAGCCGTATTGGACATTTGTCATTACGACGGTTTCAAGATGTCCAAGTCTTTGGTTTAAAAGATATTTCCAATTTGCCTTGAGCGTCTTTTTAAGAAGATCGTTTCTAGTAATTTCTTCATAATCGGTAGTAATTCTGATTTTAATATAATTGCTGACAACCAAAGAAATTGCTCTGAGTACAAACAAAACACAAACAAAAATAAGAAGGTATCTGAAGCTGAAAGGTATATGAACAAACTCAAAAGCTTTTTCAATGGTTGTAGAAATAATATCGGTGCCTTTTTGTCCGCCGGCAATAAAATAGAAAAGAGGAATAAAAGCGTTTATGCCGATACCTTCAAGCATTCCGCTGATAAAACCGAGCGCAGTCAAAAGGGCGATTCTTTTTTTGTAATTGCCAAAGCCCCTGTACAATGTTTTTAAGAGATCAAACAAACTTGTGCCTCTTAACAAATTTTTAAAGGTTTCTATTACCATTTGTTTATTGTGTCAACTACTTTTTTCTTAAGCTTCAAATAAGACTTAGCGGCAACATTTTCAACTTCCGGAGAAACAATCCGGAGAATTTCTTTGCCTAATATTCTGTATTGGCCTCCGACTTTGTTGGCTCTTATAAGCCCATTTTTGAGCATGCGCTTAACCGTACTTGAACTGATTTTCAAGATTTGGCGAGTTTCCTCCGTGGTATACACCACGCCTGGATTAATGGTTTTCCCCTGTTTAAAATTCTCAGTATTTTCCATATAAACGTATAGTATACTACTTAAATCAGAAGTGTCAAAAGGTGTCAAAGAGCCCATTGAGTTTTGGGCACTGCGCTGATATAATGAAACTATAATTCTTTAATCAACATAATATGTTCAGCTTAAAAGGCAAAAGAGTTCTTATTTTCCAGCAGCGTGGCTGGGCCATAAATATAGGCCATTATTTGGCAAAAATGCTCCAGAAAGAAGGAGTAGTTTTAGCCGCGTTCACGACAAAGCAAACCACTGATGATTTTATACGAAATCAAAGAGAAGTTGTATACGAAAAAATAGTATCCACAGATGATGCCACAGATAACCCTAAAGCGGTCTTGGCCGGAGATAAAATCACACTCAAAGAAATTTGCGAAAATCTAGAGATAGATTCCGTTTGGCCGTTCGTTTACTCAGAAAGAAATCACACTCGATCATATCAAGACAAGTATTACTACGCCTACAAACAGAATGTAAGCGATGAGGGAATCATTGACTACGTCGGGGCCGTCTATAAATATGTTTTCAAAATGTTTGACGAGTTTAAGCCCGATATCATCATCACTCCAAATTTTGTTGCTTTACAGCATTTGATTTCTTATTTTATTGCAAAGAAACGCGGCATCCCCATGGTCGCTCTTATGGATTCAAAAATAAACGCCAATTATATTTTTATGTATGATTACAACTATGCAAGTGGGAGTTTTCATAATAGAGTTGACGAGTTGAACGCCGGCAAAGCTAAAAGTTCAAACGCCGAAAAAGCTAAAAAATATATAGAAGAGTTCAGAAAAAAATTTAAAGTCCCCGAGGGCGCCGAATATAACAGTTTTGGAAACAAAAAAAGAACTCTCTGGCAGAAAATCAGAAATATGCTCTCGCCTTACTACCATATTTATAAATGGTATACCACAAAACAAATCAACCACTGGAGAAGCGTTGGACCCACAATCGATTACCGTCCGCCAAAAATTATTTTGAGAGACCATTACGCTTTTAGGCGCTATATTAAATTTTCAAACAATTTCAAATATTATCCGTTTGAAAAAATTGGCAAATGCGCTTACTTCCCTCTTCAAGTTCAGCCCGAAGCCACAATAGACGTCATCGCGCCTTTTTTCAACAATCAGATTGAAGCGGCTCGCCTTGTGGCAATGTCCCTTCCGGACGATTACACGCTGGTCGTCAAGGAACATCCGGCAATGATCGGCAAGCGGCCGCCTTCATATTTCGAAAAACTGAACAGGACGCCAAACATCAAATTGATTGACTACAGGATACCGTCGCAAAAAGTTATGGAAAAAGCCAGTTTGATAGTTTCTCCGAGTGGCACAACCGTGGCTGAAGCGGCTTTTTTAAACAAGCCGGTCATTCAGCTCGGTAATCTTGGGACAACGGAAAAGTTGCCAAATGTCTGGAAGCACACCGATATGCCCGCGCTGCCTAAAAAAATCAAAGAGGTTTTGAGCGCAAACCTCAAAACCGACGATTACGAGCGCAAGCTTTTAAATTACGTCTCGGCTGCCTACGATTGTGGAATTGAAGCGAATTATTTGAATATGTGGGAACGAGGCAAAGAAGTTGATAAGATGGACAAGTTATGGAATTTTTATAAAACAGAAATTGAAAAATTGCTAAATAATTAAAATGACTAACTTGAAAGATATGTTGTCAAACATTAAGCAAAAAGCCTTGGCTAATTTTCCGTTTGTAAATGAGTTCTCGATAAACATGTCCATTAAAAAAGCGGGAAATACTTTGAATGATTATGAACATCGTCATTTGCGATCCCGAGCCGTCAAATATTATATTAGAAAACTTGAAGACTGCCTGCGAAAGACGGATAATCCAAACGCCTTTATTTTAAGCAAAGAATCTGTCAAGGTAGTTTCAAATGGCATCATTTTGGACACCGCCGGCAACAATAAATTTTTTAAAACGGCCGGAGGCTCCGACAGCAACATCGGCAAAGGAATGCTTGATTTTTTGAACAAAAAAAAGATTGGGATAAAAACAATGGTTGATGTCGGCGCCAATCAAGGAGAAATCGCTTTATACTTTTCAAAAAACGTTCCCGGAATAAAAATTTTGGCTATTGAGGCTTCCTCGGGAAATTTTGATCTGCTCAAAGAAAATTGCCGATCGCAATTTTTTCAAACGGACAACATCATTCTTGCAAAAATAGCGGTCAGCGACAAAAAAGGGACGATAAATATCACCAAAGGATTGAATTCCGAAAACACCACAGTTATTGATAAACTTGGAAGCGACACCGGAGAAATGGAAACGGTTCCCTGCAAGCCCCTCGCGGATATCTTGAATGATTACAAATTTGGCAATGTAGATTTTCTTAAAATAGACATAGAAGGCGGGGAGCCCCTTTTGTATGAATCAATCAAACAAATGGCGAAAAATTTGAAAGCTGTCCATATCGAAGTCGGCGACAAAAAAGATCACTCGGAATACGTCAAGCTTTTGGAACTTTTATGGAAAAACAATATGGATTGCTTCCTATACCCAAACGAAACCAAATTTTCAAGTCTAAAAGAATTGATTGATTTCATCACAAATAAAAACAAAGAAACTCTTGAGTTTTGGTTTATAAAAAAATGACATCCGCTTATAAAATCAGACCGCTTTGTTTGAGCTTTTGGGCTCCTCCGGTGCTGCGCCCGCAGTCCATACTCATAGGCAAAATGATTCCGGAATGGATACGCCAGGGATTGAAACCTGTGATAATTTCCTACGATAACGGAGATTGGGATATTAACGCGCCCGTTTATAAAATCTCGGAATTCTCAGCCAAAAATCAATTCCAATCTCTACCGATAATCAGAAATATCCGCGAATGGCTTTACTATGAAAAAGCTTACAGGTTGGCAAAAAAAATTATAAAAAAACACGATTTGAATATTGTTTTTTCTTTTTCCAATCCGCAGGCAAGCAATATTATAGGAGCAATGCTCAAAAAAAGACTGGGTATAAAATTTGTGTCCCATTTTTGCGATCCGTGGTATGACAACCCTTATAAAAAATACACGGGACGCGGAGGGTTAAAAGTGAAAACTCTTGAAGCCTTTATTGTAAAATGGAGCGATAAAATAATCTTTACGAACGATGCCGCCACAAAACTGGTAATGAAAAAATATCCCGAAGAAATAAGGAAAAGAGCTCTGGATATTCCACACTGTTATGACAAGCGCGATTATTCGGAAATAAAAAACAATAATGAAAAATTTACAATAAGCCATATTGGCACATTTTACGATGAAAGAAATCCGGAACTTTTGTTTAGAGCTTTAAAACCAATCATTGAAAATTTTCCCGCTTTGAAAAATAAATTTATTCTCCGAATTATCGGCGGAACAAGCGCTTATGCCGGCTATACCGACGAAAAATTAAACAATATGATTGAAAAATACGGCATCCAAGAAATCGTCAATACGACTCCGCCTGTCCCTTATAAAGAAAGTCTGGCTTTGATGAAGCAAGCCGATTTTTTGGTTGTAATTGACGCAAATTTTAAAAACAGCCCGTTCTTACCATCAAAAGTGGTAGACTACGCCGGAACTGGCCGGCCAGTTGTTGGCATTACGCCAAATGACAGCCCGACAGCAAAAATTCTAAAAAAACTCGGCTCCAAATCTTTCAATTACGACCAAGAAAAAGAATTGGCGGACTATCTTAAGAAATTGATTGCCGGAGAAGTTCAAGCCGAAATAAATTCCGATGAAGCCGGGAAATTTGACGTTAAGGAAACAACTGCTAAGCTTATTGGAATATTTGAGAAAATATTGAGTGATTAAAATCTAAGAAACTATCTGAAAAGCTATCGCGATCCCCGCCCGACCGAATACGGTCATTCGGGCAGGCAAAGCTGTGCCAAATTCGAGGGAAAAGTGGAGCAGACGAGCCCCGTTAGAAAGTTTACTTTCTAACGGGGCGAGGGAGGTGAGGAAGCGAATACTTGGAGCTTCCGCAAGACTCATTGAG
>Ga0172379_10011270_pt1 | contig 10676 bp, 10 predicted proteins | sample GrowelOW334metaG_FD_119756 | JGI IMG/M metagenome (GOLD analysis project Ga0172379, IMG submission 119756) | Groundwater microbial communities from an aquifer near a municipal landfill in Southern Ontario, Canada - Groundwater well OW334 metaG | ecosystem: Environmental > Aquatic > Deep... | reverse complement strand
GGGAAGGCGGCGCACGAGGCGGCCGCCCCTCGCGTCAGACCTTCAAGATCAGGTTTCGGCGGTAGAGCACCGCCAGGATGGCATACCAGAAGAGGACGAAGCAGATCGCGAAGGCCAGCGACGCATTCCGGGGTTCAAGCCACGATGCGAACACTGTCTTATACACCACAGCCTGCACGGACACCTGCTTGCCGTCGACTTCGACCTTCCAGAGCGAATAGATGATACGGGCCATCAACCCCGATCCGACAAACGCCACGATCGGGTTCACGCCATATATGACGAGCGGACGGGTCCACCACGTAACACCCTGGACGTCGATGATCCACGTGATGGTGGCGATGGAGACAGCCGCCATGCCCGCGGTGAAAACCACGTAGGAGCTGGTCCAGATCCCCTTATTGATGGGAAACGACCAGTGCCACATCAGGCCGACCATCATCAGGAGGGCGCCCACGGCGAACATGCCGGTCAGCCGCTCCAGCAACGGACGCTCCTTCTGCGCGATCCAGCGGCCGCAGAGCACCCCCATCATGGCGGTGCCGACGGCGGGAATGGTGGAAAGCGGCCCCTCGGGGTCCCAGGTCTTCGTTCCCCGGTAGAGATGGCCCTCGAGCAGCGCACGGTCGGACCAGGCCGCCAGCGTACGGGACGGGTCGTTGAGACAGAGCGCCCCGAGATTACAGCCTCCCGGCACCGGGAGCAGCGTCATGGCAAACCAGTAGCCGTACAGGGCGACGGCCAGCATGCCGACGATCTGCTTCACCGAGGCATTGAGCGTCAGGAGCCCGGCGACGAGGTAGACCACACCGATGCGCGGCAGGACGCCGGGGATGCGAACCTCGGTGATGCGCTCGAGCGGATAGTAGGGAAAGGCGTGCATTCCCCAGCCGATCAGCACGATGAGGGCGCCGCGGCGGAGCACCTGTCGGCGCAGCACGGCGTCGCTGTCGCCGCGGGCGCGCCGCGCCGAGAGTGACAGGTGGGTTGTGACGCCAACGATGAAGAGGAAGAACGGGAAGATCAGGTCGGTGGGCGTCCATCCATGCCACGCCGCGTGTCCGAGGGGCGGGTAGATGGCTCCCCAGGTTCCCGGGTTGTTGACGAGGAGCATGCCGGCGACGGTCAGGCCGCGGAAGACGTCAAGGGCGACCAAGCGTTCGGAGGTCTTAATGTGTTCCATGCGACTCCGCGATGGTGACTCGGGAATGTGGCCGTCCGGTGGCCGGATGTCCACCGACGGGCTGGGCGCTTCGGGTCAGCAGGCGGCAGGAGACGCCTCGTGAGCCGCAATTCAGCTACGGCGCAATGCACCGCTGTCGGGTGCCCTACGGCCGCGGCCGAGGGCCCGGTCGCCACAGTTCCGCGAATTTCCGCTGCTGTTCCGGGGTAAGGATCCTCAGCATCTCGTCGCGCGGCTCCCGCAGCGACCGTTCGGCGAGTTCCTGCATGGAGTCGGCCATCGCGCGCATGCGCGGCAACTGCCGCTCCATCAGGGCCTCGACCTGCCGACGCTGGGAGTCGGTGAGGGCAAGCTCGTCCGTGAGCCGCTGCACGAACTGCCGGCGCATCGCCGGTGTGGGCATGCCGCGGGGAGGCATGCCGCGGGGAGGCATGCCGCGGGGAGCCATGCCGCCGGGAGGCATGCCGCCGAGAGGCATGCCGCCGGGAGGCATGCCGCGTAGGGGTGCGCCGCGCGTCCAGTCGGCGTCCCGCATCATCATCGCTCGATCTGCCGCAACGCCCACCAGCGCACCTGCCATCGCGGCCCCAAGCAACGCGGCTGTCGCCATCCACCTTGCGCGGCGCGATACGCGAGGAGTTTCGGTGGTCACGGAGTCACTATCCCGAACGCAGCGAGCAGGTCGCGATCGACGGATGAGTCGGACGACCACGATCGTGCGAGGTCCTGCGGTGAGGCAGCGCCCACCGTCGCGGTGAGCAGGACATCCCGCTCGGCGTCCTGCGTTGGCGAGGGGAGCCGCGAGACGAAGATGACGGCCGCCGCTGCGGCGGTCATGCTCACCGCTAACGTGGCGCGACTGAAGCGGCTTGTCGCGACGATCCACCCGCCGTTGCGCCGAGTTCGCAGCGCCTCCGCCGTGACGAGGCGAAGCTGTGCGCGAAACGCGGCATCGAGCTCGTCCGCCGCCGACTCGTACTCGGCGAGGTGGCTCGCCAGCACCGAATCACGTGCGGGGTCCTCGTTCTCGCCTGCAGGTTCGACCGGAAGATGACGCGTCCAGGGCCGTTTCATGCGCTGTCACTCCTCCGGAGTGCCCGTTGGCTGGAAGTCGGCAAGGCTGCGGCGCAAGGCCGCGCGTGCATGATGCAGGTGCCAGCGCACTGTGTCGGCGGATATTCCGAGCATCGCCGCGATCTCGGCGCTGGAATACCCGTCCACTTCGAACATAATCACAATTACCCGCTGACGCGGCGACAACTGGTTGACGCCCGTGGCGAATCGCGCGCGAAACTCGCTGGCCTCGGCGTCCCGGTGCGGGTCTGTGTTGGCCGAATGATTGCCCTCCTCGAATGTCTCGGTCGTGCGAACCCGTGCCGCCTTATGCTGGTTGAGCCCCAGGTTGACGACGAGACGCAGGAACCACGGGCCAAATGGCCGACCTGGCGTGAAGCGGTCCAGTTGTTCGATCGCACGCAGGCACGCATCCTGCAGCAAGTCCTGCGCGTCGAGTCGAGATCCGGCGATGCGTCGGGCGACGACGAAGGCTCGCGCCAAGTGCGGCTCGAACAGGCGGTCGAGTGCCGCAGCGTCTCCGCCGCGGGCGAGCGAGACAAGCTGGGCCTCGTCCCGACCGTCGTCATCTGCGCTCCCTTTCGCGATTCTGCGGTGCTCTGGGTGTGGCGTCACGGGATGGAGGCAGGAGCTTGTCGAACGCTTTACTCTGGTCGCCAAGCAGTTCCTCCGACTTCTTCGCCTGCCCCGGCAACACGAGCGAAAGCGTCTCGCGCACATCCAGCTGCCGACATTCTCGGAGTTGCTTGACCACGACTTGGAGCGACTGCATTTGCATTTGCAGCTTCGCCATCTCTTCGTCGGACGGCCTCGTGCCTTCCACGGCGGGAGCACCGCCCATGCCGGGAGGTCCCCCCCTGCCGGGAGGTCCCCCCATGCCGGGATCTCCGCCTATGCCGCCAGCCGACATGTTGGGGAGCTTGATCTCCTTCCGTATCGAGTCGTACACCGCCAGTGTCGCGGAGTTGCGTTCATAGATGCGCTGCTGCAGGAGCAGCAGCGCGGTGGCCTGCGAGTCCGTCAGTGACAGCTTCTTGCGCTTGTCGAGAAGAAGCTTGGCGGGATTCAGCCCCTCGATCTCCTTTGCCGTCGACAGCTTCCGCTGCCGAGCCGGCGCTTCGCTGCGACCGCCGGGGCCCCTCATGCCGCCCGGTGGCATCCGGCCCATCCCACCTCCCATGCCACCCTGCGCCGCGAGCATCGCGGGGCACACCAACATGGCTAGCTCGGCCGTCATCCTGAACCGCATCGTCCCTTCCTCCTGTTGTACGTCAAGCACCGCCCACGAGACCGCGATGTACCACGGATACAACTGATACGGGCGCGCCGTTTGGCCTGCCGGACGCCAGCAGCACTCCGTGCGACACGCCCCCCAATGCATGCGCCGGGCAGGATGTACAGCACTCAGGGATCAGCGTTGTCGCGGAACGCGTGGATGATCGTGCGTCCCCGGCACTCGCCGCGAAGCAATCCAATCTTGAGGAGACTCTCATGGTGCGCAGGGCATTCCGGGGGGCGACCATACGTCTGTGCGTAGCCGCCGCCGTCACGGCAAGCACCGCACCGCACGTGCTGGCACAAGCCGCGCGGAGCATCACCGGCGTGGTGCAGGATTCGACGTCGGGGGAAAAGATCGCCTTCGCCACGACATATATCGCGGGCACGCGGTTCGCGACGATGACGAACGCCGACGGGCGTTTTGCGCTCCTCGGCGCCCCAACCGACAGCTTTACGCTTCGCGTGCGCTTCGTCGGCTACAGCCCACGGCTCGTGCACGTGCCGCGCGGAGCGACGGCCGTGCCTCTCGTCGTGTTGCTTGCGCCGGCCAGCATGCGGCTTGCGCAAGTTGTCGTCAGCGTCGAAGCCGATCGAGCGCTGGACCTTTCGGCGGGTCCGTCGACCATCTCGATGTCCACGCAGCAGATCCAGAGCATGCCATCCCTGGGAGAGGCGGACGTCTTCCGCGCGCTGCAGATGCTCCCGGGAGTGAGTGCCGCCAACGACGGATCCTCCGGCCTGTACGTGCGTGGCGGCACCCCCGACCAGAACCTCGTGCTGCTCGACGGCATGACGGTGTACCATGTGGACCACTTCTTCGGGATCTTCAGCGCCTTCAACGCGGACGCCATCAAGGGAGTGCAGCTCTACGAGGGCGGCTTCCCGGCGAAGTACGGCGGGCGCGTCTCGAGCGTGGTCGACCTGACGGGCAAGTCGGGCGACGAGAAGCACTTTCGCGCCAGTGGCGGCCTCGGCCTGATGGACGGGCGCGGCGTGCTCGAGATTCCGCTCGGCAAGGGGTCGATCCTCCTCTCGGCGCGTCGTTCGTACACCGACATCATCCAGACGCCGCTGTACAACAGGCTGTTCGGCATCACGAAGACGGCGTCAGGCGTCACGACGCAGTCCGCCGGCCGAGGGGGACCGGGCTTTGGAGGGCCGGGCGGATTCCGCGGTCCCCAGAACACGGTCAACCCGTCCTTCTACTTCTATGACTTCAATGGGAAGCTCAGTTACCGGCCGACCGACCGCGATATGGTGTCGCTCTCCCTGTACTCGGGAGCCGATTGGCTCGACCAGAGTTCCACGAATCTGCTCGGCGGTCCCGGCGGCGGTTCGAACGATGGCTCCTCCCAGTCCGTGTCCATCGGTGACGTGACGAATTGGGGCAACCGAGGCGCAAGCGCCCGCTGGTTCCGGCAATGGACCGACCGGCTCAGCTCCAACGCCGTCCTGTCGAGCACGCGCTACTTCAGCAAGGGTGACCGGAGCAACGGAGCGCAGGGCGCTACCGTGGGCGGGCGGGCCGTGAACAGCGCGACGAGGGAAGACAACACGGTCGACGACCAAACGCTCCGCGCAGACAACGAACTGCGCCTCACTGCCGCACTCGCCGTGGACTTCGGCGTCTGGCTGACGAGGAACGACGTGGCCTACTCGTCGCTTCGCACGATCAACGACACGGGCAGCAGCGGCCTCGAAAGACGCACCAACGGCACGCTCAATGCCCTCTACACGCAAGCGCGCTGGCATCCCATGTCCGTGCTCGATGTGACCGTCGGTCTTCGACAAACCACGTACTCGGTCACGCAGCGGTCCGATCTTGAACCGCGCGCGTCGTTCGCCCTGTCGCTTACGCCGGCGCTGACGATCCATGGTGCGTGGGGCATCCACCATCAGTATGTGAACCGGGTCGAGAACGAGGACGTGCTGCGTGGGAGCCGCGACTTCTGGATCCTCGCCGACTCCGCCGTGCCTCCGACGGAGTCGGAGCACCGGACGCTCGGGTTCGTGCTGAGCCGCAGCGGATGGGAGTACAGCTTGGAGGCGTACGACAAGCAACTCACCGACGTCTCCCTCTACTCGAGGCGGCTGCGCCCGACGCTGTCTCCCGGCAGCGGCGCGGCCGAAGGCGCCGAATCGCTCTTTCACACGGGCACCGGGTCGGCACGCGGTCTCGAGTTCATGGCGCAGCGCATCCGGGGTGCGATTACCGGCTGGGTGAGCTACCGGCTCGGACGCGCCGACTACGCCTTCCCGGCGGTGAACGGCGGGGCCGCCTATCCGGCCAACCATGACCGCACGCATGAGGCCAAGGCGGTCGCCAACTACGCTACCGGGGCGTGGAAGTTCGCGGCCACGTGGGTGTTCGGCACGGGCACACCGTATTCGGCGCAGGAGAGCCAGTACTACTTGACACTCCTCGACGGCACATCGGAGTCGTACATCCACATCGGCGACAAGAACCGTTATCGACTACCGGCTTATCACCGCCTAGACCTCGCGGCGTTCCGCACCTTCACCGGCAGCGACCACTTCGACTGGGACCTCGGCGTCTCCGTGTTCAACGCCTATGCGCACAAGAACGTGTGGTACCGTCAGTTCGACCTGTCTACGACGCCCATGACGGTTAACAACGTCATGAATCTCGGCTTCACGCCGAGCATCGACTTGCGCTTCCGACTCAAGTGAGGAGCACGCCCATGCGCACTTCAATCAGCGTCACCCTTGCCGTGGCCACGATGGCGGCGGCGTGCAGCGGCACGGCGCCCACCGAGGCGACGGGCACGCTTCCCGTGATTCGCGCCTACCTCTACGCCGGTGAGCCCGTGACGGCCATCCAGGTGTCCTCCACGGTCGCCGTCGGATCGTCCGACACGGTGGGCGTACCCGTGAATGACGCGGCAGTCTCGCTGGTGCGACGCGGCCAGCGTTTCGCGCTGACCAAGGCCGCCGGCGACAGCGGTTTCTACCGGTATGAGGGGTCGGACCTCGTCGTGACCGTGAACGACACGTTCGACCTGGAAGTGGTGGCGAAAGGCAAGACGGCGACGGCGCGGACGGTCGTGCCACCACCGCCATCATCGCTTTCACTGTCCGCCACGACGCTCACGATCCCGACCTTCACTGCGGGGGGAGGACCGGGCTCGGGATTCGATCCGTCGCAGTTCACGCTCGTGGCGCGCTGGTCGAATCCGACGAAGGAGACGTACTACGTCGTGACCGAGAACATCGAGGCGAATCCGACGTCCGTCAGTTCGTCGGGGTTCCCCCGCCGGTTCCGCTTCGTGTCGGCACCGACGACCGCCGATTCGAGTACGATTCTGGCGTTCTCATTGACCCAGTACGGGCTCCACCGGCTCACGCTGTATCGCGTGAACAGCGAGTACGCGGCGCTCTATGAATCGCGCACACAGGATTCGCGCGACCTCAACGAGCCGGCGAGCAATATCAAGGGCGGACTGGGCGTGTTCACGGCGTTCAGCAGCCGGAGCGCCGATTTCACGGCGAAGTAGGTTGGCCAACCGGCGTGCCGCGCGGGCGGAATGGGAGCGGCTCGTCATCCGAGAGCAGCTCAAACCGTGGCGAATCTTCGAGAAGCTGCGGCCGGTAGTCGCGTTACGACGGGCCTCGAAGCGCGCGGCACTTCTCGCCGCCAAATGGGTATTGCAAAAGGATGTCGCACGGCGTCCTGCGGCGTCACCGGATTCCCCTTCCACCCAGCTGAGGTTCGTCGCCGTGAAGTCCCTTGTCCGCCTGACCCCCTTCGCGCTGCTCGTGGTCGCCGGTTGCGCCGCGATTGACGGCATCTTCGGCAATTCCTCGACCTGCGCCAGCGCGACGGCCTACATCGTCGGCACATCGACGAGCGGTACAATGGGCCAGGGCAACTGCAGGGGACCGACCGGCGCGGACGGACAACTCTACTCGTTCACGGTCAGCGCGCAGACGAACATCAAGGTGATGGTCGCGACGAGCGCGTTCACGCCCGCCCTAGCGCTGTTCACCTCCACGAACAAGGCCATCGGCGCGACGACTCTCGACGGCACGCTACGCGCGTTCCTGCCCGCGGGCAGCTACCAGATATTCGTCTCGACCAATTCGGGCAAAGGGGGTGCGTATACGCTGACCACGCCAAACACGGCGCTGGGCGGGTGCACGAGTTCCACCGGCTCCATCGCCGACTCTGACGTCGGCTTCACGATCAAGGGTGCGACCTTCACCGGCCAGATCACCGAGAGCGACTGCGGCGCGCTGAACGCGAAGACGCACTGGTATCGTGTCCCCCTCTCGGGGAGTGACACGCTCTCCACTAGCGTGACCGTGGACAAGCCAGCGGGCCTGTATTTCCTCGACACGAGCGGCGCCGTGATTGTCACCAAGGAGCTGCCAGCTGCCGGTTCGTGGTCCTATACCTACCCCTCCACGACGGACGGCACGTACACGCTGCGCATCGAGTCGCGGGCGTCCGGTTCGGCGAGCAGCCTTCCCCTCAACTACACAGTCACACTGCAGTAGCGTAGTCCCGAGCGTCAGGTGGCGGCCGCGCGGCCACCCGCTTTCGCGCGATGACGGGATGCGACCTACCCCCTGAACAAAAACAGGAACGCCACGAGTGTCGCCCCCGCAATCAGCAGCGGCCCCATGAAGAGCTTCCGGAAGATTGCGTGGTCGTACTTGAGGTGCATGTAGAACATCACGACGATGGCGAACTTGACCACCATCATGACGAGAATCGACGGCACGAAGGCCTTGCTGTTGACGAGCGCGGGGATGTAGTACGCCCACACTTCGGCGACGGTAATGACGAACAGCCAGAGGGCAACCCACTTGTACTGCTTCCAGGTGGGATGCTCGTGCACGTGATCGGCGTGCGCGCGATCGTTGGACATGGTCGGCGGCCCCTTACTTGATGAGGTAGACGAGCGCGAAGATCACGATCCAGACGACGTCGACGAAGTGCCAGTACAGCGCGCAGATGTCGACGAGAATCGCGTCCTTTGGCCCGAGCCCCCGCTTCATGTCGATGAACAGCAGGGTCATGAGCCAGAGCACGCCCACCGCCACGTGCGCGCCGTGGAAGCCGGTGAGTGTGAAGAACGACGAACCGAACAGGTTGGTCCGGATGGTCAGCCCTTCGTGCACGAACGACGTGAACTCGTAGGCCTGGAAGCCGAGGAAGGTCGCGCCGGCGAGGGCCGTGGCGAGAAGCCAGAACTTGGACGATCCCAGCGTCCCCTCGTAGCCGGGCTTGCCCTTGTTCTCGACGGCGGCGAGGGCCAGCACCATGAAGAGCGACGACATGAGCAGTACGAACGTCGACGCCGAGGTGACGGGGATGTCGAGGATCGGCTTGAACACCTGGCCCGTGGGTGACGTCCAGGCCTCGTGCGGGAACGGCCCGACGACCGACCGTCCCTTGTAGATGAGGTAGGTGGAGATGAGCGAGCCGAACAGCATGCACTCGGACCCGATGAACGCCCAGATGGCGACCTTCTTGTTGTCGAGGCCGGTGGCTGTGTAGTGCGTGTGCTCGTGCGCCTCGTGGGCGCCGGCGGCAGCGGTGGCAGCGGTGGCAGTGGTCATGGTCGGGTTCCGGTTACTCGAGGGGGCTCGTGAGCCACGCGTACAGCGAGCCCACCATGAACGCGCCGCCGCCCAGCATCGTCGCCATGGCCAGCGGGAAGTTGCCGAAGTGCAGCACGATGAGGCCGCTGAACAGGATGATGATGCCCAGCGCTACCATGAACGGCTTGATGGTGTTGAACGGCATCGGGATGCCGAGCTCCTTCGCGCTGCGCCGCTCCGTCTCCTCGTGTATCGGCACCGCATGCGCCTCGGCGATCACGTCGGCGTCCGGATGCGAGTGCTCGATGCCGGCCGTGCGATCGGGGGCCTTGAGGTCCCACATCGGGTAGCGCGACGTGACTTCGGGGATCTGCGCGAAGTTGTAGTCCGGCGGAGGCGACGGGATGGACCACTCGAGCGTGGGTGCGCCCCACGGATCGCTGCCGGCCAGTGCGCCCCTCTTCTTGCTGTAGAAGAAGTTGAAGGCAAAGATCAGGCCGGCGACGAGCAGCATGTACGTGCCCACCGTCGACATCATGTTGAACAGGTCCCAGCCCTGCCCGGCGTCATACGTATAGATGCGGCGGGGCATGCCGAGCATGCCGCTGAAGTGCATCGGGAAGAAGGTCAGGTTGAGGCCGACGAAATTCAGCCAGAACTGCCACGACCCGAGCTTCTCGCTCATGAAGCGGCCCGTCATCTTGGGGAAGTAGTGATAGATGCCGGCGAAGATGCCCATCATGGCGCCGCCGTACAGCACGTAGTGGAAGTGCGCCACGATGAAGTACGTGTCGGTCTGCTGGAGGTCCGACGGCGGCGACGAGTGCATGACGCCGGAGATGCCGCCGATGGTGAACATCGCGATGAGGCCGATGGCGAACTTCATCGACGTCGGGAAGCGGAGCGAGCCGCCGTACATCGTGGCGATCCAGTTGAAGATCTTCACGCCCGTCGGCAGGCCGATGAGCATCGTCGTGAGCGAGAAGATCGAGTCGGCCACCGGGCCCATGCCCACCGAGAACATGTGGTGCGCCCAGACGCCGAAGCCGAGGAAGCCGATCATCGCGCCCGAGTAGACCATCACGTTGTAGCCGAACAGCGGCTTGCGGCTGTGCGTCGGCAGGACCTCGGACACGAGGCCGAACGCCGGCAGGATGAGGATGTACACCTCGGGATGGCCGAACACCCAGAAGAGGTGCTGCCAGAGCAGGGGGTCGCCGCCGGCGGCGACTTCGTAGAAGTGCGTCCCGAAGAAGCGGTCGAACTGCAGGAAGAAGAGCGCCGCCGTGATCACCGGGAAGGCGAGGATCACGAGGAACTGCACCACGAACGACATCCACGTGAACATCGGCATGCGCATGAGCGTCATGCCGGGGGCGCGCATGTTGATGATCGTCGTGATGAAGTTGAAGGCCGCGGCCAGCGACGAGATGCCGAGGATCTGCAGGCCGATGACCCAGAAATCCATGTTGTAGCCGCTGCTGAACGTCGGGCCGGAGAGCGGCGCGTAGCCGAACCAGCCGCCGTTTGGCGCGAGGCCCCAGAAGATCGGCAGCGTGATGAACAGGCCGCC
>Ga0172379_10011269_pt1 | contig 10676 bp, 7 predicted proteins | sample GrowelOW334metaG_FD_119756 | JGI IMG/M metagenome (GOLD analysis project Ga0172379, IMG submission 119756) | Groundwater microbial communities from an aquifer near a municipal landfill in Southern Ontario, Canada - Groundwater well OW334 metaG | ecosystem: Environmental > Aquatic > Deep... | reverse complement strand
TCTTGGGAAAAGCAGTGATTTATCTGTCAGCCGCTCAGCGGTAAAAATGATCTGGGGGGTCTTTTTAGGTTTGATATAATATATAATGCCCATGTTGCTGAGCGTGGACAGAACATTGACTATCGTCTGCACCGGCACTTTTGCCTTGGCAGCAAGGTTATACTCATCAATCCTCACGAAATCGGAAAACATCCCGGAATAAACCCGCAGGAGTAGCTTGATCACCCCGTCAAACCCTTCGTTCACCACCTGGAATTTATATAGTTCATCCCGGTCGACCCTGAAATGAACGCGTGCAGGCAAATCGATATCTTCGGTCAACTCAAGGTAGCCGGCCCTTTCAAGATGTTTGAGGGCATGATAAACCACCAGGGAATGAAAAGAAAACTTCGAACAGAAATCCATCAGGTCGAAATCAAACACCTGGTTCTTCCCGGCACCCGGTACTACCTCGAAATAGTTACCCAGGGCTTGGTATATCTTACGAATCAGCTCGATATCAGGGAACCGGACCTGATGACTTTTCTCAATTGATAGTTTATCAGCAGGCTGGTAAAGCAATACAGCATAGGATTTCTTGCCATCACGCCCTGCCCTGCCCGCTTCCTGAAAATAGGCTTCGGGTGAATCCGGGAGATCCATATGGATCACCGTCCTGACATCCGGTTTATCGATTCCCATTCCGAAAGCATTGGTTGCCACCATTATCCTGACCTTACCTTTGGTCCACTCCTCCTGTCGTAACTTCCGGTCTTTCTGATCGAGACCGGCATGATAGAACCGGGCAGAAATACCTTGTTTTGTAAGGTGGTCGGCTATTTCACGCGTTTTTTTCCGGTTCCTGACATAGATGATTCCGCATCCTTTCTGTTTATTCAGTATTCTGATTAAATAGGTGATTTTGTCTTCGGTTTTTCTAACCAGGTAAATCAGGTTCTTTCGTTCAAAGGTCTGCCTGATCGTATTCTTCTCCTTAAACAGAAGTTTCACCTGTATGTCATCGGCAACCGTTGGAGTGGCAGTGGCCGTGAGGGCCAGCACCGGTATTCCGGGAAGGTACTCGCGGATTTTGGCAATCTGCAGGTAGGAGGGGCGAAAATCGTAACCCCACTGTGAAATACAATGCGCCTCATCAACGGCGATGAGGTTAACTTTCATATTTTCAAGCCGTTTCAGGAAAAGATCCGTCGAAAGCCGCTCCGGTGATAAATACAGGAATTTGTAATCACCATAGATACAATTATCCAGGGCAATATCCAGTTCAAATTTCGACAATCCGGAATGGATCGCGACTGCATGGATATTTCTGGATTTCAGGTTCTCAACCTGGTCCTGCATCAGGGAGATCAGTGGAGTGACAACCAGGCAAATTCCATCGCGTGCAAGGGCTGGAACCTGAAAAGTAATGGATTTACCGCCTCCTGTCGGCATCAGGGCAAGCGTATCCTTGTCCTGCATCACTGAACGGATGATTTCTTCCTGCAAGGACCGGAATCCGGTGTATCCCCAGTACTGCGACAGTATTTTCTGATAGGTCTCCAATTCAGTAAGAAAATTGTAATTTAGCACAAATTTAGCAGAACATAAAAACACCGGTATGTCATTTGTTTCAGATAAAGTTGAATATGAAGGTTTGACCTTTGACGATGTATTGTTAATACCGTCTTACTCAGAAGTTATGCCCCGTGAAGTGGACGTAACCACCCGGTTTTCGCAACGAATTATGTTGAATGCACCGATTGTATCGGCCGCCATGGATACCGTCACCGAAGCTGCTACAGCAATGGCAATAGCACGTGAAGGAGGAATCGGGGTTATTCACAAAAATATGACCATTGAAGAACAGGCCCGCCAGGTTGTATCAGTGAAACGGGCAGAAAACGGTATGATCATGGACCCGGTTACCATTCATCCCGAACAAACCGTTGGTGATGCCCGCCACCTGATGACAGAATTCAAGATTGGCGGAATACCTGTGGTGAATGATCAGCATATTTTAGTAGGTATCGTGACGAATCGCGACCTTCGATTTGAAAAAGAAGGCAGCCGTCTGATCTCCGAGGTCATGACAACCGAAAACCTGATTACCACTTCCGCCTCGGCAAATCTGGATACTGCAGCCGATATCCTTCAGAAAAATAAGATAGAAAAACTTCCTGTTGTAGATAAGAATTACAAGCTGATCGGCCTTTTAACCTATAAAGACCTGACAATCACCAAGGACCGTCCAAACGCATGCAAAGATGAACGGGGAAGGTTACGGGTGGCCGCCGCTGTTGGTATCGCCGGTAACACGCTTGAACGGATCACCGCACTCGTGGGCGCCGGTGTCGATGCCATTGTGATCGATACAGCCCACGGATATACCAGTCGAGTCATCGAAATCCTGAAAAAAGCCAAGGCCATTTTCCCGGATTTCGAATTTATCGCCGGTAATATCGGTACCGGTGATGCGGCTAAAGCGCTAATGAGAGCGGGTGCTGCAGCTGTCAAGGTGGGGATAGGTCCGGGTTCAATTTGCACGACCCGGGTAATTGCCGGTGTCGGAATCCCTCAATTAAGTGCCATTTATGAGGTAGCCAAGGCATTACGGAATGAAAATATCCCGGTAATCGCCGACGGCGGAATCCGGTATTCGGGAGATATTGTCAAAGCACTCGCCGCGGGCGCCGATTCAGTCATGACCGGATCGCTGTTTGCCGGAACCGAGGAATCTCCCGGTGAAACCATTATCTATCAAGGCCGTAAATTCAAATCCTATCGGGGGATGGGATCTATTGAAGCCATGAATCAGGGCTCCAAAGACCGTTATTTTCAGGATGTTGAGGAAGAAATCAAGAAACTGGTGCCGGAAGGAATTGCGGCCCGCGTCCCATACAAAGGCACCCTTAACGAGGTAATCTATCAGATGGTGGGCGGATTGAAGGCCGGTATGTTCTATTGCGGTGCAAGTAATATCAAGGAACTCCAGCAAGCCAAATTTGTGAGGATAACAAACAGTGGCATTGTAGAGAGCCATCCCCATGATGTGACCATAACCAGGGAATCACCGAATTATTCGAGGGAAGCCTGATTCCCATACCAAATGAACCCTTAAATCGTTCTATACAGGTGTATATTATAAACCAGTAATTAATTATGAAGTACAGTTCTTGCCTAAAAAGCCTATTTGCAGTAATGTTGCTGCTGCCCGCTTTAGCAGTTGTTGGCCAGGAAACCGTTTTGATGACCATCGGCGATAAGCCGGTATATTCCAGCGAGTTTACCCGGATCCTGAATAAAAACAAAAATAACCTGACAGGTCAAAAGGCCACTCTTCAGGAGTCCCTCGACATGTTTATCAATTTTAAGCTGAAGGTCAGGGAAGCTGAAGACCAAGGTCTTGACACAACCAGTTCATTTAAAAAGGAATTGGCCAGCAACCGGGAACAGTTGTCGAAGCCTTACCTGATGGACCAGGAGGTGACTGATGAGCTGATCAAGGAAGCGTATGAACGCAGCAAATGGGAAGTCCGCGCCAGTCATATCCTGATCGGTGTTAAACAGGATGCCCCCGCAGGGGACACCCTACTTGCCTTCAGAAAAGCGATGGCTATTCGTGACCGGTTGATCAAAGGGGAAAAATTTGAAGAGGTTGCCAAGGAAGTCAGTGATGATGTTTCGGCAGCCACCAATGGGGGCGATATAGGCTATATGCCTGTCCTTAATGTAGTTTATCCATTTGAAAACGCCATTTTCACCATGAAGATCGGCGAACTGTCGATGCCGGTCCGCACCCAGTTCGGTTATCATATCATCCGCGTAACGGACAAGAAGCCTGCCCGCGGTAAAATTCAGATTGCCACAATCTGGAAGGCTTTCAATTATACGATGACCGATGAGGAAAAGGCCAAGACCAAAGAGGAGATCAACAACATTTATCTTCAGCTTAAATCCGGAGCCGATTTCAACGATCTCGCCAGGAAATACTCAGATGACCGCGCAATGGCCACCAGGGGGGATGCCGGTTTCTGGATCGGACCCAACCAGAAAGAACCCGCTTTTGACCAGGCTGCCTATAGCCTGAAAAATCCCGGTGATATTACCGAACCGGTTGAAACAACTTTAGGCTGGTTCATTATCAGGCTCCTCGATAAAAAGGGACAGGATACCTGGGAAGAAGCAAAATCCTTTTTATCAAACCAGATCGCAAGGGATGCACGCTCACAGAAAAGCGAACAGGTTGTTGTTGAAAAGCTTAAGAAGGAATACAACTACAAACTGAATAAAGATAACCTGGAGGAATTCTATCGTTTGGTTGATCCCTCGATTTTTGAAGCCAAATGGAATGCCAACCCGGCCCTGCAAAAGAATGGAGTGCTTTTCACCCTGGGCAACCTTACGGTTTTGCAGAATGAATTCGCTAAATATCTGGCTTTGGGCATGAGAAAAGGAACAGTCAGGACCATTGCCGAATTTGTTGATGAGAAATTCGCTGATTTTTCTAAAACCAGGATTCTGGAATACGAAAAATCCCAGCTTGAAATGAAATATCCTGAATTCCGGGATCTGTACCATGAATTCCGGGATGGAAATCTCCTTTTCGAAATAACCGACCGGATGGTCTGGTCAAAAGCCTCACGCGACACCAGTGGACTAACCGCCTATTTCACTGTCAATCAATCGAAATACATGTGGCCACAGAGACTGGATGCCGTTATCGTATTTGTAAAAGGTGAAAATAACCTTCAGAAAATGGCGGAAGAGTGCCGGTCGACCCTGCAGAAAAAATGTAAGGACGGCTGCGACGGAGTGACGGTGCAGAACACACTTGCCGAGGTCGTTACACGATACTCTGGTAACAGTTTCGAAGTTGAGGATAAATTGTTTGCCAAAGGTGACAACTGGATCGTTGATCAGTTAAAGTGGAAGCCGGGCACCTCGGATATTATTAATGAAAAGGACACGAAAATTTTCGTGCTGATGAATAAGGTCATTGATCCCAGACCAAAGAAACTGGATGATATCCGCGGTCAGGTAACTGCAGACTACCAGGATAAACTCGAAAAAGATTGGATAAAAGTATTACGAGAGAAATATCCGGTTAAAATCAATCAGGATGCGTTATCCAAAATTAAAATTTAATATCCGGCCGGTTTTTTTTCTTCTGCTGGTCATTCTTTTACCGGCCTTTGTTTCCTGCGGACCGTCGACAAAACGGAAAGTGGGGTCACCCATTGCCCGTGCTTATGGCAACTATCTGTACAGAAGCGATATCCTGGGGCTGATACCACCAGGAACCACTCCTGAAGACAGCATCCGGCTGGTAAAATCCTACATCGAGTTATGGATGAAGAAAAAAGCCGTCGTAAATAAAGCTGAATTCAATCTCACCGAAGCCCAAAAGAATATTCAGTCGCTTTTAGAGGAGTACCGGACATCGCTCCTGACTTATGCCTATGAGAAGCAAATGGTTGAGCAGAAACTTGATACCATGCTAAACGACCGTGAGGTACAATCCTATTATCTTCAATATAAGCAGGAGTTCATTTTGCAGGATCCCATTGTAAAAGGTGTTTATTTCAGAATACCCAGAACTTCCGTCCGTCTGCGGGAATTCCGCGATCTGGCTCATGCATCGGGCGATCTGGCTTACAAGAAACTGGTTGATCTGGGTGCGCAGGTGGCAGATTATACAGAATCCTTCGAAGAAAACTGGCTCTCATTCCCGCTCCTTATGCAAAAAATGCCAGGGACCGTGCAGGATTCGAAGCAGTTCCTTCAGCGTTATAAATATCTGGAGGCCGAAGATGACCACTATTTTCATTTTGCCAGGATCATCGATTATAAATTGCCGGGGGAATCTGCTCCGCTCGAATTCGTGAAGCAGGAAATCCGTGATGTCCTGCTTAACAAGCGCAAAATGGACTTTATCAAGCAATTGGAAGAATCTATCTATAATGAAGCTGTCATTCAAAATGATGTCGAAGTTTATGAAAAATAAAAAAAGGTGCCGCGCAACCATGCTGAAAGTCCCCTTTATGTTGGCTTTCATCATGTTATTATTTATAATTAAGCCATCTACAGCTCAGATCATCGGCCAGAAAGACTCCCTGGTTCTCGACCGGGTAGTTGCCGTGGTTGGTAAATTTCCGATCCTTCAGTCGGACATAGAAAACCTGTTGATCCAATATAAGAGCCAGGGTATGCAGATACCCGGAGATGAAAGATGCTCCATTCTCGAATCATTGCTGATCAATAAACTCCTTGTTATCCAGGCAGAGCTCGACAGTGTTGAGGTGACGGACGAAGATGCGCAAAGGACCGTTGATTTAAAACTTCAGCAATTCATTATGGACGCAGGTTCGCAGGAAAATCTGGAGAATTACTTTAAAAAGTCCCTGCTGGAAATCAAGAAAGATCTTTTCAAACCTCAAAAAGATGCGATGATTGCTGAAAAGATGAGAAATCAGATCACCAGTAAGGTTGCAGTCACCCCATCTGAAGTTCAGAAATTTTTCAAACAGATCCCGTCGGCCGAAATACCGCTCAGGGCGGCTACGATGGAGATACGGGAGATTGTTCTCAAACCCGAGGTTTCAGAAGCTGAAATCCTCAGGGTTCAGAACCGGTTAAAAGAGTTCAGGGACCGCATCCAAAAAGGGGAAAGTTTCACCACACTGGCGGTTCTTTATTCAGAGGACAAGGGATCAGCCCCGAAGGGCGGGGTTTTGGGAATGACTCCGAGAAGCCAGCTGGCACCCGAGTTTGCTGCAGTTGCCTTTAACCTAAAGGGGAATGAGATCTCACGGGTCGTAAAAACGGAATTTGGCTATCATATCATACAGCTGATTGACCGTCGCGGAGATGTGATCAACGTCAGGCATATTTTGCTGTCGCCAAAACCGACCCTTGATGAAAAGGTGCTGATTAGGAACAGGCTGGACAGCATTGCACTGGCTATCCGGGAAAACAGAATAAGTTTTGAGGATGCAGCACTCAAATTCAGTACAGCCAAGGATACCAGGGCTAATGGCGGTTTGCTGGTCAATAATGGCAATCCGCAGAACCGTAATACACAAAACGTTAACACTACCTGGTTTGAACCCCAGGAACTGAGCCCTGAAGTGTTTAACGCCGTGAAGACCCTCAAGGTCGGCGAAATCTCAAAAGTCATAGAAATGACAGATGAGAATAATGCCCAGGTATATAAAATTCTCTCGGTAAAATCGAATAAACCGGCACATAAGGCTGATTTAAAGCAGGATTATCAATACCTGCAATCATTGGCGATGATGGATAAAAATCAGAAAGTGCTCAATGAGTGGATAGAAAAGAAACAACAATCCATGTACATCCGTGTTGACAAGGATTTCCAGGGTTGCGAGTTTGAACATAAAGGTTGGATCAAGTAAAATGGGAGATAAAGAAGCCGTTGACAAGCTAAAGAGCTCTTACGAGCAATTTTTTAATGAGATCCGTAAAGTAATCATCGGACAGGATCAGGTTGTTGAGGAGGTATTGGTGAGCATTTTCAGCCGCGGCCATTGTTTGCTGGTCGGGGTACCTGGATTGGCTAAAACCTTACTGGTCACTACCATATCAAAAATACTCGGACTGGATTTCAAGAGGATCCAGTTTACCCCGGATTTAATGCCTTCCGATATTATCGGAACAGAAATTCTCGATTCCAGCCGTCAGTTCAAATTTGTCAAAGGGCCCCTGTTTGCCCATATGATCCTGGCTGATGAAATCAACCGGACGCCACCGAAAACCCAGTCGGCACTTTTGGAAGCCATGCAAGAGAAATCGGTCACTTCCGGAGGGATCCGTTATGTACTGCCAGAGCCTTTCTTTGTTCTGGCCACCCAGAACCCTATCGAGCAGGAAGGCACTTATCCCCTGCCCGAAGCCCAGCTCGACCGTTTCATGCTGAACATCCTGCTTGATTACCCTGCTTTCGAAGATGAGATCATCATTGTCAAGCGAACGACTTCAGATGTTGAAGCATTGCTGAATCAGGTAATTTCGAAAGAAGAGATACTTTTTTACCAGAATTTGATCCGCCGGGTTCCTGTCAATCACAGCGTGATCGAATGGGCGGTTAACCTCACTTCCAAAACACGTCCGACCAGTCCCCTGGCCCATCCGGTAGCCAAGGATAACCTGGTTTGGGGTGCAGGTCCGAGAGCCTCCCAGTTCCTGATCATCGGTGCAAAAACCCGCGCGATTCTGAACGGAAAATATTCACCCGACATTGAAGATGTAAAAGCCATTGCACCGGCGATATTACGACACCGGATCATCAGGAATTACAAAGCCGAAGCCCGGGGAATTTCGGTTGAAGACATTATCAATGAGATGCTGGCGTAAACTGTTCCTTCTGACAGTCACCATACTGTCGTCAACCCTGGCCGGCCTGTCCCAGGAAACCCGTATCGTTGATTTCAGCGCCGATCTGATCACGGTCGATCCTACCATTGAAAACGGGATCAAGCGGTTGCTGGGCAATGTCAGAATGTCTCACAAGAACCTTACCCTGACTTGCGACAGCGCCTATCTCGATGAAACCGTCAATCGATTTAAAGGATTTAGCCGCGTTCATATCATTAAAGCGGATACGTTGCATGTTTATTCCAGAAGCCTGGATTACAACGGTCAGACGGAATTAGCCCGCTTGGAGGGTAATGTATTGATGGTCAATGGTAAGGAAACGCTCAAAGCTCCAAGGCTGGATTATAACATGAAAGATGAAACCGCTCAATATTATGGGGGGGGACAGATCGTGGATAGTTCGAATACCGTGGAAAGTTTTTGGGGGTATTACTTTTTAAAGATGAAACAGTTCGTGTTTAAAGAGAATGTGGTATTCACCAATCCCGACAATACACTGTTCACCGACAGCATGCGGTATAATTCAGACAATGAAACCATGACTTTCGAAGGTCCGACGGAGGTATTCAGCGACACAAATTATATAGCCTGTAACCGGGGCATGCTGGATTCCAGGAACCGGGTTTCTTCTTTTTCGAAAAATGTTTTCATGCAGGCCAAGCAGCAGAACCTCCGGACCGACAGCCTTGTCTACAACCAGGCCGGCAATTTCACTGAAGCTTTCTGTAATGTCATCCTGAAAGATACTGTTGAGAACATGATTATCCAGGGGGATCATCTGTATTATGATGAAACCCGCAATCGCTTCCAGATTACAGAGGATGTACTGTATATCATGACCGGCGAAAAAGACAGTCTCTTTCTTCATGCCGACACCTTGATTTCGTCGAGGGAAGGGGTTGATAATTCCAGAAGGATTCAGGCGTTTCCGCATGTGCAGTTTTATAGAAATGACATCCAGGGACGTTGCGATTCGCTGGATTACTTTGTCATCGACAGTCTGATCAAGCTCTTCAAGGAGCCGGCCATCTGGCAGGATAACAACCAGTTAACTGCAGACACCCTGGGGATTCGTCTCGGACAAAAAGGCATCGACCGGATGGAAATGAATAGCGGCGGATTCATGATCACCCGTGAAGACAGCACCTTATACAATCAGATCAAGGGAAAGGAGATTATTGGTTTTTTTCAGTCCGACCAACTTCACCATGTTGAAGTAACGGGAAACGGGGAATCGCTTTTTTATCCGAAAGATGGCCTTCAGATCATCGGACAAAACAAAGCATTGAGCAGCAATATCAAGATTTATTTCAAAGAAGGAAAAATAGACCGAATTGCGTTTATTACGGATCCCGACTCAAAGCTCACTCCTTTGAAGGATGTAAAAGGGAACGAATTATATCTGGAGGGATTTCTCTGGATGGACGATAAAAGGCCAAAATCCAGGGACGACATCAGGATCTGGAAATAAAAAAAGGCACCTCGCGGTGCCTGATATTTTTAATATTCTTCCTCGTTAAAGAAGAAATCATCCTTACTTGGATAATCCGGCCAGATGTCTTCTATGCTTTCATAGATTTCACCTTCGTCTTCTATTTCCTGCAGGTTTTCAATAACTTCAAGCGGGGCGCCCGAGCGGATACCAAAATCGATCAATTCATCTTTGGTAGCCGGCCAGGGAGCGTCTTCCAGTTTGGAGGCTAATTCAAGTGTCCAATACATATCTGTATATTATTAGGAGCTAATTTTCCGCAAATGTAAATTAATTCCAATAATATACAATAGATGAAAAAAAATGTTTTCAACTAGCTAACCAGGTGACTATTTGGCTTATCACTTTCGATATGCCCGTCGAGCAGACGGATAATCCGCTGTGCACGCTGTGCAATGTCCTCTTCATGGGTTACCACTATGATGGTATTTCCCTGTTCGTGAATGTCTCCGATCAGTTTCATGATATCAACAGAGGTTTTCGAATCCAGGTTTCCGGTCGGTTCATCAGCCAGGATAATTGCCGGGTTGTTAACCAGGGCACGGGCAACAGCAACGCGCTGGCGCTGACCTCCGGAAAGTTCATTCGGTTTGTGTGTAACCCTGTCGGACAGGCCTACCTTATCCAAAACTTTCAGGCCTCTCTCGCGACGTTCATGTTTTGGAACACCGCCATATATTAATGGGAGTATTACATTTTCAAGGGCATCATATCTTGGTAAAAGATTAAATGTTTGGAAAATAAATCCGATTTCCTTATTCCGGATGACTGCCAGTTCATCATCAACCATCTGGCTCACATCAGTTCCATT